>LULR01000155.1_pt1 | contig 31135 bp, 31 predicted proteins | sample 729471 | NCBI WGS metagenome assembly LULR01 (sample SAMN03860284, study PRJNA289734) | marine metagenome | biome: seawater column; feature: ocean; material: water; isolation source: Red Sea water column Station 108 - depth 500m | place: Saudi Arabia: Red Sea | collected 2011-10-15 | depth 500 m
GCAGATGGTGCTACAGCTATAAGTGAAAATATTGCAAGCAAACCAAATAATGCGTATAATTTTTTCTGCATTTTAAATTAATTCCTAGAAATGAGTAATATAACCTAATTGGTACAATATTCAAAAATATTATAGAATTTTACAATTATAATGACTCGATAACATCTGAATAGTTGTCAGTTGTCTTATCCATCAAATCTGGATGATATTTTGAAATTAATTTATTGACAGTGTACTTTTCTGGAAGTGAAAAAAATCGTTTTCCGTTCTCAAACCTGTCTTTTACAATACCATCATCAACTAATTCAGTTACATAACGTGATGTTGTACCAGGTGATCTTTTTATTCTCAAGAACATTTCGGAGAAATTTACCTCGTCCACATCTAACAATAAGCGCAAAATTCTACGTGGTGTTTCCTGCCTTAGTCTTTTGATAATTGGAATTTCAGCGGTATTTACAGAAAGAGAATAGAATCTTGCTACTCTAGGTGTCCTTTCAACTCGCAAGACTGATTGCTCTTCTAATTTTTGTAAATGATGGCTTAATGTACCATTTTTTAACCCTAGTTCACCCATGATCTCACAGTATCTAATTCCAGGGTTTTTTTCGATTGTCTTTAGAATTAGTTCTGGTCTAGCCATATCCCACAATTTTTAATCACCCCTAAATATACCATAAGCAAAAATTCCAATCATGCAAATCATAAGCATATGTGCAACTTCGTACCCTGGTATATCGTAAAAGTGCACAGTAGTTGCATCTAACAATGATATTATTTCTGCAATGGCAAATACAAAAAATGCTACAGATGTAATTGCAAGTTTTTTTGTTTTTATCTTCGAGTATGCATTTATGCCCAAAATTGTTAGGAAGACAGCTAAGATAATTCCTCCCGTATGTAGCAAGAGATGAAAAATATGAGTACCATGACTGAAATGTGGTATAAGTACGGGAATAGATAATGCAGCAACTACACCAATTACAACCAAAGTAAGTAGTGTTGGTTTGCTATCTACTAATGAAGAGTATTTTGACAATGTGAAATTACATCAAAAATAGCATATAATGAAAGTGGTTCAAACATCGAAAACGATTAAACTACAAACTGAAATCTTTCCTGCTTGTAGCCCTTGGCTAGCGATATTCCATCATATTGTAATCAGGATGGAACCGCAGAAAGTGAATTACAGTTTCCGGACCCAACTCATCATAGACAAACTTTGCAAGCTTTCTTGCATACTCCAAGCTGTCGCCCACCTCAGGAACTATCAGGTCAGTAATCTCTGTGTGAATCTTTGTCTTGTCCCTGATTTCTAGAATAGTATCGAATATTGGCTGAGGATCCGGCACTCCGATGAACTTTCTGGTAAAGTCTGGCTCTGCACTTCCCTTGAAGTCTATAGTGATACAATCCAAGAATTCGTCCATCATCTTTACTGATTCAGGTGTGTCATATCCGTTTGAGACAAAAATATTGAAGAGACCCTTCTTTCTTGCAGCTACACCGCAGTCGCGTGCAAATTCGATGAATATGGAAGGTTCGTTGTAGGTGTATGCTACCCCATCTGCTCCATGCTCAACAGCAGTATTTGCTACCTGCTCTGGAGTCATGTCAACACCTTCAACTTTACGCCTCTGGCTGATGTCAGAATTCTGACAATATTTGCAGAGCCAGTTACATCCAGTTGTTGCGATTGAGAAAATCTTGCTTCCAGGATTATAATGAATCACAGGTTTCTTTTCTATTGGGTCGACATGACCCGCGATAACTTTTCCATAAACATAAAGATCAAGCTTGCCATTTTCATTTCCCCTGATACCGCAAAGACCAATCTGTCCTTTTTTCATTTCGCAATATCTGGCACATGCTGTACACAAAACCTTGCCATCAGGTCTCTTTTCGTAAAGGATAGCTTCTCTTGTCATACTTCTAGTATGATATTGTAGATCATTATTAATAACTTGAATGAAAAATATACCTGTGGACAATAAATCTGAGGCATATCTTATCAAATATCTAAAATCACTTCCTGATAATAAGATCAAGCAATTCTATGATGCCGTAGAATGGACACCATATCCTGTTCTTGTCATTAAAGAATTTCAGAGACGTTTCCAACCAAATGATGATGAATTTGTAGACAAGCTTTTGGAATCCGTAGGTGAGGCAAAGAAAAAGGGTCAAAAAATTGGCAGACTGGCAAAAATAAGAGGCCTTAAACTTAGTAAACGGGTAAAAACACGAGCCAAAAAAACAGTTTCGAAAAAGATCACCAAGGCAAAACGCATGATTAGAACTTCTGAAGATAATGTGGAATTGATCAAAAAACTAGGCGAGTTGAAAAAGGCTGGTATTATTAGTAATAAGGATTTTCAGGCAAAAAAGAAACAGTTGCTTGACAAAATCTAATTCTCAAATCAAAACTAAACAATGTGAATGACGGTACTAACTCCACGCCTATCAATCTCCATTCCATCCTTCATTTCGCTAATGATAACAGTAAATGATATGACGTCACGCTGTTTACATTCTTCAGCATTTAGTTTCAAATTGATATCCAAAAGATCATACTCCTCTTCTGAGATGCTTGATTCATCAAAAAATGCCTTGCCAGTTGATTCTATCCTAAACCTTTGGTCCTTTGTGTGGAATTGGTTTTCCAGCAGTTGCCTCTGCCATCTTTTGTAATCCATCATTCATTACCACATCAACAGCCTTGAAAGTTTGTGGAACTTTGGCAATCCATTCATTGGTTCGTTCAATAACTGCAGCTATCTCAGTTCGTCGTTTTTTATCCTCTTCCTCTGGTAGCTTATAGCGATCCACCCAAGCGAGATAGTCATGTGAAATATCCTTAATGAAATCCTTCCTTGTAACGTTCACTTCTAAATTAATCATTTCAGCAGCAACCAATGGTTTCCCCTTAGAGAATAATATTGCACTTTCTATTTTTTCTTTATGCTTGGTCTGATTTTCTAACCAAATTTCTATCTGCTTTTTTTCTGGTATCAGCATGCTGATCTGAATGCATCTACTTTTAATTGTTAATGGAAGAGTTTGATATCTATGACTTACTAATAAAAAGACTGAGTTACTTGGCGGTTCTTCAAGATTTTTTAAGAAAGAATCAAATGCCTCTCTAGTTAATTTTTCAAGAGGATTGATTAGAAATACCTTCTTAGAACCCATAAAAGATGATTCATATAATGGTTCCTGTATTTCTCTTATTTGATTAATTGAAATTTGCTTTTTATCTTCTATTGTTTTTATTGGATAGAAATCTGGATGATTTGATTCATCAAATAAATGACAAGACTTACATTCATTACATATTTCAATATTTGGTTTAGCGGTGCAAAGAAAACCTTTAGCTACTTCTAAAGTAAATAGATTTTTTCCTATTCCTTTAGGGCCTTCAAAAATATATGCATGATGGTTAGACGTTTTTTTAAAAATATCTTTGTCTCTCTCAAACCAAGGTATTTTATTTTTATAATCCATTAATTAAGGTTTCAATAATTTGTTCTACACTTTTAAGCATAAGCTCAATTTCTTGTGAGCTATCTATAATTTGTATTCTGTTAACATTCTGTTCAGCAAGCCCTAGATAGGCTTCACGAATTCTATTGTGAAAATCTAATTTTTCTTGCTCAAACCTATCCAGTTCACCTCTTGCTTTAACTCTTGAAAGAGAGATTTCTACTGGAACATCAAATAATAAAGTTAAATCAGGATTTGGAAGATTCAGATTTTTAGAAAAAGAATCAATCATTTTCTTATCTAGCTCTCTACCTCCACCTTGATAAGCAATACTGGAATCCATAAACCTATCTGAAATAACCCAATTACCGGTTTCTAAATTAGGTAGGATCACTTTTTCTACATGGTCTTTTCTATCAGCTAACATCAACAATAATTCAACTTCAGAAGAAATTTCAGTTTTGGGGTCTAAAAGAATTGATCTAAGTTCTCTACCAATTGAGCTCCCTCCTGGCTCTCTCGTAACTACATAGGTGATTCTTTTGCTATCTAAAAGATCAGTTATACTTTTTATTGAGGAAGTTTTTCCTGATCCTTCTATTCCTTCTAGAGTAATAAACTTTGCTTCCATTATTTATTTAATTGATATTTTCTAACTGCCTGATTATGTTCTTTAAGAGTATCAGAAAAATGATGGGTTCCGTCACCTTTGGCAACAAAATATAAAGAAGTTCCTTCTGCAGGGTTAATAGCTGCTTCTATTGAACTCTTACTTACAAGCCCTATAGGCCCTGGTGGCAGTCCTTTAATGTGGTAAGTATTGTAGGGATGCTTCATTGTTATATCTGATCTTTTAATGTCTCCATCAAAATCTTTTCCCAAAGCATAAATGATGGTGGGATCAGATTGAAGTTTCATTCCAAGTTCTAACCTTCTCACGAAGACACCTGCTATCTGTCTCTTTTCAATTCCTTCTTTCTCAATTATAGAGGCTAGAATTAATGCCTCGTAGGAATTCTTGTAAGGCAAATCTAGACTTTTTAAATTCCAAAGTTCTTCTAAGATTTTTTGATGCTTTAAATTAGACCTATTCAAAATATCAATGTAAGAGTCCCCCTTTGTGTAGTTATATGTATCAGGATGAAATTGTCCTTCTAGAGAAGGAACATCTAAATCTAAGATAGATTTAATATTTTCTAAATTGTCAGTATTTTTATCTTTCCCAATGAATTGGTTATTAGTGAATAAAGTAACAATCTCATTAAATGTTGAGCCTTCTTTTAATCTAATTTGTCTGTAGTAAACAGATCCCTCACTAATTTTTCTTATGAGTTGAAAAATATTTTCATTTTTGGATACTAAATATTCTCCGGCTTTAATATTAGTTCTAGATTTAAAGATTCTTACGTAAGCTTTTAAAATCAGTGGTCTGGTTATTAATTCTTTTTTATTTAATGTGTCTATTACTTGATTAAGTCCATAACCTTTATCCACATCAAGAACTATTGTCTCTGTTATTGGGATAGATCTGTAGAGGTTAAAAACTAGCATTCCTGTTAGAAATACTATGACAACTATAAATAACTTACTTATTGACGAAAAAGGAAATGACACAAAGTTATTTTAACTCAGAGAAGACGAGAGTGGCGTTGGTTCCTCCGAATCCAAAAGAATTAGAAATACTTTTCTTTACTGGTATTTCTGTAGCATTGTGTGCAGAGTAATTTAAATCACACCCCTCACTGGGATTGTCTAAGTTAATTGTTGGTGGAACTATATTATCCCTAATTGAGAGAAGACTATAAATAGCTTCAACTGCACCCGCAGCTCCCAATAGATGTCCAGTCATAGATTTAGTAGAACTAACAATAAATTTAGAAGAGTCTTCGCCAAAAACTTTCTTAATGGCTAAAGATTCAGCTAAATCACCAACGGGAGTTGAGGTTCCGTGAGCATTAATGTACTGGATATCACTGGAATTAATCTTTGCATCACTGAGAGCATTTCTCATTGCTAAGGTTGCTCCCTCTCCTGTTTCGGGAGGAGCAGTCATATGAAAGGCATCTGCGCTCATCCCAAATCCAATTATTTCACCATAGATTTTTGCCCCTCTTAATTTAGCATGCTCTAGTTCTTCTAACATTAAACAGCCTGCCCCCTCACCTACCACAAACCCATCTCTGTCTTTATCCCAAGGCCTGCTTGCTTTCTCCGGTTCATCATTTCTTGTTGATAATGCTTTAGAAGCATTAAAACCTGAAACTGAAAGAGGTGTTATTCCCATCTCAGCACCACCAGTAATCATTAGTTCAGCGTCACCATGAGCAATATTTCTAAAGGAGTATCCAATTGAGTGACTTGCGCTTGAACAGGCGCTAGCTATCGAGATATTAGGTCCTTTAAAACCAAATTTGATTGAGACGTAACCAGATACCATATTAATAATTGAACCGGGTACAAAGAATGGAGATATCTTTTTTGTTCCTGATTGATGTAAGACATTAGCGTAGTTTTCTATTGTCCCTAAACCTCCAATGCCTGAACCAATTGAAACACCTATTCTTTCAAAATTAGCATTACTTTCATCTATACCAGAATCTATGATGCATTCTTTCGAAGCAGCCACACCATATTGAATAAATCTATCTAGTCTGCGTATTTCTTTCTTTTCTAGATACTTCTCAGGTTCGAAGGAAGGTAGACTGGCAGCAAATTTTGTATCGTAATCAGTTGTGTCAAAATATTGTATTGGCTTAACGGGATTCACACCTGAAAGCAGATTGTTCCAGGAACTTTCTACTTCATTACCCATAGGGGACAGTAGACCTAGTCCAGTAATGACTACCCTTCTAGTGGACATTTTTATGGTTACCTAGTGAACCTAGGCTATTAAGAATTATTAGAAATATAATCTACAGCGTTTTTTACAGTTGCTATTCCTTCAGCTTCTTCATCAGGAATTTCAATCTCAAACTCTTCTTCAAAAGCCATAACAAGCTCAACTGTATCTAGAGAATCGGCTCCTAGATCATCTATGAAAGAAGCTTCTAATTTTACTTCTTCTTGAGATACACCTAATTGTTCACAAACTATTTTTTGTACTCTTTCTTCTACACTCATGAAACCCTCCTTTCTAGAAAGCTTTGCCGTTAATTTCGACGGGCATGTTACCCAAGTTTGATTTATTTTGCATTATTTATCGTGCGTAACTTTTAACCTTGTCTAGAAAAGCTACATATAAAGGCCTCCATTAATATGTATAGTTTGACCTGTAATGTAAGAGGCTTCATCTGTAATAAGAAATTCTATTAATTGAGAAACTTCTTCTGCTCTACCAAAACGTGATAAAGGAATTTGTTTAAGTATCTCTTCTTTCATTTTATTATTAATTTGCTCAGTCATATCAGTCTCAATATAACCAGGTGCTACAGAGTTGACTGTTATCCCTCTACTTCCAACTTCTTTAGCTAGAGACCTAGAAAATGCCTCAACACCTGATTTTGCAGCAGCATAATTTGCTTGACCTCTATTGCCTGTTGTAGCTGAAGTGCTTGTTATGTTAATGATCCTACCCCAGCGTTTTTTTAACATAAATTTAAGGACCGTCTTACTGATCTTAAAAGTGCCATTGAGAAGAACATTTAGAACATCCATCCATTCTTCATCAGACATTCTTAAAACTATATTATCTCGAGTTATTCCTGCATTATTTATTAGTATTTCTATATCAGAATGATCCTTAATTAATGCATCATTAAATCCTTCAATTGATTTACTATCATTTAAATTCAGCACTAAACCATGAATACCTTTTTTTTCTAACCCCTGAGCTCCTTCTTCAGAGGTTGAAGTGCCTAGAACAATATAACCATTCTCTTTAGATTTAAGTGCTATATCTTTTCCTATACCTCTCGAAGCACCTGTTATAAGTATTTTCTTTTTTTCTTTACTCATTAGACAACTCTAGGTAATTATCATAAGTATCTAAATCAATAGTGGCTATATTTGGTGAAATTCTTTTAATTAAACCACATAAAACTTTACTGGGACCACATTCAATAATTGTAGTTACTTTCAGATTAGTAATGGTTTTTATGGTATCTACCCATCTTACAGAGCTATAAATTTGTTTTACTAATTTAGCTTTTATTTTACCAATATCATTTTCAAAACCTGAATCAACATTATGAATGATAGGTATTTTGGGCATAGTAAATTCAACACCTTCTATAGAACTCACAAACTTATCAGCTGCCTCTTTCATTAACAACGAGTGGGCAGGTACACTCATAGGAAGGGGTATAGCTCTTTTAGCTCCCAATAACGTGCATTCATACATGGCTTTTTCCATACCTTGCCTATTTCCTGATAACACAATTTGATTTGGAGAATTGAGATTAGCTATATTAACTAAACCCTCTTTATCTTGGTTTACTTCTAAACATACTTTATTTATTTCATTTTCCTCTAATCCAATTATTGCTGCTATCCCTCCTTCCCCCTGAGGTACAGCAGATTGCATTAATTTAGATCTTTCGATAACTAAAGCTAAAGCATCCTTAAAAGAGATAGTCTCTGAAGCAACCAATGCTGCATACTCACCCAAAGAGTGTCCAGCAAGACAAGAAGGTGCACTTATAAATTGAGAAACTTGATTCCACAGAGCTATATCTGCTGTCAGCATTAAAGGTTGTGTGATTTCTGTTTTAGATAGATCTTCTTTGCTTCCTTCTCTTATGAGTTTGATTAGATCTATTCCTAATAGATCAGATGACTCATCAAAAGTATTCTTAACCAAGGAAAGGTTATCAATATACTTAGTTAACATCTGTGGGTATTGAGAACCCTGTCCTGGAAAAACGACTGAGATTTTATTTGAAGACATCAGAGTTAATTTACTCTTCTAAAGGTTCTTCATCCTTATGAATTTCTATTATCTTTTTTCCTTTATAAAAACCATCAGAAGTCATGTGATGTCTACGATGTTTTTCTCCTGTTACAACATCAGTAGAAAGAGAAGCTTTTTTTAAAGCGCCATGAGATCTGCGCATACCTCTCTTAGATCTAGAAACTTTGCTTTTTTGTACAGCCATATAGTGCCTCGGACGCGAATTCTAAGTAAATTATTTAATTAAGTCTCTAATTTTTTGAAAAGGTCTAATTTTATTAAAGCTTTTTTCCTCTAATTTCTCATTACTTTCTATAGTGCAACAAGTCACAATAGAAGGAAAATTAAGGTATATTTCTTCAGAAACGAGATCATTAATATTAAAGTTCTCTAAGTCCTGATAATGGACTTCTAACGGTTCTTTTTTATCTACATTTTCATACTTTATATCTTTTATTCCTACATCAGTTTCTAAGCTCAACTTAATCAATGTCTTCTTAAAACATGTTTGACAATCAGCTTCAATGGCAACTGATATATTGCCTTTAGCAAGAAAAAGAACTCTAGAAAATTTTTCTATAATTAATTTAACAATAATGTGATCCTTAACTTCACCAAGATCTTCTAAACCATGTAAGTCTTTAAATTTCTTATCTAGTTTTATAGGAAAACTGCCTTCATTTAGGTTTAAAAGAGTATGTTTCATTTTTAATTAAATATTTCTTTAAATTGATCAGGTTCTTTAGCAACGCAAAAGATGGCTAAGTCAGGAAAATTTATTTCTTTTGCATGAAGTAGCATTCTGTTAATTCCTCTTTTACGATAAAACGTATTCACTTCATCATTACCATACTTATTATCACCAATAACAGGAAAGCCTTCATTACTGGCCTGAACCCTTATTTGATGTGTTCTACCCGTTAAAAGACTACATTCCAGCAGGCTTAACTTTTTATTAGACTCAAGTAGAGTAAATTCTGTGGTTGACGGCTTTCCCTCAGGAGTTTCAACAACCTCTCTTTCACCAGACCTTAAATGGTTCTTTTTTAGATTAGAAGATATACAAACTTCTTTATGGGGCCACTTGCCCTCTACTACTGCTAAATATTTTTTTTCTACTCTGCCTTCTCTCATTTCTGTATTTAATCTCCTTAATACAGATCTTTTTAAAGACAAAACAATACAGCCAGAAGTACCTCTGTCTAACCTATGAACTAATTGCGCATTTTTAAACTTAGAATCAATTTGCCTAACTGCTTCTATTAGTCCCAATTTCAAGCCACTTCCACCATGACTGGCTATGCCTGCTGGTTTATCTAATATCAAGACTGAATCCTCGTTATAAATAATACTTTCTTGTAATAAGCTTATTAAAGATTTACTGGGGCTGTTAAGAGTTTTTTCTTCTATTCTGTAAGGAGGAATCCTTATGACATCACTAATTTTTAATCTTCTATCTGGTTTACTTCTTGAGCCATTAACCCTAACTTCACCTTTCCTTATGATGGAATATATTTTAGACCTAGGTAGGCCTTTTAATTTAGATATAAGACAATTATCTAGTCTTGTGTTTTGATACTCTTCTTCAACAATATAGCTACTTACAGGGATATATTGATCGGTTAATGTCTTGTTCATACTTTATAAAGTCTCTGCTATGTGCTATTTTAAAATAAGAAGTTGTAAATTATTGTTAAAAAAGACGTATTACAATAAAAAAGACAACATTTTATAGGATTTATTAAATAGAAAGGAAAGCTAATAATTTATATTAAGTTTTCTGAGAGAAGAAAAATTTTTAGTCACGTGGGTGTGACACAAGTTAAGAATTAATTCGCCCAATACATAATTGCCTCTCATATAGCTATATCTAGCTTCCTTTCAACACAGGAAATAACATGAAAAGGATGTTAATTAACGCTACTCAGCCAGAAGAGTTGAGAGTTGCATTGATTGATGGTCAGAGCATATATGATTTTGATATAGAGCAAAGTGGCCAAGAAAGGAAAAGGTCCAATATTTATAAAGCAAGAGTATCTCGTGTAGAACAGAGCCTTGGGGCAGCTTTTGTAGATTTTGGAGCTGAAAAGCATGGATTTTTACCGGTTAAGGAATTAGCCCCTCAATATTTAAAAAATAAACAAGGAAAAAACTCTATTAATGGACATTATCTGGTATTGATGCCCAATAACCCTGAAGCAGGCGGTATATCAAGATCTCTAGAAGGTAAAGCAAGAGAAGAAGTAAAAGAAAATTATAGAAGTCTAGATGCCCCGGAAAACATGGGATTAATAGCTCGTACTGCTGCAGAAGGTGCTTCTGTTAATGAATTACAATGGGATTTAGAATACCTTCTGAGTGTGTGGGACGCTATTCAAGAAGCAAATCAATTAAGAAAAGCTCCTTTCCTTATTTATAGAGATGATGATCTAATCTCTAGGACTTTAAGAGATTTCCTCAGAGAGGATATTACTGAAGTCTTAGTTGATTCGGATGAGGCATATGAGAAGGCGTCGGAATTTGCAGGAAGGTTAGCTCCTGAACTACAAGATAGAGTTAAGAGATATTCTGAAGCCATTCCCCTGTTTACTCGTTATCAAGTAGAAAGCCAAATTGAAACCGCTTACCAAAGAGAAGTTAAATTAAGCAATGGAGGTTCCATCACCATTGATCAAACTGAAGCCTTAGTTGCCATAGATATAAACTCCGCAAAAGCTACAGGTGGATCAGACATAGAGGAGACTGCTTTAAAAACCAATTTAGAGGCGGCTAAGGAAATAGCAAAACAACTAAGATTAAGAGATATAGGCGGACTAATTGTCATAGATTTTATTGACATGACAACTTTAAAAAATAAAAGAGCTGTTGAAGATCTAATGTTGAACTCTATTTCAATTGATAGAGCAAAAATACAAATAGGAAGAATTTCACGATTTGGTCTCTTAGAAATGTCTAGACAAAGATTAAGGCCTTCCCTTCAAGAAAGATGGACACAGGACATAGGGAGTCTTTCAACAGCCGTATTAAGACTTATCGAAGAAGAAGCTGGTAAAAAGAAAAGTGGAGAAGTTAGGGCTGTGGTCTCTTCTGATATGTCAGTATTTCTTTTAAATGAACGTAGATCCAGAATTAATGAGATTGAGGAAAGAACAAATGTGCGGGTGGTTGTGGTTTCTGATCCAGGAAGATCAGACAACTTGTTTGAAGTAACCCGATTAAGATCTGATAACAAAAAGACTAAGGAAGAACCCAGTTATGAAATTCAAGATGAAGTTGAAAGTTCAAGCAAATCAGATTCTATTGTTAAAAGTAAAAGTTTAGAAAAAGCTGCTGTTAGTTTAAGTCCAAAAAGAAAACCTAAAAGAAAAGGACAAAGTTTCTTCTCTAAGATAGTTGATACTTTAACTGGTCAACCTGAAAAGAAGGTTGAACAAAAGAGTAAACCCAAACCCAAACCTAGACCTAAAGGAACATCTTATAAAGGAAGGAAGCCTAATAAAAATTTTAAAGGCCAAGAAGGTAAAAGAAAAACACAAAAGAAAGCTCCTATTAATAAAGATGAGAAACAGAACAAAAAACCAGCTACAAATAAGAATAAACCAGCTACAAATAAGGATAATGATAAGAAAAAAGAAATCAAAAATTCTAAACCACAGAAAAAAGCAGAGCCTTCCGTAAAGAAAGATAAAGTAGCAAAAGAAAAGCTAAATAAGACTGTTACTAAGGCTAAAGAAACAGAAGTAGCTATAGAGAAAGATGTTGCTTCAAAAGAGCCCATAAAACCGCAAAGTCCTTCTTTAGATAAAGAAAAACAAGAGACACAAAAAGCAGCTAAAGATTGGGGAAGAGCTTCTAATGATCCAAGAAACAAAAATTAAGTAAATCCAGGTAAATCTTTTTTAGTTAGTTTATTTACATAACTCTCAATAAGTCTCCCTGAAATAGAAATACTCCCAGGGGGTACTTCAGGTAATGATTGATAATGAAACCAATCAGCTATATCTATTTCATCACCATCAGGTTTTAACTCGCCCCCATCATATTCTGCATGGAAACCTAACATTAATTGACTGGGAAAAGGCCAAGATTGGCTTCCATAATATTGGCAATTCTTTACTTTTATATTTACTTCTTCAAATATCTCTCTTTTTATAGTCTCTTCAACAGTCTCCCCTACTTCAATAAACCCAGCTAAAGTGCTATACATTTTTCCGGGGAAGCCTTTATTGTGAGCAAGTAATAATCTTTCTTTGTCAGTTACCAAAACAATAATGCAGGGTGAAATTCGTGGATAAATTAAATTATTACACTCTTTACAGAACATGGCCTTTTCAATTGAGTGCATTGAAGTTTCAGATCCACAAACACCGCAATATTTACTTTTTTTATTCCATTTAACAAGTTGAATACTCCTGGAGCAAATTCCAAAATAGATATCAGGTATTATTCCTAAAAGTGTTCGAAAGGGTTTTAATGAAGTTTCAGCCATAAGCGAAGACTCATCTTCCAGTTCAAGTGCGTACAAAGAGTTGCTGTCTAAGTAACCAATAAAATGTTCTGTCTTTACAGACATTTCAGACCACTTATATTGTTCGTTATCTATTAACGCCAAGTTCTGACTGACGTTATCTATAAGTAATTCTTCACCCTTAATAACCAAAAAGATTTTGTCTAGTTTCTTGTTGTCTGTATTTTCAACAATGAATGTAGTTTTTGAATTGAGCGAAATCATATTTACTTTCTCTTAGCTAACCTTTTTAGATAAAATATAGTTTAACACTGAAAAAAAATTCTCTTTAACTCAAATAAAGTATGGAAACGATCATTTTAGACCAAGGAATGTTAGTCTCAGGAGTTATTCTAGCAGTAACTTTTATTCTAATTTTTACAGAAACACTTCATGGATTTCACAGGGTAAAAGTTGCGATGTTGGGCGCTGCTGTAATGCTTGTAGTTGGACAATCATATGGTTTCTACTCGCCTGAAGCAGCCTTTGAAGCAGTAGATTGGAATGTGGTATTCCTTCTTGGTTCAATGATGGCTATTGTTGCAATTATGATAAATACAGGTGGTTTTGAAGTACTTGCAGCTAATATAGGTAAGATAGCCAAAGGCAGACAATTTATGCTTCTTGCCCTTCTTGGAACAGCCGTAACCGTAATATCATTATTATTAGATAATGTCACAACTGTAGTAATTTTTGGACCTTTAATTGTATTGATCTGTCAAAAAATGAGAGTGACTGCAATTCCTTATTTAATGGCTGCAGCATTACTATCAGACACTGGAGGTGTAGCTACGTTAGTAGGTGATCCTCCAAATTTAATGATTGGATCCGCTTTTGATATTGCATTTATGCCTTTTGCATACAAGATGTTTCCAATTGTATTTGTAGCTTGGATAGCAACACTTTTCTTTATGAAATATTTATTTAAAGAAGAGCTGGCCATAGTGCCTGACGGTAAATTTGAAGACTCAATTCCTTACAAAGATAAGAGTCTATGGAATAAATCAGTTTCAATTTTAGGGCTAATGGTAATTCTTTTTATCATTCATAACACAATACATTGGGAACCATGGATGGTTGCAGGCACAGGTTTAATTCTTTTAACTATTCTTGCAAAGGAAATTGAATTTGATGATGTAATGAAAAATATGACTCATGAAATACCACTTTTAATGTTTTTTGTTGCTTTATTCATGCTTATCGGAGGTGTTGAAGGAAGTAAATTTCTTGAATACCTCGGACAATTCATTATCCCATTTTTGATCGACCCGCTAACTGGCGAAATTATTCCGGAAAACTTCATGAAGACTTGTATCATATTAATGTGGGTTGCAGCTATTATGTCAGCAGCAATTGATAATATCCCATTTACTGCGGCTATGATCCCAATCATTGCTTCATTAGAAACTGCTGGCGTAAATATTGCAGCATTATGTTGGTGTCTTGCATTAGGTGTTGGCATGGGTGGAAATGGTACCCATATAGGTTCGACAGCAAATGTATATATAGTTACTGTTTCAGAGAAACTTGCTAAAACAACGGGTAATCCTGATTTGGCAATTACTCCTCTTAAGTGGGCTCAGAAAGGATTACCTGTCATGCTTTTGACTTTAGTGATATGTACCATAATCATGTATCTATTTTTTGATTATTACGCATTGCCCCTTCATCCATCACAATGAGTCATAGATTTTGTGTTGCTCCTATGATGGATAGGACTGATCGTCATGAAAGATTCTTTTTAAGGAGCTTAAGTAAGAAAGCTTACTTATACACTGAAATGATTAATGCTAATGCTGTGCTATTTGGTGATCAAAATGAATTATTAAAGTTCAATGAATGTGAACATCCTCTCGCAATTCAATTAGGTGGTAATGACCCTATTAAACTAAGTGAAGCTGCCACTATTTCAGAGAGTTATGGTTATGACGAAATAAACTTAAATATAGGGTGCCCAAGTAATAAAGTTCAAAGCGGAAACTTTGGTGCAATATTAATGAATAAACCAAATTTAGTAGCAAAGTGTGTAAAGGCAATAAAAAATAAAGTAAATATACCCGTGTCAGTTAAATGTCGAATAGGCGTTGACGATATGGATGAAGAAAAGGATTTAAATACTTTCATTAAAAAGGTAAGTGATTCAGGTTGTAAAATTTTTATAGTTCATGCACGCAAAGCCTGGCTTAAAGGTCTAAGTCCTAGAGAAAACAGAAATATCCCTCCTCTTAACTATGAAAGAGTCTATAAGCTTAAAGATGAATTTCCTCATCTTGAGATTATTATCAATGGGGGATTAGAAAATATTGAAGATAGTAAAAACCATTTAACAAAAGTAGATGGTGTAATGATGGGAAGGAAAGCTTATGAAAACCCTTTTCAGTTAACAAAAGTAGACCATTTATTTTATGGAATGCCTTTTTTATCCAAGACCAGAAAAGAAGTCCTTTTAAGAATGATCCCATATATCATTCAACAGCATAAGGCTGGTATTAAAATTAATCTTATTTCTCGTCATTTCATGGGTCTTACAAAGGGTACTAGGTTTGCTAAACAAATCAGAGCAAATCTTACAAATTTAAACGCCTTAAAAGAACCAGAAAAAAAGCTCACTCAAATTGCTAATCAACTAGGTTAAAAATGTTAAAAAAAATAAAAGAACACATTTCTAATTTAAGTAATGAACCTATTAAAATGGCTGATCAAGAACAAAAAGATACCGAAATTATCAATAATGCCTGTGCTGCTCTCTTAATTGAAACTGCGTTAGCAGATAAAGTATTTAATGAAGAAGAAATGATTTCAATGAAACAAACATTAAACAAAGTTTATAAAGTTGATGAACAGGATATAGAGGAATTAATTAATGAATCTAAAAAAAAGGTCTCAGAATCTACTTCCCTATATGAGTACACAAGACTTATAAATGATTTGTGTAATTATGAAGATAAAATTAGATTAATAAGTAATCTTTGGTCTATCGCATTTGCTGACCAGCATTTAGATAAATATGAAGAACATTTAATAAGAAAAATATCCGACTTGCTACATGTAAGCCATAAAGACTTTATCCAACAAAAATTACTAGTGAAAGAAACTCTTTAGAAGTCATCAAAGTTATCGAAATCGTCTTCAACTTCTCCATCACTACTCTCGTATTCTCTATTTTGATAATAAGCGTCTTTTATAAATAGATATTCGTCTCCAATCGTTATACTTTCTAAACCTAGGTACCTGGCTCTTGTATCTATTAAATCTAAGAACTTGAGGCTATAGACGGTGGGTTCATGTTCAATCAATATTGAAGGACTAAGGAAAGCGTCGGGAATCATCGCAGCTGCATCACGTAAACTACTTGGACCAAGTACAGGTAACATAATGTAGGGTCCATGAGGTACCCCCCACACGGCTAGAGTTTGGCCAAAATCTTCGTCGTGTTTATCAAAACCCATTCTGGTAGCTACATCAATAAAGCCAGCCAGGCCAAGAGTTGAATTTATAGTAAACCTGGCTATATCAGAAAAACCATCTTTAAATTTTCCTTGTAAAATATTATTCAAGGAAACACTAATATCATCTATATTGGAAATAGAGTTATAGATCCCTAACTCCACTATATCTGGAGTAATTTTTTGATAAAACCTAGCAACCGGTGTTGCCACTGCATTATCAAGTGTTTTATTAACCTTTAATGTAACCCTATTAATTTCTTCTAAAGGATCATTTTCTGCTACAAGAAAAGGATTAAATAGAAGTGCTACTAATAAAAGAAGAAGTTTATTCATCCTTTTTTTTGAGGAATTACTTGAGTTACGGTTTTCTTTATTGCTTCCATGTTTTTAACAACTTTCTTAGCTAAAGAATCAAAGACCTTTTTATAGGTTTCTAAGTCATAAAGTATAAGAAATTCTTTTTTCTCTAGAAGAGGTATTTCAGATAAGAGCTCCATTTCATATTCTTTCGAAAGACTTTTTCCTCCTCCTTTACCAAAGATATAATATTTTTTATTAGATTTTTCAGGTTTAAAAAAGCTCATATTCTCTATTAACCCTAAAATTGGTAATTCCAATCTTTTTATCATTTCTATTCCTTTTTTGGTATCAGAGATTGAAACATCCTGTGGAGTAGTAACAATAATGGCCGCATTTAAAGGAAGTCTTTGCAATAGTGTCAGTTGTGCATCACCTGTTCCTGGAGGTGTATCTATTATCAAATAGTCTAATTCTTGCCAATCGGTTTGAGCCATTAATTGCATTACAGCTCCACTAACCATCGGACCTCGCCACATTACTGGTTTTTGGTCTCTGGCTATCAGCCCCATAGATATAAATTTAACTCCCCTTTTCTCCAGGGGTGAAAGTAACAGCTTATCTTTTACATCAATGATTTCCTTGGAAGCTTCAAATAAAACTGGTTGGCTTGGACCATGAATATCAGCATCTAAAAGACCTACCTTGTAACCTTCTTTTGCTAGGCTCAGAGCTAAATTTAGAGAAATTTCAGATTTACCAACACCTCCTTTAGCTGAGAATACTCCGATTATGTTTTTTACTCTCCTTAAGGTCTCAGGAATTCTAACTGTGGTTTCTTTATTAGGTCTTTTATTGCTCATTAGCTAACAATCAGTAAGTTATAATAGTATTTAATAACATTCTAAGCATTGCTTGTATCTTCGCAACATGTCTAAAAATAATTCTAAAAGAGATATTCTGGTAACAAATGCACTCCCTTATGCTAATGGGAACTTACATTTAGGGCACATATTAGAACACATACAGTCAGATATTTGGGTTAGATTCCAAAGATTACAAGATAATAATTGCACATATATATGTGGAGAAGATGCTCACGGAACGTCAATAATGCTCAAAGCAGAAGAAGAAGGTATATCTCCAGAGGAGCTAATTAAGCAGGTCAGAGTGAGTCATGAGGAAGATTTTAAAGCTTTTAATATAAGTCATAATAATTATCACACTACCCATAGTGAAGAAAACAGATATTATTCAGAAACTATTTTCAAGCGTCTTAAAGAAGAGGGACTAATCGAAGAGAAAGAGATAGAACAGCTGTATGACACTGAAAAAGGTCTTTTTCTTTCTGATAGATACGTTAAAGGCACTTGCCCTAGTTGTAAATCTGAGAATCAGTACGGAGATAATTGTGAAGTATGCGGTTCTGCTTATTCAGCCGTTGACTTAATTGACCCATTATCTGTTATTACCAAAACAACGCCCAAATTAAAAAAAAGCACGCATCTATTTTTTAAATTGTCAGTTCTAAAAGAAGAGATAAAAAACTGGTTAAAATCTGCTCAGGTTGTTCCTCAGGCTATAAATAAACTTTCAGAATGGACGGAATCAGAAATTAAAGATTGGGATATCAGCAGAGATGCCCCCTACTTTGGTTTTGAGATTCCAGAATATGAAAATAAATTCTTTTATGTATGGCTAGATGCTCCCATAGGTTATTTAGCTAGTCATAAAAATTATTTAGATAAATTAAAAAAGCCTGAAGATTTTAATTATTATTGGAATTCAGATTCAACAGCTGAACTCTATCACTTTATCGGAAAAGACATTATGTATTTCCATACCCTCTTCTTTCCTGCAATGCTTCTAAAATCAAATTTTAGACAGCCAAACGGTGTTTTTATTCATGGCTTTTTAACTGTAGATGGAGAAAAGATGTCAAAATCTCGAGGTACCTTTATCTTAGCAAAGACCTATCATGAAATTCTTGATCCTGAATATTTAAGATTTTATTTTGCTGCTAAATTAGGTACTGGCATAGATGATATTGATCTTAATCTTGAAGATTTCCAACAGAGAACAAATTCAGATTTAGTAGGAAAGTTTATTAATATTGGAAGTCGAACAGCAAATTTTATTAATAAAGATTTTAACAATAAGTTATCCGGTACTTTACACGAAGAATCTTTAATTAAAGAGTTTATTGATCGCGGTTCTGACATCTCTGAAGCTTATGAAAAGAGAGAATTTAGTAAAGCCATAAGGGAAATTATGGATTTAGCTGATAAGGCTAATCAGTATATTGATAAAATGGAACCTTGGAATCTTATTAAAGAAGAAAAAAATAAGGAACTTGTACAATCAATATGTACTACATCTTTAAATTTATTTAGATTGTTAACAATAATGTTGAATCCTGTTATACCAGATCTATGTTCAAGGATTTATAGTTTTCTTAAGGTTGATGAACCTGCATGGAATGAGATGCATAAACTTTTAACTAGCCACGAAATAGACATATATAAACCGCTTCTAATTAGAATTGAGAAAGAGCAAATAGAAAATATTATATTGCGCTCTAAGGAGGTCTAATGGAAGAAATAAATATTAATGATTTTGCTAAAGTTGACTTAAGAGTTGCACGAGTTAAAGATGCTCAAATGGTAGAGGAAGCTGATAAATTAATTAAATTAGAACTTGATTTAGGAGATCTTGGCTTAAAAACAGTATTTGCTGGTATAAAAAAAGCTTACTCAGCTGATGATTTAAAAGATAGATTAGTAGTGTGTGTTAATAATCTGAAACCACGGGAAATGAGATTTGGTACCTCTGAAGGTATGATTCTAGCTGCAGGAGATGACGACATTGGAATTTTTGTTATTTCACCGGATGCGGGTGCTAAACCAGGTATGCAAGTAAGGTAGTATGAGTAAAAAAATAGAGTCAGATATTTTAATTATAGGTGCCGGACCAGTTGGACTTTTTACAGTATTTGAAGCTGGGCTACTGGGGCTAAAATGCCAAATAATTGATAATTTAGATAAGGTTGGAGGACAGTGCGCAGAGCTATATCCCGATAAACCTATTTTTGATATTCCAGGTGTTCCTTCTCAAACTGCTGAAGAGCATATAGAAGCACTTTTAGAACAAATAAAACCTTTTGATTATGACCTCCATTTAAATAACCGAGTAGATGAAATACATCAAATAGATTCAAAAGAAGAAATTCAAAAATGGAAGGTAATCACTTCTGAACAAAATGAATTTATAGCTACTAATGTTTTTATTGCAGCAGGAGGCGGATCTTTTGAACCAAGAAGACCTCCAAATATTATTGATCCAGACCGATTTATTAACAAAGGTGTTGCTTACTCTGTAAAAGATAAAAACTACTATAAGAATAAAAACCTTGTTATTTTTGGTGGCGGAGACAGTGCTCTAGATTGGTCCGTTGAATTATCAGATCTAGCGAATTCAATAACTTTAGTTCATAGACGAGATGCTTTTCGTGGAGCTCAGAACACAGAATCGCAAATGAGAGAACTTGTTGAAACAGGAAATATAGAACTTAAAACACCTTATGTTATTGAAGAGCTGCTTGGCACAGATCAAATCAGCGGTGTGTCGATTAAAAATTTTGAAACTAAAGAAATAGAGAGTCTTGATTGCGATGAAATACTCTTTCTCTTTGGACTAAATAAGAAACTAGGTCCTTTAGAAAATTGGAATTTAAAACTCAATGGAAAAAAGATTTCTGTAGATACTGAGAAATACCAAACTAGTATCGAAGGTATTTATGCCGTGGGCGATATCAATGATTACCCGGGTAAGCTCGACTTAATTCTTTGTGGCTTTCACGAAACAACTTTAGCCGTTCAGGATGCTTATCGAAGGTGTTTTCCTGGAGAAAGAGTTCCTTTCGGTTACACAACTTCTAACACCAAACTACATAAGAAATTAGGTGTAAAAGTAGATTAATTTACTTTTTTATTTCGTCTTGAGTTCAGCTTAAGTCTTAAAGCATTAATTTTAATAAAACCTGTGGCATCACTTTGATCATACGAATTTTTATCGTCTTCAAATGTGACAATATTTTCATCGTAAAGACTATTTTCTGATTCTCTTGAAACAATTTCTATATTTCCTTTAAGTAAATTTAATTTGATGCTTCCACTGACAGCTTCTTGAGTATTGTCTATAAGAGCCTGTAGTGCTTTCCTTTCTGGGCTCCACCATAATCCTTTGTATATTAGGTCAGCGTATTGCGGCATAAGCTCATCTTTTAAATGAGCGGCTTGTCCATCTAATGTAATTGATTCTATAGCTCTATGCGCTTTAAGCAGTAAAGTTCCTCCTGGTGTTTCATAACATCCTCTAGACTTCATTCCAGTGAACCTATTTTCAACAAGGTCTAACCTTCCTATGCCGTGATTGCCAGCCAGTACATTTAAAGTATTTAATATCTCAGAAGACGACATTTGTTGATTATTTACCGATATTGGATCTCCCTTAAAAAAATCTATTTGTATATTTTCTCCTTCTTCAGGTGATTCAGAGATAGATCTTGTTCTTTGCCAAATTTCTTCGGGAGCGGGTTTTGAGGGATCCTCTAAAATTCCGCCTTCATAAGAAGTGTGAAGAAGGTTCTCATCTACAGAATAGTTGGGATCTTCATTATTAACTTCAATATTTATTTGATGCTTATCACAGTAATTAATTAAATCTGCTCTCGATGAGTATTCCCAAGTTCTCCAGGGGGCTAAAACTTTAATATCAGGGTTTAAAGCGTAACTGCCTAATTCAAATCTAATTTGATCATTCCCTTTTCCAGTTGCTCCATGAGCTATGGCATCAGCATTTTCTTGTTCTGCTATTTCTATTAATTTTTTACTGATAAGCGGTCTCGCTATAGAAGTACCCAAGAGGTACTCCCCTTCATACACCGCATTAGCTCTAAACATTGGAAAAACGTATTCAGAAACGAACTCATCTTTTAAATCTTCAATAAAGACTTTTGAAGCCCCTATTTCTTTAGCTCTTGTCTCTACTTCCTTTGAATTATGTTCTTGTCCAATGTCTGCGGTGAAAGCAATAACATCTGCTGAGTACTGCTCTTTAAGCCAGTGCAAAATAACTGAGGTATCTAAACCGCCTGAATAAGCGAGAACAATTTTATTTATTTCTTTTCCCATATTCTTAAAAAATAGGCGCGTATTGTATACAGGTACTTATAAAAGGCTAGTCAGGTATATCAAATCTTGTTTTTAACGGTGATAAAGCAATCTTTAATTGATCTAAAAATTCTTCGTAGTTTTGCCATAACTGAACACTTTGTTTGTAGATAGGTTGACGGACTTGCTCAGAACTTGCTGTTTTGATTGCTCTTTTTGTTTCATAGAAGTTCAAACACTCTTCTTCAAAAGGAAGATCACAATAGTCCAATAATTTTCTAGTCTCTTCCTCTTGATTTTGTACCATATCCTCATAAACCACCTTATGTACTTTACCGGGTAAAATTTCATCCCAATGATCCATGAGCTTTATGTAATTAACATAATATCTAGCTATCTCACTAAGATCATAAGTAAACATCTGCCCTCTAGCAAAAAGTTGTTTATAGCAACTGAAACAAGTATCTAATGGGTTTCTTCTGGCATCGATTATTTTTGCATTGGGTAAAATTAAATGTATTAGCCCTATATGGCTAAAGTTATTGGGCATTTTGTCTATAAAGAAAGGAAAGCTTGATCTAATAAATTTAGTTTCTGAAATATACTGTTTACCTAAAGACTTAATTTCATTCTTTGAAAGTTTTGATAAAACTTCTGGATAAGCAGTTTGATCTTTAGTTCCTGAACCTAATTCACGTGCAATATTTAAGATATTTGGGAGTTCCATGGTCCCTTCAACCTTGGAATGGCTAGATAAAATCTGTTCAATTAAAGTTGAGCCAGATCTTGGTAACCCTACAATAAATATTGGATCAGGTGCTGCATGGCCCCAATCCAATTTATCTTTAATAAGGTTGCCATCAAAAAAATTAATAATTCTTCGAGATATAGACTCCACAGCTTTAGGATCGTAAGTACTCCTCCCTCGATTTAGGTCATTTCCCTGGTCGTAGTAATCAAAGGATATCTTGTATTCCTTTCTATCTTCATACGCTTTTCCTAAAGCAAATAATAAATGTACCTTTTCTCTTTCAGGTAAATCATCTTTTGTAAGTTGTAACTTCATTAACTTAATTTCTTCATCTGAAAAGATATAAGTTTTAAGGTTTGCCAAACTCCAGTAAGCTTCTCCAAACATATCAAAATGTTTGATAGCGTCTTTATAGGAATTAATTGATTGGTTCTGTTCACCAGTTGTTTTATACACATGCCCCAAACTTAAGTGAACTCTAGGCTGATCTTCTTTAATTGAGATTGATTTTTGGTAGGCAACTATCCCCTCTTCATGTAAGGATGACCTGGTATACACCGTTCCTAATCCAGCCCAACCTTCTGCCCAATTTGGTCTCAATTCAGTAGCTTTTTTAAAACAATAAATTGATTTATCTAGATTTTCATAGCCTTCTTTTTGCCTATACATGTTTGCTAAGTTTCCCCAAGCAAGAGCGTAATCAGGAGCAATTTCTGTGCACTTTTTGAGGATCATAATACCTTGGTCAACTGCTCCTCCTTTGGTAGTTAATAGTGCAAGCAAACGAAGTGCATCAACGTTTTTTGGATCGTCTTTAAGTATTTGTTTGTATATCTTTTCAGCTTCACCTATTTGTCCTTTCCTTACTAAAGTCATAGCCTTGGTGAGATCACTGTACTTAGTGTTCGTAGATAAAGCTTTCTCATAAGCTTTATTTGCTTCTTCATCTTTACCTTGATCAGAAAGTAAATCACCTAGACTTTTCCAAGTAGAGAATTTTGATGGGTCTAATTTTAAGGCTGTTTTTAAACATACCTCTGATTTATTTAAATCGCCTAAAAGAAACCATGCGGTTCCTAAGTCTTCATGAGCTTGAGAAAAATCTGGTGCTATCTTAAGGGCCTTTTGTAAAGGAATTAAGGCAATTTCAGGTTTGCCTTGATCTATAGAAGAAACACCACTTAATCTAAGGGCATTTGGATCGTTTGGGTAATTTATTAATATCTCTGCTAATTGTTTTTCAGCTAGCTTATAGTTACCTGATTCAAGCAATGAAACAGCATTGGCATAAGCTTCTTTAACAGAAACCTGTATTTCTTTTTCTTGGTTCACTCTTACATTCTAGCTTAGTGGCAGTTATGCTTCACACCATGGATGAAGTTTTCAATAGTTTTAATAAAAAAAATGTTGACTACATAACTTTTGTAACAAGTTTAGTTGTAGTAATCGGTATTGCTTTTTTTATTCTTTATAACGCTGAAAGCACTGCCATTTTAATTGAAGACTATAAGAACTCTGTGATTTCAGTATTTGGTCCAATATATTTAATCCTCACCCCAATTTGCTTCATTTTTATGCTTTATATAGCATTTTCAAAATACGGTAAGTACAAACTTGGAGGTAATGAAGCAAGAACTGAATTTTCAACTATTAGTTGGATGGGGATGCTTTTTTGTGGAGGAATAGGTGGGGGAATCATCTACTGGTCAGGAGTTGAATGGGGCTATTATGTTGATGAAACTTTATTTGGAATCAGTCCTTATTCAGAAGAAGCTTATGCTCTATCAACCGCTTACGGTCTATTCCATTGGGGAATAAGTGCTTGGGCTGTTTATGCCATTCCGGCAGGAGGAACTATAGGATCCTACATGCCCATGTTAAGCACAGGCTACTCAGAAATCTTTAACCTTGATGGTTCCTTTATAGTTGATCTAAGTGTATTGGGTTTTTGTGTTGGCTTGTTTGGTTTTAGTGTCTACAAAGGGTTAACAAAAGGTATTAAAAGGTTAAGTGATATAAACATGATTCTTGCAGGTATTTTTTTACTTATAGTTTTATTTCTTGGGCCTACTTTTGAAATTATTAAATCTGCCTTTAATGGCCTAGTCTTTATGTTTACACACTTTTGGGAGATGAGTACTTTAGGTATTTCAGAGCAATCAGATTTTGCTGACACTTGGACAGTTTTTTATTGGGCTTGGTGGGTAGCTTTTGGACCTTTAGTAGCTCTATTTGTAGCTCGAATCTCTAAAGGAAGGACTCTTAGAGAAGTAATCTTAGGAATGCTTGTTTTTGGTGCCCTTGGAAGTTGGTTGTTTTTTATGATCCTAGGTGGCTACTCCATGGAACTAGATGTTAATAAAACATTAGCTGTTTCTGAAATTACAGGCAGTACGCACGGAGATTTAGCTATTGCTGCTATTAATACAATGCCGTTTGATACTTTAATGCTTTTCCTTTTTTGCGGAATAACAGTTATTTTCGTTATTACTTCTTATGATTCAATGTCGTATGTAATTGCCTATCATGTACAAAAAAATTCTTCTGAAAATAAAGACCCAGGAAAATACCTAAGGTTATTTTGGGCCGTCGTACTGGGAATACTTCCTGCTGCCTTAATTTTTTACTCAAGCCATCAAGTAGCTCTTAATCTAATAATCCTCGCATCGTTGCCTTTACTTGTTATTTATCCTTTAATGGCTTTTTCAGTTTTTAAAGAACTAAATGTTAAGGAAACTAATTAATACATAGAATTATTATGAAAGATCCAAAAGAGTTAAAACCCGATACTCTGTCCCTGCACGCTGGACAAAGACCTGACCCAGCTACAGGTGCCAGGGCAACACCCATTTATCAAACTTCATCATTTGTATTTGATAGCTCTGAAATTGCAGCAGGAATCTTCAATGTAGAAAGAACTGGTCACGTTTATTCTAGAATTACTAACCCTACAAATTCTGTATTAGAAGAAAGAATATCAGCCTTAGAAGGAGGCATTGGTGCAATAGCTACCTCAAGTGGTCAAGCTGCAATGCATCTTGCTATTTCAACAATTTTAGATAGCGGTTCTCATATTATTGCTTCAAATTGTTTGTATGGCGGCAGTCATAATCTTCTTGAATATACTTTTCCTCGCTTTGGCATAGAAACTTCATTTATTGACTTCAGAGACACTAATTTACTAAAGCAAAGCTTCAAAGAAAACACTCGTCTTGTTTTTGGGGAAACACTTGGTAATCCCGGATTAGATGTAATGGATATAGAGACTGTATCTAATATTAGTCATGAAAATGGAGTTCCATTGCTTGTAGATTCTACTTTCACCACCCCTCACTTAATGCGCCCCTTTGATTTAGGCGCTGATTTAATCTTTCATTCAGCAACTAAATTTCTTTCTGGTCATGGAGTAGTAATAGGAGGTTTGTTGGTGGATAGTGGAAATTTTGATTGGGAAACATCAGGTAAATTTCCTCAACTTACAGAACCCTATTCAGGGTTTCATAATATGATTTTTACTCAAGAATTTGGACCTGCTGCCTTTATATCAAGAGCACGTAAAGAAGGTGCTAGAGACTTCGGAGCTTGTATGAGCCCTCATACGGCTTTTCTTGTATTGCAAGGAATTGAAACCTTGGGCCTTAGAATGGATCGACACGTTGCTACTACCTTACAAATAGTTGAATATCTAAACAATCATGATTTAGTAGAAAAAGTTGTATACCCTACTCTAACAACTCATCCTGACCATAAACTTGCTTCAAAATTACTGCCTAAAGGTTGTGGAGCTGTTTTTACCTTTGAACTTAAAGGGGGAAGAGAGGCCGGTAAGGCTTTTATTGAAAATTTAAGTATATTTTCGCATTTAGCCAATGTCGGTGACGCTAAATCTCTAGTTATCCACCCAGCCAGCACAACTCATCATAGGATGGATGCAGCTTCATTAGAAAAAGCTGGAATATCAGAAGGAACCATAAGACTCTCAGTTGGACTGGAAGACCCTGAAGATCTAATCAATGATCTAGATTTAGGATTTAGGGCTGCAAAAAAGACCTTGTAATGAAAAATATTTATAGTTTTTCTGGGCCTGAAGGCCTAAAAGACATGAAACACCCTATAGTTTTTATTCATGGTACTGGCATGGACCATACTGTGTAGCATGGGTTCCTTAATTGCACTTGAAACAGCTGCTTTAGCAAAAAAAAGAGCTGTGAATCTTGTTATGGTGGGAACTGCTTTTCCAATGGCTGTTTCTGATGTTCTACTTAATTATGCAAAAAGTAATAAACCTGAGGCAATAGATATTCTTACGTACATGGGATATAGCAATCAGGCTAGACTTGGTAGAAATACTAACCCTGGAATGTGGATGACAGGTTCTACAAAAAAACTTTTAGAAAAATCAAATAAAGGTGTTATTTATCAAGATCTGAAAGCTTGTGCAGAGTATGATTCTGGGTTGAAAAGTGCTGCACAAGTTTCAGCTACCACCCTTTTAATTTTAGGCAAAAAAGATTTTCTTACGCCTCCTTTTAAAGCAAAAGATTTGATAAAATCATTTAAGGACCCTGTGGTTAAGGAAATAAAAGATTCTGGTCATACGTTGATGGCAGAAAGTCCGAATAAAGTCTTAGATTATCTTATAGAAATATTATGAAAAATTTGATTATAGGAGATGGTGCTATGGGCACTGAACTCCGAAGAAGAGGTGTAGAAGTACCTTCTCACGTTGAATCTATATGGTCCGCTTTAGCACTTAAAGAAGCTACCTCTATAGTAGAAGAAATACACATTGATTATATTGAAGCTGGAAGTGACTACATAACCACAAATAATTACGCTGTTACAAGACCCATTCTCTCTAGAGATAATTTAGATAATGAACTAGAAAGTCTAACAATTAAATCTATAGAAATAGCTAAGGCAGCTTTATCTAAAACAAAAAGAGAGAACGTAAAAATATTAGGATCTTTACCCCCTCTCGAAACAAGTTACCGAGCTGATCTTATTCTTAAAGAAGAAGAAATGAACAAGCAGTATTCTGAAATTGCAAATATTCTTAAAGGTAAGGTTGATATTATTATATGTGAAACTATGGCAAGTGCTTTAGAAGCAAAATGTGCTTTAAAAGCGGCATTGGAAACAAATATGCCTGTTTGGGTAAGCTGGACTCTTCATGGAGATGTTAGAAATACGCTTCCAAGTGGAGAAACTGTAAACCAAGCTTTTACAGAATTAAATGGGTTAGAACCAGACGCCTATTTAGTTAATTGCTGTGCAGCTAATTTAGTAACTCCCTCTATAAAAGCCCTCAAAGAACTTACTGATATTCCTATTGGGGGATATGCAAATGCTGAAAATGTGGCATTAGATACAGAAAACTCTAATTTAAAGTTTGCTGCAGAAAGACACTGGGATTCTGCTATAGAAATTAATGAAAAAGCCTATCTAGAAGAGGCTAGACTCTGGATCAAAGAAGGGGCTTCTATAGTTGGAGGTTGTTGTAGAACAAACCCCAGCTACATCAAAGAGTTAAGTAGTAACCTTAAATAAACCTTAAAGCTTGTATTTTAATCTAAGGCCTAAAGTCCTTGGTCTATTGGTAAAAACTGTTTCAGGCCTGTAACCCTGATATTCCCAAATAGTTGCTCTAGTATCAAAAATATTGTCAACGTAAAAGACCGCTGTCCAATCTTCACCTACCATTGTGGTTGAAAAGTTTCCTAATGTATAAGCACCTTGGTCAATAGGATTAGTCATTGAAGACTTTCTTTTTCCTGTTCTACTAAGACTAAGATCCCAATAACCAGAAAGGCCTTTAATATCAAAATCTTTATTTATTGCTACTGACCCTTTAATCTTAGGAACATTAGCAAGTCTTGTTCCTTCATTAGCTAGTGTGGCTCCATTTAAAACATAATCTTCATCTAATCTTGGATTTAAGATGGAAGCTCCTGCTATAAAGTTAACACCATTTTTGGTAGTCAAAGTGATGTCACCTTCTAAACCTTGAATGATCGCATCCCCAATATTTGAATTAAACGATATGCTAGCTAAATCTAAGTCGAAATTTGCTGTTTGCATATCTTTCCAGCTCATAGAGTAAAAAGTTAGGTTATATCTTAATGTGCTGTCTTCAGATAGATACTTATAACCAACCTCTATATTATTTAATTGATCTGAGTCATAGTAAAGAGGTGCTGCATCACTATTTTTGTTTATTCTATTAGTTCCGCCCGGCCTGTATCCTTGCGAATAATTCATATAAAGTAAGGCACCATTATCTAAAGCATAAGCTAAAGCTAATTTAGGAGCTGTACCACTATCTTCCTCTACTCTATCATTATCATGCCCATAATAAGATGGTCCAAAGCCACCAAAGTATCCATTTTTAGCAACTATTCGAAGTTTAGAATCAAATTTTCTCATACCTACAGTCATCCTTAACTTTTCAGAAATAGCAAAGGTAGCTTCTCCGTAGATTGCTTTTACTTCATCTTCACGTAGATTATCTAAATCCCACCATATACCCTCTCTGCCGGCAGTTCCTGTTCCTCCCCAAGTACCGTCAGAGTAGTATCCCATCATGCCTGGCCATTTATAAGTGTATTGGTAGGGGTTCTCTAGATTGTCGTAAAAAACACCTATGATCCACTGAAGACTATCTTCTTGAGTGCCAGAGGTAACTCTAAACTCATGTGTTTCTCTTTCCATATTAAGAGAATAATCAGCCCACATTGTAGGATTATTACAAGCACCATCCCAAGTTCCGTAGTAGTAATAAGAGTAATAATCACAAGTATAGTAACTGTAATAGCCAAAACCGTTTTGTGCAGGGCTATCTAAATTATAATATTCAACATAATCGTTGTAGTCCCAAAGATATCTAACATCCCTATCAAAAAAAGTACCTGCATAAGTTAATTGATTTCCAAATAGTCCATCACCTTCAATAGTGAAACTAGTTTGATCCCATTCATCATCTGTAAATTCACCTATAACTTTAGAGCTTTTTAAATCACCTAAAGTAGTAGGTTGATGGTCCCAACTTCCATCAGTACGCGAATCTTGGTTTGTGTGAGTTAAAGTAGCAGTTAGACTATCATTTAACCAAGCCCTTAAAGAAGCTCGATAACCTTTTACACTACTGCTATTGCTATTATCTTGTTCAAGAAGAGGAACAGAGTAATTGCTTGCAGTAAAAGTCTTAGTACCCCCTACAAGGTCAATAAAACCTCCTTCACTTACGTCATAAGCTGAAATTCTGACTGAAGCTTTGTCTGTTATTGGTGCGTTAATAAAAGTTTCGAAGCTTCTGCTATCACCTCGTTCCATATTTGGACCTGATGAAGTGTCAACTTCAAATCCAAAATCTAGATTTCCTTGTTCTGGTTTGTTTGTAATTAATCTAACAGTACCACCCTGTGCACTTGAACCATAAAGTGTGCCTTGAGGGCCATTCAAGACTTCAATTCTTTCCATGTCATAAATATGTAAATCTGGGTTGACTCCCACGGTATTAATAGGAGATTCATCAATATACATGGCTACAGTTGTATTAGGGCCTGCTAAGTTTCCAAAATTACCATCTGATGTACCTCTTAAATAAAAGGCAGATCTTCCTGGTCCATACTGAATATAAGAAAGAGTTGGAATCAACTCAGCATAATCCATGAAATCATTCACACCTGCATCATCAAGTCTAGAACCTGTAATAGCTTGGACACTCATAGGAAGATCTTCGATTCTAGATTCTCTTTTTGCAGCTGTAACAATAATTTCTTCTTCTGCTTCATTGTCTTCAGCTGCAACATCAAAGCTTGGAGTTGCAGTTAAAGCAATTGCCGATCCAAAAACTAAAGCTTTTTTAACTTTAGAATCATCAAATTCAAAAGGCGGTGCATTAAATTTATTTTTTTTCATTTATCTCCCTGAAAATTAAAGAATATACGAATATTCTAGCGTTTTGCTGGTAAGGGTCAAATTAAAGCATGTATAGTTATTAAGGATAGAAATAAATATAGTAATATTAAGTATCAGGTAAAAGGAGAAGCAACAAGATTGATATTTACTTATGATTGAGCTTAAAAAAGATTCAGTAATATTATCAACAAATTCAAATAAGCAATACGATTTACCATTTTTATGGTTAAGAGATAATTGTCAGTGTGATGAATGTAGAGTTATAGAAACTCAAGAGAAACAGTTTCTTTTACATACAGTCCCAGTAGATATATCTCCTAAGAGTGTTGAAATAAAAGATGAAAGCCTGTTTATTTTGTGGCCCGATAATCACCAATCGGTAATCCCACTAAATCAAATAGAAGATAGCAGTAAACCTAGATATCCGGAACATAAGTTATGGGCAAGTGATTTCACTCCTAGAAGGTTTGATTGGTCTGAATTTTTGGATAATGAAGAGATTGCCTTGGAGGCACTAAAAACTTTTGTTAGTTTTGGTGTAATTATTTTAAATAATGCACCTAAGGTACCAGATTCAGTAGAACTTTTATCAAAAAGATTTGGACCAATTCATGAAACATTATTTGAAAGAATTCATAATGTTTCTGTAACGGGACATGTCTATAGTGT
>LULR01000060.1_pt1 | contig 30257 bp, 24 predicted proteins | sample 729471 | NCBI WGS metagenome assembly LULR01 (sample SAMN03860284, study PRJNA289734) | marine metagenome | biome: seawater column; feature: ocean; material: water; isolation source: Red Sea water column Station 108 - depth 500m | place: Saudi Arabia: Red Sea | collected 2011-10-15 | depth 500 m
TTCTGTTGGAGACCAAAGCCTTGCAAAAACCAGCGCGCACAAAGACACAAAAAGAACAAAGCCTCCAAGTGTTGTTGGGGCGCCGCTAAACCCCCTGTATACTTTTGAGGGCTTTGTTGCAGGAAAAAGCAATCAAATTGCTAGAGCAGCGGCTATTCAAATAACCGAAAACCCAGGCACCTCTTACAATCCTTTTTTTATATATGGAGGAGTTGGCCTGGGAAAAACACATCTTATGCAAAGCGTTGGAAACAAAATAAACTCAACCAACGAAAACAGCAAAGTAGCCTATGTTCACTCCGAAAGGTTTGTTGGTGAAATGGTTTCTGCTCTTCAACACAACACAATTAATAGTTTTAAACACCAATATAGGTCACTAGATGTTTTGTTAATTGATGACATTCAGTTTTTTGCGAATAAAAAAGGGTCTCAGGAAGAGTTTTTCCATACCTTTAACGCTCTGCTGGAGGGAAATCAGCAAATAATCATGACCAGCGACCATTACCCGAAAGAAATAGAAGGGGTGGAGGATCGCTTAAAGTCACGTTTTGGTTGGGGACTGACCATTGCCATAGAGCCACCGGAGCTGGAAACGCGGGTGGCGATTTTAATGCGCAAAGCCGAAGAACGTGGTTTAAATATGCCGCATGAAGTAGCGTTTTTTATCGCAAAACGACTACGTTCCAATGTTCGTGAATTAGAAGGTGCTTTGAATCGAGTTGTTGCAAATGTCCAACTGACCGGTCGTCCAATAACCATCGATTTTGTGAGAGAAGCATTACGAGACCTTATCGCAGCGCAGGAAAAACTGGTTACTATTGATAATATTCAAAAGACGGTGGCTGAGTACTACAACATTAAGTTGGCTGATATCCTGTCAAAACGTCGTAGCCGATCGGTGGCAAGGCCAAGGCAATTAGCAATGGCGTTAGCTAAAGAGTTGACCAACCACAGCTTGCCGGAAATAGGGGACGCGTTCGGTGGTCGGGATCACACAACTGTGCTCCATGCGTGTCGAAAAATACAAGAATTAAAAGATGCTCAGAACGACATAAAAGAAGATTATCGTAATTTAATACGGACGTTGTCGTCTTAAGCATGTCGTCATTACAGGGGAATGAGTCATGAAATTTTCTATCAATCGCGATGCGTTTTTAAAGCCACTGCAAGTTGTTAGTGGCGCAGTAGAAAGACGTCACACTTTACCTATTCTTGCTAACTTATTGTTACAGGTTGAGAACGGTCAGTTGAAACTGACAGGTACGGACCTGGAAGTAGAACTGGTGTCGTCTGTAGCGCTAGAGTCGGCAGATATGGATGCATCGGTAACAGTGCCAGCTAAAAAGCTAGTGGACATTGTGCGTAGTTTACCCGATGGCTCTGTTATTGAATTTACTGCTGAAGGCGACAGCGCAACCGTAAAATCCGGCCGCAGTAAATTTAAACTCAGCACCCTGTCTGCTGATGATTTCCCGAATATTGACGACTGGAAAAGCGATATCCAGCTGGTGACAGAGCAAGGTATTTTAAAAGACTTAATGGAGAAAACACATTTCTCCATGGCAAATCAGGATGTTCGCTATTATTTAAACGGTATGTTGTTCGAAACGGACAGCGGTATGCTGCGCTCGGTCGCAACTGACGGCCACCGTTTGGCGATGAGCACCTGTGCCATCGACCAGCCGGGCTTAACTCAAAGACAGGTGATTGTTCCAAGAAAGGGGGTGGTTGAACTACTTCGTTTACTAGGCGATGACGAACACGAAGTTACGGTGTCTATCGGTAATAATCATATTCGTGTTGAAACACCTGAGCTTATGTTCACCAGTAAATTAGTAGACGGCCGATTCCCTGACTACCGTCGTGTATTACCTAGCGGCGGTGATAAAGTGGTTGTGGCTGACCGCGATATTTTACGCCATGCATTCAGTCGCGCCTCTATTTTATCGAATGAAAAATTCAGAGGCGTTCGCTTAAACTTAAGTTCGGGTGAGCTTTGCATTACCGCAACTAACCCAGAGCAAGAGCAAGCGGAAGAAATTATTGAGGTCGACTACCAGGGCGATGACTTGGAAATCGGTTTCAACGTTAGTTACTTACTTGATGTCATGAGCAACATTGATGAGGAACAGGTATCTTTCACACTGTCAGACTCTAACAGCAGTGCATTGATTGAGCCGCAGCATGATGACTCATGTTGTTATGTAATAATGCCAATGCGCCTGTAATATCATCATAGATGTTTATTGAATCTCTCAATTTAAGCCACTTTCGAAACTTTAAGGAAGTGGCTATCTCTCCTGATAGACATATCAATTTAATTACCGGCAGTAACGGGTCCGGTAAGACAAGCCTTTTAGAAGCGATTTATTTATTAGGCTTTGGTCGCTCTTTTCGACCTGGCGGATTTCGGCAGCTGATAAATGAACATACGGATCAATTTACGATATTTTGTCGTACGGCAAACCATTCTATAGGCGTTCGTCGGACTACTTCCGGTGATCAGACGTTGCGTTTAGATAATGCCAACGCAACAAAAATGTCTGAGGTCGCACGTTTGGTGCCGGTTCAGCTTTTGACTCCGGAGTCGGTCGATATTCTTTTAGAAGGACCTAGTTTAAGACGTCAGTTCTTAGATTGGGGAGTGTTCCACGTGGAACATTCGTTTTATAAAAACTGGGTTTCTTACACTCAAATACTGAAACAGCGTAACAGTTTATTAAAGCAATACTTAGCGTCTGCAACACAAGATAAGTACTGGCTCGAGCAACTTGCTTACTATGGTGAACTCATTAGTGTCAGTCGTGAAAATTATTTGAAAGAACTGTCGGATTATATACAAGAATTAGCGAAATCTTTCCTCTCAAATGTTACAATCGAGGTTCGACTAAAAAAAGGGTGGGATAGTACCCAATCACTTTTTTCGGCCTTAGAAAGCCATACAGAGAAAGATAAGAAATATGGCTTTACGTCAGTGGGTCCACACAAGGCGGATATTAAAATTTTAGCCGATGGCGTGGATGTAAAACACAGATTGTCCAGAGGGCAGTTAAAGACGTTGGTTTCAGCATTAAAGTTAGCGCAAGGGAAGCATTTTCAGTCTGTTAAGGGCGAATCTTGCGTTTACTTAGTGGACGATCTGACATCTGAACTGGATGCGGATAATCAACGATTGTTTTGCCAGCAGTTAGAAAAATTAAATGCGCAGGTGTTTGTCACAGCGATTACTGGAAAGCAGTTGTCGGATAAATTTCAAAAATCGCCCAAAATGTTCCACGTGGAACATGGGGCAATAAACGAATGATATCGAGATAATAACTATGGAAGAAAATAACTACGGTTCATCGAGTATAAAGGTCCTTAAAGGATTGGATGCAGTTCGTAAACGTCCAGGGATGTATATTGGCGACACGGACGATGGCACAGGTCTGCATCACATGGTTTTTGAGGTTGTCGATAACTCTATCGATGAGGCTTTGGCTGGGCATTGTTCAGAAATTCTCGTCACTATTCATTCTGACGGTTCCGTGTCAGTAAAAGATGATGGCCGTGGAATTCCTGTCGACATTCATGAAGAAGAGGGTGTGTCGGCCGCTCAAGTTATTATGACCGTACTTCATGCTGGTGGTAAATTTGACGATAACTCGTATAAAGTATCGGGCGGTTTACACGGTGTTGGTGTCTCAGTCGTTAACGCACTGTCTGAAAAGCTGCAGTTAACCATTCGTCGTCAGGGTAAGGTTTATGAACAAACCTATCATATGGGTGAACCTGAAAGCGACGTTAAACCTATTGGCGATACCGACTCAACAGGTACTGAACTGCGTTTTTGGCCAAGTGCTGAAACCTTCAGTGACACTGTTTTTCATTACGACATTTTGGCCAAACGTTTACGCGAATTGTCATTCCTAAACTCTGGCGTTGGTATTCGTTTACGTGACGAGCGCGATGACCGTGAAGATTTATTTAAATACGAAGGCGGTATTGCCGCTTTTGTTAATTACTTAAACCAGAATAAAACGCCTATTCATGAGAAAGCATTCCACTTTGCGGCGGAACGAGAAGACGGTATATCCGTTGAAGTAAGTATGCAGTGGAATGACTCTTTCCAAGAGAATATTTATTGCTTTACGAACAACATTCCACAGCGCGACGGTGGTACTCACTTAGCGGGTTTCCGTGCAGCTTTGACGCGTACATTGAATGCTTACATGGAAAAAGAAGGCTTCACTAAGAAGACAAAAACCTCAGCGACGGGTGATGATGCTCGCGAAGGTTTGACCGCTATTATTTCTGTGAAAGTACCAGACCCTAAGTTTTCATCACAAACTAAAGACAAACTCGTGTCTTCTGAGGTGAAATCAGCGGTTGAGCAAGCAATGAACGAGCAGTTGGCGGACTACTTGTTAGAAAACCCAACCGAATCGAAGCTTATTATTAATAAGATTATTGATGCCGCTCGAGCGCGAGAGGCTGCGCGAAAAGCCCGCGAAATGACACGTCGTAAAGGTGCGTTAGATATCGCTGGCTTGCCAGGCAAGCTAGCTGATTGTCAGGAAAAAGACCCGGCACTTTCTGAACTCTATATTGTGGAGGGTGACTCGGCAGGTGGTTCTGCGAAGCAAGGTCGTAACCGTAAGAACCAAGCAATACTGCCGCTTAAGGGTAAAATTCTGAACGTTGAAAAAGCACGCTTTGATAAGATGCTGTCGTCGGCGGAAGTAGGAACGTTGATAACGGCTATGGGTTGCGGCATTGGTCGAGATGAATATGACCCGGATAAAACCCGCTACCACCGAATTATTATCATGACCGATGCGGATGTTGACGGCTCTCACATTCGCACATTGCTACTGACGTTTTTCTACCGCCAAATGCCGGAAATTATTGAGCGTGGTTATATTTATATTGCTCAGCCACCGCTTTATAAAGTGAAAAAGGGCAAACAGGAAGTCTACATAAAAGATGACCCAGCACTTATTCGTTATTTGACCAGCCTTGCGTTAGATAATGCATCTTTGCATGTGAACGAGACTGCTCCGGGTATTTCGGGCGAGCGTTTGGAAACCTTAGTAAACGGCTACCAAATGGCACAAGAAAACATTAAGCGGCTAAGTCGTCGTATGCCTGAGAAGTTCCTGCAGCGTTTATTCTATGCGCCTCGTTTAACGGATGAGCGCTTGAAAGACCAAAGCTACATGGAAGGCTGGGTTAAGACACTTAATGATGACCTAACCGCTCGCGAAGTTGATTCAGCCACTTATACTATCTCTTTGCATGAAGACGAAGAGCGTAAGATGTGGTTACCGACAACGACCATTCGCCAGCATGGTGTCGATACCGATTACCCGCTAAATTACGAGTTCTTAATGTCCAAAGACTACGAGCAAATTGTCACCTTGGGTGAAGAAATTGACTCTTTAGTTGAAGAGGGCGGTTATGTCTTGCGTGGTGAGAAGAAACAGCCAGTGTCGCATTTCGTCGATGCCGTAGAATGGCTGATTAGTGAATCCAAACGAGGCATGTACGTACAGCGCTACAAAGGTTTGGGCGAGATGAACCCGGATCAGCTTTGGGAAACCACTATGGATCCTGAAACGCGTCGCATGCTTCAAGTAACTATTGAAGACGCGATTGGCGCAGACCAACTATTCACAACCCTCATGGGTGATGAAGTAGAACCACGTCGAGCATTTATTGAGTCTAATGCTCTTAAAGTGGCAAACTTGGACGTTTAGTCAGTTAGTAATGATACAAAAAAGGCGGCTTCCGTTTCCGGAGCCGCCTTTTTCTTTGCCTACTAAATAGTTATTGCAGTAATGAAATATCGGCTATTTCCAGGAACAGTTGGCGTAAACGGTACAGTAAATTCAAGCGGTTAAGCCGGATATCATCCTGTTCAGCATTCACCATGACGTGCTCGAAGAATTCATCCACAGGCTCTTTCAAGTTAGACAGTTGCGTCAGGGCATCGGTGTAGTTACCGTCCTGAATGAGCGGTTTAACCGTTTGCTCTGTTTCGTCTAGCAACTGATACAAAGCTTTTTCAGGGGCTTCGTTTAAAAGGTTTGGTTGAACCTTACCGTCTATCGATTCCTTAGATTTTGCCAGTATATTACCTACGCGTTTATTCGCGGCAGCTAAGCTCTCTGCTGAATCCAGCGATTTAAACGTTTCAACGGCTTTAACGCGTTTGTCGAAATCGACCGGTTTTGACGGAGAGCGAGCAAGCACCGCCTGAATGACATCAACGGAAATACCTTGCTCTTGATACCATGGACGGAAACGACCCAGCAGGAAGTCGAAGACATCGGCTTTTACCGTTTGGTTAGACAGCTTGTCTCCAAAACCTTCGGCCGAGGCTGCTAAAAGCTCATTTAAGTCGAGCGGTAAATCACGCTCAACCAATGTGCGTAAAAGTCCAAGTGCAGCACGTCGCAGAGCGAATGGGTCGCGGTCACCTTTTGGCACTTGGCCAATACCGAAAATACCGACTAGGGTATCTAGCTTATCTGCAAGCGCAACAGAGCACGCTTCTTTGCTTTCGGGTAAATGGTCGCCCGAGAAACGAGGCCAGTAGTGTTGCTCTATAGCCTCTGCAACTCTGGCAGTTTCGCCATCATTAAGCGCGTAGTGTTTACCCATAACGCCTTGAGTTTCGGGGAATTCTGAGACCATATCGGAAACCAAGTCGGCCTTACACAGCAGACCAGCGCGTTCAGCTGCTTGAGCGTCCGCTTTAAGAAGCGACGCAATTTTCCCTGCCAACTCAGCGATACGACGAGCTTTGTCGCCAATACTTCCAAGTTGCTTCTGGAAAAGAACCGAATCGAGTTTAGCGACTCGCGACTCAAGGGGCTGCTTCTTGTCGGACTCAAAGAAAAACTGAGCGTCAGCCAGGCGAGGGCGAATAACTTTCTCGTTGCCATGAATGATTTGCTGCGGGTCGCGACTTTCTATATTCGTAATGAATATGAATTGAGGCAGTAATTGACCGCTATTGTCCTCGACCGGGAAGTAACGTTGGTCATCTTTCATGGTGACAATAAGCGGTTCTTTAGGTACGTCCAAAAAGCCTTTATCAAAACTTGCTGTTAAAGCAACTGGCCATTCGACTAATGCAGCCACTTCTTCGACTAAATCATCGTCCTGAATAACGCGACCACCAAGTTCGTTTGCTAAGCGCGTTACTTCGGACTGGATAATATCAATGCGCTCTTCGAAGTTAGCGATTACTTTCGCTTCACGCAGCTTGTTTAAGTAGTTGTCGACATGATCAAGCTCGAAACCTTGTTTGGAATGGAAGCGATGCCCTTGAATAAAACGAGCGCTTTTAGTTTCCAATACTTCGGCATTAATGAGTTCATCGCCAAGCATGACTGTCAGTGTGTGTACCGGACGAATAAATTGAGCCGTACTGTCTCCCCAGCGCATGGGCTTAGGAATAGGCAGTGTCTTAATCGCTGACTCAATAAACCCTTGCGCTAACTGCTTTAAAGACTGGCCTTTAACCGTTGCTTTATGAAGTAGCCATTCGCCTTTATCGGTCTTTAAGCGCTCAGCCTGGTCAACCGTAATGCCATTAGAGCGAGCCCAGCCTTCTGCAGCCTTGGTCGGGTTACCTGCATCATCAAAGGCAACGTTAACCGCCGGACCTCGTTTTTCTACAACTTTGTCCTGTTGTTCTGTCTCTACCTGATTCACAAGCACCGCTAAACGACGTGGTGTCGCATAAGCGTCTATGCTCCCGAAAGACAGCTCAGCCGATTCTAAACCTGCTTGTATGCCCGACTTAAAACTATCACGTAATGCTCTTAAAGCCTTTGGAGGAAGCTCTTCCGTGCCTAACTCAATCAGTAAATTGTCTTTATTCACAGCTATGCTCTCCTTAGTCTTCGGCTTTCTTGTCGGCCAGAGGGAAGCCTAACGCTTCTCGTGCCTGATAATAAGTTTCAGCAACTGCCTTAGCCATGGTACGTACTCGCAATATATAACGTTGCCTTTCGGTTACGGAGATTGCGTGTCTGGCGTCCAACAAATTGAATGCATGAGAGGCTCGCATGACTTGCTCGTAAGCAGGAAGTGGCAATGCTTTCTCTATGAGTAATTCACATTCTTTTTCGCAGTCTTCAAAGCGCTGAAAAAGAACATCGACATCGGCATACTCGAAGTTATAAGTAGACTGCTCAACCTCATTTTGATGGAACACGTCGCGGTACAGAATTTTACCGCGTGGGCCGTCTGTCCAAACTAAGTCGTAAATGCTGTCCACGCCTTGAATATACATTGCCAGGCGTTCAAGGCCGTAAGTAATTTCGCCGGCAACCGGGCGACACTCTAAACCACCCACTTGCTGGAAGTAAGTGAATTGGGTGACTTCCATACCATTGAGCCATACTTCCCAGCCTAAGCCCCAGGCGCCCAGAGTAGGCGATTCCCAGTTATCTTCTACAAAGCGTATGTCGTGAGTTAGCGTATCAAAGCCCAACAGTTCCAGAGAGCCCAGATAAAGCTCCTGAATGTCTTTAGGCGACGGCTTCATAATGACCTGAAACTGGTAATAGTGCTGAAGACGATTTGGGTTTTCGCCGTAACGACCGTCTGTCGGGCGGCGGCAGGGCTGCACATACGCAAAGCTGGCAGGCTCTGGCCCTAAAGAGCGTAAGAATGTCATGGGATGGAATGTACCTGCACCCACTTCCATATCGAGCGGTTGCACCACCGCACAGCCTTGCTGAGCCCAGTAATCTTGTAAGGCTAAAATAAGCCCCTGAAAGGTTTTTACATCGTATTTCGACATACGCTTTCTCTGCTTTGTTATTTGTGGTTGACCGATGGTCGAAAAATATGCGTAGATTATACCCTCTGAAGCGCCTTGGTTATAGGGGATGACATGACAAATAATACGCCAGAACGGTGTTCATGGTGTGAATCTGCTGACGATTACCGAGCTTATCACGACAATGTCTGGGGCAGACCAGTCAGTGACCCGCAAGAACTCTTTGCTAAGCTTTGCCTGGACGGGCAGCAAGCAGGTCTCAGCTGGATAACCATTTTGCGCAAACAAGCCGGCTACGAGAAGGCTTTTTTAAACTTTAACCCAAAAGCTATTGTGGCGATGAGTGATGAAGATAAAGAAGCGTTGTACACCAACAGTGATATTATTCGCAGTAAGAAGAAAATAGACGCCATTTTTACCAACGCTGAAGCTTATTTAAAGCTGGAAGAGCAGGGTATTAAGTTTGAACAGTGGTTATGGTCTTTTGTTGGCGGAAAGCCCGTTATTAACAAGTACAAAACACAAGCGGAAATCCCCACGGAAACCGAAGCCTCGAGAACAATGGCAAAAGCGTTGAAAAAGGCGGGATTCAAGTTCGTTGGCCCCACCATTTGCTATGCTTTTATGGAAGCAGTTGGTATGGTTAACGACCATGTTATCAGTTGTCATTGTTACGAACCCGTCGTAAAACAAATGAAACAATTTACGTTATAGAACGTTGTCAAAAGAGCGAAGGAAGAATGATTGAAATAACACTGGCGGATTACAATAATCCCAAACATCGCAGCGCGGTTATCGCTATGCTCGACGCTTATGCAAAAGACCCAATGGGCGGCGGCGAAGGCATTTCAGACGAAGTGAAAGAAAACCTGATAGATGAAATGGCAAAAAGAGACCATGTCTTTTCGTTGCTGGCCTACGATGGCGATACCCCGGTTGGCGTTGCAAACTGTGTGGAAGGTTTTTCTACTTTCGCAGCTAAGCCACTAATGAACATTCATGACATAGCCGTCATTCCAGAGTACCGGGGACAGGGCGTTGCGCGTAAACTGCTGGAAGAAGTGAAAACACTGGCAGAATTCCGCGGCTGCGTGAAGCTGACACTGGAAGTGCTGGAAAACAATGACCGTGCTAAGCAAGCCTATAAAAACTTTGGCTTCGAACCCTATGAACTGGGTGAAGTTGGTCAGGCTGAGTTCTGGGAAATGTACTTAAATAAAGATAAAGCCTGACACCTAAACGTCAGGCTTTTAGTGGGATTTCCTAACCCAGTAGCGGTAAGGCATCTCTTCGGTTTCAGAAGCAACCAGCTCATGTTCCATAAACTCGCAAAAGCCCGGAATATCCCGGGTTGTTGCGGGATCATCCGCAATAATCAGTAATACCTCACCAACTTCCATTTTACGAATAGCCGCACGAACTAACATTACGGGCTCTGGGCATTTAAGGCCAAGGGTATCGAGTTCTTTGTCGCAGGTAATTTGAGTCATTAGCGTTAGCAAATTAAGTGGAATTAACAGAGAGTTTAACACTTTCGCGACTAAGGGGTGAGGGGGGAGTGATGGATTGCTGCAGTCAAGCCCCCAGGGAGGATTCACGGCGTGTTTCTGAGTATTTCCTGACAATAAAAAGGGGCGAGCCTTCGCTCCCCCCTTCCTCAGAGCAGTTAAAGTGTTAAACCGCCCTAACTTTGCTGTTTCTTTTAAACGCGTTCAAATACCGTCGCAATACCTTGGCCAAGGCCAATACACATGGTTGCTAAACCAAGCTTTGCGTCTTTCTCTTCCATCAGGTTAATTAGCGTCGTTGAAATACGAGCACCGGAACAGCCTAATGGGTGACCTAAAGCGATAGCACCGCCGTTCAGGTTCACTTTCTCTTCCATCTTGTCGAACAGTTTTAAACCTTTAAGTACAGGCAGTGACTGTGCGGCAAAGGCTTCGTTCAGTTCAACAACGTCGATGTCGTCAATAGACACACCAGCACGTTTAAGTGCTTTCTCAGTTGCCGGAACGGGGCCGTAACCCATAATGGAAGGATCGCAGCCTGCAACGGCCATTGAGCGAATCTTAACGCGTGGCGTCAGACCCAGTTCTTTGGCTTTATCAGCAGACATAACCAACATGGCAGCTGCGCCGTCAGACAAGGCTGACGATGTACCTGCGGTTACCGTGCCGTTGGCCGGGTCAAACACCGGGCGAAGCTGTGACAGGCCTTCTGCGGTGGTTTCCGGACGAATAACTTCGTCTTCAGTCACGCGTACCAGTTCGCCGTCGGCATTGTGGCCGTTAATTGGGTAAATCTCTTTCGCAAAGCGGCCTTCAACAGTCGCTTCGTGCGCTTTCTTATGAGAGCGCGCGCCGAATTCGTCTTGTTGTTCACGGGTAATACCGAACTTGCGAGACAACAATTCAGCTGTCATACCCATGCTGCCTGAAGCTTTTGCTACAGACTTATTCATGCCCGGGTGAAAGTCGATGCCGTGAGTCATTGGTACGTGACCCATGTGCTCAACACCACCGGCCATAAAGATCTCGCCGTCGCCGTTCATAATAGCGCGGGTAGCGTCGTGCAACGCCTGCATTGATGAGCCGCACAGACGGTTAACGGTAACACCGGCTACTTTGTGTGGAATGCCGGCAATTAACGCTGAGTTACGCGCAATGTTGAAGCCTTGTTCTAAGGTTTGCTGTACACAACCCCAGTAAATGTCTTCCAGTTCTTCCGGGTCAACTTCCGGGTTACGCTCAAGTAAGCCCTTCATCAGCGCAGCTGAGAGGTCTTCGGCACGAGTATGGCGGAAAACACCATTTTTTGAACGCCCCATTGGCGTACGAATACAATCTACAATGACGATGTCTTTCATTTTAATAACCTCCTCAAGCCTTACTTCGCGCTGGTTGTGTCAAAGTAAGATTTACCGGCTTTAGCCATTTCGCGCATACCGCCAGTTACTTGGTAAATTTCACCCAGGTGCGCGTATTTGTCTGCCAGTTGAATAAAGTTGTCGATACCTACAGTTTCCAGGTAACGGAACGGGCCGCCACGGAATGGAGGGAAACCTAAACCGTAAAGCAGTGCCATGTCAGCTTCTGCCGCAGAGCCCACGATGTCTTCTTCCAGGCAGCGAACCACTTCGTTCACCATTGGGATCATGCAGCGAGCAATCACTTCGTCTGCATCAAGCTTTTTACCTTGCTCACAGCCTAGTAACTCATAAGTCGCCGGATCAGCCTCTTTGGTTGGCTTACCTTTTTTGTCGGTGCCGTATACGTAGAATCCTTTACCGTTTTTCTGACCGTAACGCTCAGCAGCTGCCAGTTTGGCAATAGCGCTTGAGGTGTCACGTTTCATGCGGGTAGGGAACCCGTCTTCCATAACGACCGTACAGTGATCAGCCGTGTCGATGCCGACAACGTCACTCAAGTACGCAGGACCCATAGGCCAGCCGAACTGCTTCTCCATAACCTTGTCGATACCAACAAAGTCTACGCCTTCATCAACCATACCGGCAAAGCCTGCCAGGTAAGGGAAGAGTACACGGTTTACCAAGAACCCAGGGCAGTCGTTAACAACGATAGGGGTTTTGCCGAGTTTCAGTGCGTACGCTACAACAGCGTTAACCGTTTCGTCTGAGGTTTTCTCACCACGAATAATCTCAACCAGCGGCATCTTATGTACCGGGTTAAAGAAGTGCATGCCGCAGAATTTTTCAGGGCGCTTCAGGTTCTTCGCTAATTCAGTAATCGAAATGGTTGAGGTGTTTGACGTTAAAATAGCGTCGTCACCGATAACGCCTTCAATTTCAGCCAGCACTGAGCCTTTAACTTTTGGGTTCTCAACAACGGCTTCAACCACAATGTCGACATCTTTAACGGAATCGTTCAGCAAGGTCGGGGTAATAGACGACAAGACTTTTATCATCTTCTCGTTGCTAACCTTGCCACGCTCAACGCCTTTTTTCAGGATCTTGCCGGCTTCTTTCATGCCCAGGTCTAAAGCGTCTTGCTTGATGTCTTTCATCACCGCAGGTACGCCTTTGGACGCAGACTGGTAAGCGATGCCGCCGCCCATAATACCAGCGCCTAAAACACCCGCTGTTTTGATTTCTTTGGTTGCGGCTTTAGCGTACTTCTTCGACTTACCTTTAACGGCCTGATCGGCCAGGAAGATACCAACTTGTGCCTGGCATGCGTCAGTTTGAGTCAAATCGAAAAATGCGTTGTTTTCCGCTTTCAATGCGCCTTCGCGATGTTCGCGGGCGCCGTTTTCAATAGCTTCTAACGCCTTGTGCGGTGCCGGGTAGTGTTTACCAGCTTTGGCTGCAATTAAACCTTTAGCGGTAACCAGAGTCATCATTAACTCAGTGTCGTTAGCTTTCAGCGGCTCTAACTTAGGCTGACGTTTCGCTTTCCAATCTTGTTCGCCGGCAGCGGCAGCTTTCGCTAAATTCAACGCCGCTTTTGTCAGGTTCTCTGGCTCAACAATCGCATCAATTGCGCCAACTTTAAGCGCGTCTTCTGCTTTGTTGTTTTTACCTGTGGTGATCCACTCTAAAGCGTTATCAGGACCAATAACGCGAGGTAAACGCATAGTACCGCCAAAGCCCGGGATAAGACCCAGTTTCACTTCTGGTAGACCGATAGTCGCTGTGGTGTCCGCTACACGGTAATCACAGGCTAATAGTGCTTCACAACCACCGCCTAATGCGAAACCTTTAACCGCACCAACGGTTGGTACTGGCAGGTCTTCCAGTTGGTCAAATACGCGCGATGCTTTTGCAACCCAGCTACGGGTCTTTTCCTGATCAGAGAAGAGTGTCAGGAACTCTGTAATGTCTGCACCGACAATAAAGGTCGACTTGCTACTGGTGACAATGACGCCACGCAGGTCATCTGTATCTTTAAGTTTAGTCAGCGCTTCGCTGAATTCTTCTAATGTTGCCTGGTCGAATTTATTAACCGAGCCTTTCGCATCAAATTGTAATTCTGCGAAACCTGGTTCGATAAAATCGACCCGAATGCTTTCACCTTGATAGATCATCTTGGGTCTCCCACGACTTCCATTAATTTGTTGCTGTAAAGAAACTGATTCTGTTATAGCTTTGGGTTAAGGTAGAGAGAGTTTGGCGTGAATACGCTAATTTTTCAACGGTTATTTAAACATGCGTTTGAATTAATGAACAAGCAGTCGTTTATCCTACGTTACAGTCGGCCTTTTATTTTCGCTTGCGCGGTTGCCATAAGCGGGCTTTCGCATGCAGGGCCTGCAGTCACCGAAGTGATGGGGTCAGAGCAGCGAGAGCAGCAACGAGAACTCTTTAAAAAGGCAGAGTACGCCGCCAAAAGAGGGCGTTTAAATGAGTACCGGCAGTTACTCAAAGAGCTTGAAGGCTACCCTTTAAAACCTTATCTTGAACTTGCTCGCTTGGAGCAGGTGGGCTACTTAGCTAACGAAGACAGAGTGTTAAAGTTCCTTGAAGATTATGAAGGCACGCCACTGGATTGGCAGCTGCGCCAACCCTGGTTAAGTTATCTGGCTGGCGAAGACGAGCACAAACGTTTCATTCGCGACTTTAGACACCCCGGAACCCTCACTCATCGCTGCCAGTTTATTCATGCGCGCCGTAAACAGGGCTTAGAAGACGGCCCCTTTAAGCGACAGGTCGATGCTATTTGGCAACATGGCTTCTCTCTGCCTCAAGCCTGCGATCCGATATTACAAGAATGGACTGAGTTAGGCGGACGCACAGACGAGCTGGTTTGGGAGCGTCTGCGATTAGCGGCTACCAGTGGTAATGCGACGCTTGTTCCCTACCTGACGGGCCTGCTTCCGGAACTGCAACAGTATCTTGGCGAGTTTTATCATAAGGTGCGTTACTCGCCGGCTGCGTTAGAGAATGGCAGTTGGTTTAAAGGCCGTTACCCCAATAAAGAGGCCGAAATTGCGACCTTTGGTTTGAAAAAGTTGGTTTGGCGAGATGAAAGTATCGCTCTAAGGACTTATAAAAAACTGAAAGACAGCCTCCCTTTTAATGATGAGCAACTCGCTGAGATAGCTGAGGAGTTCGCGGTGGCGCTGAGCTTAGACGACCATCCGGAAGCAAGAATTTGGCATTCGCGAGTACCACCTGAAGCATTGAATGAAAGGGTGTTGCAGTGGCGGTTAGCGGTGCATTTAAAGGATAATGATTTTGAAGGGTTAAGAGCCGTTATAAACGCGTTGCCTATCGCCATAAAGCAAGGGAACCAGTGGCGTTATTGGTTGGCGCGTAGTGAGGAAAAGCTTGGGAATGAGCTTGTTGCACAGGAGCTTTATGAGGATTTATCAGACGAGCGTCATTATTATGGCTTTTTAGCGGCTGCGCGATTGCAAAAGCCTATTAGCCTCGAGCAGGAAAAGTTGGAAGTAAGCGTACTTCAGTTAGAGCAGGTACGCAGCCACCCCAGTGTCCAGCGGGCTTACGAGTTTATCCAGCTCGAACGCTGGGTGGATGCTCGCAGAGAGTGGAACTATCTACTGACCCAACTCGACGGTGAAGAGCAAAAAGTTGCTGCGTATTTGGCAAGTGAGTGGGGGTGGCACGATCAAGCCATTTGGACACTCGCACAAATCGGTCATTTTGACGCAGTGGGTATTCGGTTTCCATTGGCCTACCAGGATATTTTAAGTCGTGCATCTCAGGCTGCAGGAATCGATGAAGAATGGGCTTTGGCAATAACCCGGCGAGAAAGTGCGTTTCGACACGATGCCTATTCAAGTGCGGGCGCGCGGGGGCTTATGCAAATACTGCCAAGTACCGCTAAAAAGCTTGATGGAAAGGGCAATTGGCGACGCCTGAATAACCCTTCAGTTAATGTGCGTTTGGGCACTTATTATTTAGGCCGTTTAAAGCATCGTTTCGAAAACAATTGGTTACTGGCAACGGCGAGCTATAACGCGGGCTACTACCGGGTGAAAGAGTGGTTGCCGGAAGAGCCTATGGAAGCAGATGCATGGATTGAAACAATACCCTATTATGAAACAAGAGATTACGTTAAAGCGGTATTAAGTTATCAGCAGATTTATCGGATGTTGGGTGGTAAAGAAGATAATTTATTTGAAGACGTGATAGACATGAAAATTGTTGGTTCAGAATAGGACGACTTTATGACCACATCGGCCGGTTTATGGCGGTTGTTTCAAAGCCACATTGATGAATTGCAAAAGCGTGCAGAGCGCTTGTTAGAAAGAGAGAATTTAGAGTTACTCGCGATTCATTCAGGTCAGCAAAAGCGCTGGTTTCTGGATGACATGAATTACCCGTTTAGAGCTAACCCTCACTTCAAAGCATGGTGTCCAGAAACGCAATTACCGAACGCCTGGATTATCGTTCAACCAAAAACAAAGCCGACCTTGGTTTTGCTGGCAGCTGATGATTTTTGGCATACCGTTAAATCGGTTGAGTCTGAAGATTGGACCGCGGCGTTCCACGTGGAACATTTAAAAACACCTGAAGCTATAGAAACGCTGTTACCTTATGACAAAAAGCACGCCGCTTATATTGGTGAGCATATCGAGGTGGCTAAAGCTTTAGGTTTTGACAATATCAATCCAGACCCGGTATTACACTTTTTCCATTATCACCGGTTATTTAAAACCGATTACGAACTTGCCTGCTTAGAAGAAGCGAATGAACTCGCCGCACGGGGGCACATAGCGGCAGCTGAGGCTTTTGCTGAGGGCGCTTCTGAATTTGAGTGCTTACTGAGCTATATGTCAGAAACTAAGCAAGGCCAGAACGAGGTGCCATACAGCCACATTATTGGTCAGAATGAAAATGCCAGTGTGCTGCATCACTGGCAGCTTGCTACTGCAAATAAAACACCGTTGCGCTCAATGCTTGTTGATGCTGGCGCGGAGGTTTGCGGATACGCAGCAGACATTTCGCGGACTTGGTCGTACGAACATAACGAATACGAAGAGCTCATTGTGGCTGTCGATCAGATTACGTTGGCGCTGATTGATAAGTTGAAGCCTGGTGTCAGTTTCCCTGACTTGCACAAGCTTGCTCACGAACAAATAGCCAACTTGTTGTTTGCGTTTGGCTTTGTTCGTTGTAGTCCTGAGCAAATGATTGAAGAGGGTATTACAACGGTCTTTTTCCCGCATGGCTTAGGGCATCCACTTGGTTTACAAGTCCATGATGTTGGCGCGGCACAGGCTGATGAGCGGGGTACTCCCATTCCGTCACCTCAAGGTCAACTCACGCTGCGAACAACTCGAATGGTAGAAGCAAGGCAGGTTTATACCATAGAGCCCGGCATCTACTTTATTGAACCTTTGCTGAATAAGCTGGCGTCGTCGAATAAAAAACACCTGATTAACTGGAAGCGTGTCGACGAGTTTCGCCCGTTCGGTGGCGTTCGAATTGAAGATAACATTGTGGTGTACCGTGAAAAAAATGATAACTTAACGCGCCGAACAGAACTGAAAGACTTTAAATTTAAGGTGAACTGACGTTGTCCGGTGAGAATTATTTAATCGTCATAGAGGGCGCTGAAGCAGAAATTGAGGTGAAAGGCAGTCGCTTTATTGCCTGTTTAAGTCCGGCAAAAACACAAGAAGAAGCACTGGACTTTAAAGAGGCAATTAAAAGACGCTACCCAAAAGCGAGTCACTATTGTACCGCGTCAGTGTTTGGTCACCCCGAGGACAGTCATGGCTATGCGTACAGCGATGACGGCGAGCCGTCAGGAACGGCTGGCCGGCCTATGTTGATGGCTCTGTCAGACGTCGGTATAGGACAGGTAACTGCTGTGGTTGTTCGATACTTTGGGGGAACGAAGTTAGGCACAGGCGGTCTTCAGCGAGCCTATAAAGATGCGGTACTTGAAGCTTTGCCTAACTTGGCTTCTGAAATGCTGATATTCAAAACGCTTTTTTCAATCAATTTTGACTATACCGACCAAGGAGCTGTGGAGCCGCTTCTTGAGCGTTATGATGCTGAAGTTTCTGAGTCTGAATATAGCAATATTATTAAGCAGGAAGTTCGAATAGAGCCGTCTAAAGTGGGTGAACTACAGGAAAAACTAAAGGCCGCCACACAAGGGCGTGTGCAACTGCGGCCTTATGAACCCATCGATTAAAAGAACATTGCACTGGGTTGGAAAACTCGCTCAACCTGATCAATGTACTTCTTATCCAGTAAGAACAGAATAACGTGGTCGTCCGAATGAATGATGGTTTCACTGTGTGCCATAAGCACCTCGTTACCACGTACAATTGCGCCAATGGTCGTACCCGGTGGTAATTTGATGTCTTTAATGGCCTTACCAACTACTTTTGAGGTGTCTTCGTCGCCGTGCGCGATGGCTTCAATAGCTTCCGCAGCACCTTTTCGCAGAGAGTAAACGTTAACAATATCGCCTCGACGGACGTGGGTCAGTAATGCTGATACGGTTGCTCGTTGCGGCGAAATGGCAATATCAATTTCTCCGCCTTGCACTAAGTCGACATAAGCGCTGCGTTGAATAAGCACCATGGTTTTGCGAGCGCCCATACGTTTAGCCAGCATAGCCGACATGATATTCGCTTCATCGTCGTTGGTGACGGCAATGAAAACATCAATGTCTTCAACGTGTTCTTCTTCTAATAGCTTTTGGTCGGACGCATCACCACGGAAAATTAGGGTGTACTCCAGGCGCTGCGACAACTCCTCAGCTCGCGCTTCCGAGCGTTCAATCAGCTTAACCCGGTGGTCGCCCTCAAGCTGCTTAGCCAAACCTGCGCCGATATTACCGCCGCCAACAATCATAATTCGGCGATACTTGTCTTCAAGCTTTTGCAGCTCTTGCATGACTGTACTAATGTGTCGGGTATCCGCTATGAAGAATATTTCATCGTCGGCTTCAATAACCGTTGTTCCGGTGGGGCGAATAGGCTTACCTTGACGGTAAATGGCTGCGACACGGGTGTCGATATTGGGGATGTGCTCGCGCAAGGTGGAAATAGCATGCCCCACCAGCTTACCGCCATAATAGGCTTTTACGGCAACGAGAGACGCACGGCCACCGGCAAACTCCATAACCTGTAAAGCGCCGGGGTAGTCAATAAGTCGCTTAATGTAATTGGTAACGAGCTGCTCGGGTGAAATGATGTTATCGACCGGCGCATCCTGGTTGTGAAACAGCTGATCTTTGTAGCGAATGTATTCTTCTGAGCGAATCCGCGCTATTTTCTTCGGCGTATTAAAAATGGAGTAGGCGACCTGGCAGGCAATCATGTTGGTCTCATCGCTGCTGGTTACAGCAATAAGCAGGTCGGCGTCGTCTGCCCCCGCTCGTCTTAAAACGTCGGGGTGAGCACCGTTGCCTGCTACCACACGCAGATCATATTTGTCCTGCAAGTCGTCTAGCAAATCGGCATTTGTGTCGACAATGGTAATATCGTTGCGCTCGCCAACTAAGTTCTCAGCAAGCGTGCCTCCAACCTGACCAACCCCAAGTATGATAATTTTCATTGTGCTTTTTTGAGTCTCGCGTAAAAGAATCCGTCGCCGTCAGCTTCACCGGGTAAAATTTGCAACATGTCCCGATTCGCCTCTATGGGTATGAGAGTAGCATCGCTGTGCTGTTTTAGGAAAGCCTCAACCTGCGTTTGGTTTTCATCTCGTAATATAGAGCACGTCGCGTACAGAAGTTCGCCGCCAGGCGCTAATGTTTCCCATAACGCCCTCAATATTTTGCCCTGAAGCTCTGCAAGCTCGCTTATGTCGCTCTGGCGGCGCAACCATTTGATATCGGGGTGACGACGAATAACGCCGGTCGCCGAGCAGGGGGCGTCTAATAATATACGGTCAAAGGACTTGCCGTCCCACCAGGCAGAGGTATCTGCTGCGTCTGCGCAATGAACCTCTGCGAAGAGCTGCTGACGCGTTAAGTTCTCTTTAATGCGTTCTATTCGGTTTGCATCGAGTTCAACCGCTTGAACGGGGTAATCGAAAGCGTGTCTTTCCAACAGGTGTAACAATTTACCGCCCGGCGCTGCACAACAGTCGAGCACTCGGTGTCTGCTATCCACATTAAGATAGTCAGCGGCCAGCTGTGCCGAGCGATCTTGCACCGACACAGCGCCGTCATGAAATTGAGGCAACTTATCGACTGGACATGGCGTTAGCAACTTAATCGCGTTACGTGCTTCCGTGTCTGGCACCGCATCGATACCCTGGCTTTTCAGTTGCGCCATATAGTCATCGCGGGAGAATTGGCGCTCGTTAACGCGAAGCCACATCGGAGGGTGCTGGTTATTTTCCCTGAGAATGGATGTCGCTTTGTCGCCGTGGTCACTTTCAAGCTGTTGTACCAACCAACGAGGGTGATTGTGAGTGCTGTCTTCAGGTAAGTAGCGCTCAAAGTTTTCATCGGCGTCAGGCGCTTCGCGCAATAGCTGGCGCAACACTCCGTTGATAAGCGCTTTGTTATTGCGTTTTTTCAATACAGCGGCCGCTTCAACCGTTGCGCTGACGGCCGCATGGTCTTTTATCCGCTGGCAATAGAGCTGATAAGCACCGACCAGCAACAGATAATGCAGAATTTTAAGCTTACCTTTAAGGGGTTGCTGAAGCTTAGCGCCTACTAATTTGTTTAATGTCGGCAGGACACGCAATACACCATAGCTTATTGCACTTGCTAAGCGTTTATCCGACGCAGAAAGCTTTGCTGTGGCATTGGGTAAAGCGGTCGATAGAGACTCACCTTTTTCCAACACCTGAAAAAGCGCAGTGGCAGCGGCGGCTCGGCTCGCGGCTCCTGAGCCTTTACTTTCGGTTTTATTAGGCTCACTCATGATAGCTGTAGGCCTTCAGCAAATACTTTGGCGTAACCGTTTATCAGCGTAGCAGCGGGTTGTGGTTTCTTGCCCGGCATCTGCGCTTTAGTCATTCTTAGAACACCGTCTCCGGTGGCGACATCAATGCCGTCATTGGAGCTTTGTACGATGGTTCCGGGAGCCTCCCGGGTTGCTCCTTGTGCAATTTCAGCTTCAAGTACTTTAATGGTTTTCTGTTCACCCAGTTGGTCAGACTCGCACCAACTGACAGGCCAGGGAGTAAATGCGCGAGTACATCGTTCTATAAAAGCAGCAGACTCATTCCAGTCTATTTTCGCTTCTGCTTTGCTGAGTTTCTTCGCATAAGTGGCCTGTGTATCATCCTGAACGGTTGCGTTCGCCTGATATGCATCTAGGTCTCTTAGCGTTTCAACTAACGCTTGTGGGCCAAGCGCTTCCAGCTTCTTATACAGCGATGCGGAAGTTTCGTTAGGGTCAATTGCGCAGCGCTTTTCCAGTAGTACAGGGCCTGTATCTAACCCTGCTTCCATTTGCATAACAGCAACACCTGACTCTGTATCACCTGCCCATACCGCTCGTTGAATAGGGGCTGCGCCTCGCCATTTTGGTAGCAGTGAGCCGTGAACATTCAGGCAACCTTTAGCGGGAATATCGAGTATCGCCTGTGGCAACAGTAAACCATAAGCGACAACAATCATGACATCCGGTTTTAATGCCTGGAGCTGTTGCTGAGCTTCCTCCGTTTTCAGCGACTCGGGCTGAAATACGGGTAATTGATTGGCTTCAGCCAGCTGCTTAACGGCGCTAGGCTGTAATTTTTTCCCGCGCCCGGCAGGACGGTCAGGTTGGGTATAGACACCGACAATATCAAAGTCAGTGTCTAAAAGATGCGACAAGTGCTGTGCCGCAAAGTCAGGAGTTCCGGCAAAAACGATGCGCATTATTGGGCTTCCGAAGCAAACTTCTCTGCTAAACGCTGCTCTTTTTCAAGCTTCTTGCGAATGCGCTCACGTTTCAATGGCGATAGGTAATCTACAAACAGCTTGCCGTTTAAATGGTCAATTTCGTGCTGGATACAAATAGCCAGTAAGCCTTCTGCATTCATTGAGAACTCTTCACCATTTTTATCCAACGCTTTAACAGTAATGGTTTCGGCCCGCTCAACTTTGGCGTAAACCCCCGGGAACGACAGGCAGCCCTCGTCGTTTTTAAAATGACCTTCGGCCTTGGTTATTTCCGGATTAATAAAAACCAGTGGTTCATTTTGATCTTCACTGCAGTCAGCGACAAACAAACGCTGGTGCACGTCTACTTGCGTTGCTGCAAGCCCTACGCCTTGTTCGTCGTACATGGTTTCGAACATATCATCGATAACCGCACGGATAGAATCGTCTACTTTCGCAATTGGTTGTGCGACTTTACGTAAACGTTCGTCGGGATATTTAAGAACTGTCATTTTTGCCATAGAAACCTCCAAAACTTCATCTACCCTATAGTTTACCTTAAATTGACCGGTGAAGGACAGGGCATGGATGCTGAGCAGTTATGTTTATTAATGGGGGCGTCAAAGGCGCCAAACAAGGTACAGAAAGCGGCAAGGGAATGTTCCTCTATTGCCGAGCTATCTGAACGATGGGGGCAATCGTTTAAACCGGTCGACCCTAAATGGGTGAAAGCGGCGAAAACATGGACGCAAACGGAGCGGCAGGGAGTCATTTCGTATTTTTGTGATGACTATCCTGAGCCGCTAAAGTCTATTCAGAATCCGCCGTGGTTGCTGTATTACCGGGGGCGCAAAGAATTACTGCAAGGCGTCGGAGTGGCTGTTGTCGGCAGCCGAAAAGCATCGCACAGTGGGTTGCAAATTACGGACTGGATAGCAAAAGACTTAGTGGCTGCTGGTATTGTTGTGGTGAGCGGTCTGGCAATGGGTATTGACGCCCAGGCGCACAAAACTGCGGCCGATAAAGGCAAAACCATTGCGGTGCTCGGGACAGGAATCGATCAGTATTACCCACGCAGGAACAAGTCCTTACAAGACTTTATCGCTCATCAGGGGCTGCTGATTTCTGAATTTCCGCCGGGACAGACTGCCAGAATTGATCACTTCCCGCGCCGAAACCGTATTATTAGTGGTATTAGTCAGGCTGTTGTGGTGGTCGAGGCGGCTCGTAAAAGCGGCTCTTTGTCGACGGCTATTCATGGTCTTAATGAAGGTCGGGAAGTGGGGGCGGTACCGGGCTCTGTGCTGATGCCGGAACACCAGGGCTGTCATTGGTTATTACAGCAAGGCGCTAAGCTTATTAACACGCCACAGGATATTCTCGATTGGTTTGGGGTAAGCGCTACCGGCTCGGTCGATGACAACGAACCGCACGAAGAGAATCAAAGCTTGGCAAACTGCCGTTTGTTCGCTAGTCTGAATTCAGAGCCACGAACAATTGATGACATGGTACAATTGTCCGGACTCGAGGTTGCTGAAGTCATGGAGAAGATAGTGTTATACGAATTAGAAGGACTTGTGGCAGCCGTACCAGGCGGTTATATCAAAGTGGGGAGGCGCTAAATCATGTTTGATATCCTCATGTATTTATTTGAAAACTATATCCATTCTGAAATGGAAGTGGTGGTCGATCACGACGAGCTGACCAATGAATTAACGCGCGCTGGTTTCCGTGAACAGGAAATTCAAAAGGCGTTAGCGTGGTTAGAGCGCTTGGCCGACTTACAAGAGTTAGAAACCAAATCCTACATCGATGCATCAGCCACTCAGGCAACTCGCATTTATACGGCCGATGAAATGACTCGTCTGGACAGCCAGTGTCGTGGTTTTATCATGTATCTGGAAAACTTGGGCGTGTTGGACTTTGCTACGCGTGAAGTGGTTATTGATCGTGTCATGGAGCTGGAAACAAGCCGCTTTACATTAGACGACCTAAAATGGGTTGTTTTGATGGTGTTGTTTAATGTGCCCGGACAAGAAGCCGCTTATGATCAAATGGAAGGGCTTCTGTTCGAAGAAGCAGACGGACCCTTACATTAATGTCCGCTGATGAACGCTGCCCGCGCTGTCAGCGGCCGTTAGTTATAAAACACGTTGGCCATAATAGCTTTTTAGGCTGTACTGGCTACCCAGGCTGCGACTACAAGCGTGGCTTAAGAGAACAGTCTGAAATAGAGCCGGAAAACTTAGGCGTTCCCTGTCCTGAGTGTGGTGAAGAGCTGCAATTGAAAAGTGGTCGCTATGGGTTATTTGTCGGGTGCAGTAACTTCCCGGCGTGCGAATTCGTTACTGAACCTGATGCGGGTAATGACGACACCATTCAATGCCCTGAGTGTAAAAAAGGTCAGCTACGACAAAAAACCTCCCGCCGAGGCACCGTATTCTACGCTTGCAATCAGTATCCAACCTGCCAATTTACGGTGAATCAGCCTCCCGTGGATGAGTCTTGCCCCAAGTGTGGTTTTGCACTGTTAGTGAAGCGAAAAACGGCCTCCGGTGTGCGAAAAGTCTGTATACAAAAGCAATGCGACTATAAATCTGACACGCTATAATACCCCGCAACGATTTAACGAGAGAGAGTGCTATGTCTCACGACTGGGAAGCCGCGAAAGAAGCGGTAAAAACCGGGGTTATAGCGTACCCAACGGAAGCCGTTTTTGGGCTTGGCTGTGACCCGTCCAACGAAGTTGCTATTCAACGATTACTCAGCTTGAAACAGCGCCCTGCAGAAAAAGGCGTTATTTTAATTGCCGCTGACTACAGCCAATTGCTGCCGTACGTCGATGACACCGCTATACCGCAAGATAAACGGTTCTCCGTGCTTTCTCACTGGCCGGGACCTGTGACGCTTATTCTGCCAGCAAGGAAAACAACGTCGCGGCTGCTGACTGGCGGACGAGACACTATTGCTGTGCGTGTGTCAGCTCATGAAGCGGTAAGAGAGTTATGCCGTGAGCTTGGTCATGCATTGGTGTCCACCAGTGCCAACTTAACTGGCGAAGAGCCGGCACGTACCGCCGAAGAGGTTAAACAGCAGTTTGGTGATAAAGTCAGCTGGATAATGGATGCCCCAACCGGCGGCGCTAAGAACCCGACTCGTATTATCGACCCATTTAGCAATAAGGTGCTTCGAGACGATGCATAGTAGCTATTTAACGCAAGTAAAAGACTACTTAATGGCACTGCAGGACAGTATTTGCCAGCAGTTAGAAGAGGCAGACGGTGCAGAAAAGTTTCAGGAAGACAGCTGGGACCGCCCGGGCGGGGGCGGCGGACGCTCACGTATTTTAAAAAACGGCGCTGTTTTTGAGCAAGGCGGCGTTGGTTTCTCGCATGTCTATGGTGAAAAAATGCCTGCCTCTGCAACTGCGCATCGGCCGGAGCTTGAAGGTCGTGACTTTAATGCCTGCGGCGTATCGTTGGTGTTGCACCCTAAAAACCCATTCGTACCCACTGTTCATATGAACGTGCGCTTTTTTATTGCACAAAAAGAAGGTGAAGAGCCGGTCTGGTGGTTCGGTGGTGGCTTTGACCTAACTCCGTTTTATGCGTTTGAAGAAGACGTTGTTGGCTGGCATAAAAACGCGAAACAGGCGTTAGACCGCGTTGATGAAGCCTTTTATCCAGAATACAAACAATGGTGTGACGACTACTTCTTCCTTAAACACCGCAATGAGGCGCGCGGTGTGGGGGGTGTCTTTTTTGACGACTTGAACGACCGACCATTCGAAGAATGCTTTTCGGTAATAAAGGCGGTGGGTGATGCGTTTACCCGGGCTTATTTACCGATAGTTGAGCGCCGTAAAGATACGCCTTACACCGAGCACCACCGAGATTTCCAGCTGTATCGCCGCGGGCGTTATGTCGAATTTAACCTGGTTTGGGACAGAGGCACCTTGTTTGGCCTGCAAACAGGTGGCCGTACCGAATCAATTTTAATGTCGATGCCTCCTCTGGTGCGCTGGGAGTATAACTGGAACCCTGAGCCGGGTTCGCCCGAAGAACTGCTAACGTCTTATTATTTGCAACCCCGAGATTGGCTGGCAGAGAAATGACGAACCCAGTGCGTTTAGGTGTTTTCGGCAACCCGGTGGCCCACAGTGTGTCACCAACTATTCATAGTTTGTTTGCAGAGCTTCGCGATGAACGTATTTTGTACGACCGAATGCTTGCAACGCCGGCTTATTTTCCAAAAGCGGTAGCGCAGTTTTTTCGAAACGGTGGCTCGGGTGCGAATGTTACCTTGCCGTTTAAAGAGCAAGCAGCGCAACTGGCGAACACCTTAACGGATAGAGCCCAGGTTGCTGGCGCAGTAAACACCTTAATAAAAGTGGGCTCAGGCTTTGTTGTTGGAGACAACACCGACGGTGAAGGTTTAGTTAAAGACTTAAATAGTAAGGGTTTTGGTGTAAGTGGGCGCCCACTTGTCTTGTTGGGTGCGGGCGGCTCGGCTCGCGGCGTGTTACCGGCATTACTGAGTTTGAATCCGGCGAAGGTGTATTTGGTTAACCGAACGTTGGAAAAAGCCCAGGTGCTTAAGCAACTGCTTGTCGATTTAAGCGTTCACGGTGCTGAAAATATTCAGGTTGTATCAAATGCCGACAGTATTAACGAACAGATTGATGCCGTCGTAAACGCCACCATCAGCAGTCTTCACAATATCGACATTCCGTTGCCGGGGAGTTTTGCCGACAATGCCTGGGGCTATGACTTAATGTACAGCGACACTCCTACCCATTTTCTTAAGCAACTAGAAAAGGCTGGCGTTAAAAACCGCGCAGACGGCTTGGGTATGTTAATTGAGCAGGCCGCCTCGTCTTATCAATTATGGATGGGTGGAGAGCGACCCGATACGACCTTTGTTATGTCTAAGCTAAGAGCTAAAACCTATTGATTTATAAGCAATTTACGAAAAGGTTTATAAGGCTCAAAAATTACCGAATAAAAGAATATAAAAAAATGGATTTTGGTAGTAGATCATCCCGAATTTTGTGGTAGTCTGTTTGACCGGTTTGGGAAAGTTTTTCAGTCTTGCTGAAACCTAAATCGACAAGTTTCCACAGCGAAGCTTGAATGATAAAAATAATAAGGTATGTTAGGGTGCCTGCCGTTTTAAATCCCTCTATATCAATAAGTTAGCTATTTTAAAAGACACGGGAAAACTTTGTTTTCTGACTGTGGTGAAACTCGTTGTCAACAAATATATCAACAGCTTATGCACAGGGTGTTCAGTGGTGCGAAACCCTCAGATGTGGCATCCTATAGGAAATGCTTAATCGGACACAAAACCTATGTCGGCAACAGTTCCTGAGAACCCCTTTATTCTTGTTGATGGTTCATCGTACTTATTTCGTGCTTTTCATGCGCCACCACATCTAACCAACTCGAATGGCGAGCCTACCGGCGCAATATATGGCGTTGTAAACATGCTTCGCAGCCTTTTGAAAAAGTATCAGCCGTCGCACATGGCGGTGGTTTTTGATGCCAAAGGCAAAACCTTTAGAAGCGATATTTACGAAGAATATAAAGCTCACAGACCGCCAATGCCGGATGACCTCAGAAGCCAGATAGAGCCGCTGCACAATATCGTAAAAGCCATGGGCCTGCCGCTGCTTTGTATTGATGGTGTCGAAGCCGACGATGTTATTGGCACATTAGCCCAGCAAGCGGGTGACCAAGGACGTTTCACCTTAATTAGCACTGGCGACAAAGACATGGCGCAGTTGGTAAACGAGCATGTCATGCTAATTAACACGATGACTGATACCTTGCTTGATACCGACGGTGTTGAGAAAAAGTTTGGGGTTAAGCCTGAGCAAATTATTGATTACTTGGCGCTTATGGGCGACAGCTCTGATAATATCCCGGGTCTTCCAAAAGTGGGCGAAAAGACCGCGCAAGCGATGCTTCAGGGCATACCCAGTATTGATAAAATTTACGAGGACATTGAGGCAGTAACATCTTTGTCATTCCGCGGTGCTAAGTCGATGCCGGACAAACTTCGTGAGTACAAAGATCAACTCCTCATGTCGCGAGAGTTGGCCACCATAAAGCTAGATGTAGAGCTACCCATGCACCCGGATGATCTCGATATTCAGCCGGCAGACTCTGAAAAGTTGGCTGAGCTTTACGGTCAATGTGAGTTTCGCCGTTGGTTAGGCGAGCTCATGGAGCAAGGCGCTGCAACAGACCAAGCACTGGGTGAAGAAAGCTCCGATAAGGTCAGTAGCGATATATCTTCGGAGAAGTATAGAACTCTGCAAACGGAAAAAGACGTAGAAGACTATTTAAACAGCCTTTCCTCGGCTGAGTTTGTTGCTTTTGACACAGAAACCACCAGTTTGAACTATATGCAGGCTGAGTTGGTAGGGGTGTCACTGGCTACTGAGCCAGGTAAAGCGGTGTATATTCCGGTGGGGCATGACTACATGGATGCCCCTGAACAAGTCAGTCGTGACTGGCTGCTGGAAAAGCTGAAGCCCATTTTAGAAGGTGACAGCCCGAAAAAAGTGGGCCAGAACTTAAAGTATGATGCGCATATTTTACGTCGCTATGGCATTCGCCTGGGTGGTATTTTAAATGACACCATGCTGGCGTCTTATGTGTTTAATAGCGTCGGGTCACGCCACGACATGGACACTCTGAGCCTGCATTATCTAAACCATAAAACTATAAGTTTTGAAGACATTGCTGGAAAAGGCGCAAAACAGCTGACCTTTAACCAAATTGAATTGGAGAAAGCTGCGCCTTATGCCGCTGAAGACGCAGACATAACCTTACGCCTGCATGAAGTGCTTTGGAAAAAAGTCGAAGAAACCGGTAGTGAGCTGCAAAGTGTTTTAACCGATATCGAAGTACCTCTTATTTCGGTGCTGTGCGATATGGAGCAATACGGCGTTCGCATTGACGCTAATTTGCTGGGTAAGCAAAGCCAGGAAATTACCGAAAAACTGGCTGAGCTTGAGAAAAAGGCGTTCGATATTGCCGGTGAAGAGTTTAATTTAGGCTCGACCAAGCAGTTACAGCGCATTTTCTTCGAGAAACTGCAATTGCCGGTGATTAAGAAAACCCCTAAAGGTGCCCCGTCAACGGCAGAAGAGGTGTTGCACGAGCTGGCGCATGACTATCCGTTGCCGGATGTGATTTTGCAGCATCGTAGCCTGTCTAAGCTGAAATCAACCTACACTGACAAGTTGCCTAAAATGATAAACCCAGACACGGGACGTGTGCACACTTCTTATCAGCAAGCGGTTGCCGCAACCGGACGACTGTCATCGACGGATCCGAACTTGCAAAATATCCCAATTCGAACCGCAGAAGGACGCCGCGTTCGCCAGGCGTTTGTTCCGGAAGATGGCTATAAAATAGTGGCTATCGATTACAGTCAAATAGAACTGCGTATTATGGCTCATTTGTCGCAGGACAAGTCACTGTTGAATGCGTTTGCCGAAGGGCTGGACATTCACCGGGCAACGGCAGCAGAAGTCTTTGGATGCAAACCTGAAGAAGTAACTGATGAGCAGCGTCGACAAGCTAAAGCAGTAAACTTTGGGCTTATTTATGGTATGTCGGCATTTGGTTTGGCGCGTCAGCTTGGTATTGCTCGTAACGATGCACAGCATTATATGGACAAATATTTTGAGCGCTTCCCAGGCGTGTTGAAGTATATGGAAGACACGCGTAAACAAGCGAAAGAGCAAGGGAACGTTAAGACCTTATTTGGTCGTCGTTTGCCTTTGCCGGACATAAAAGCAAGTAACGGAGCGCGTCGAAAAGGTGCTGAGCGTGCGGCTATCAACGCACCAATGCAGGGCACTGCGGCTGATATTATTAAAAAGGCGATGCTGCAGGTGGCGGACTGGATAGATACAAATAACTGCAAGGACGATGTGCGCATGCTAATGCAGGTTCACGATGAACTGGTCTTTGAGATAAAAGAAGCAAAACTGGACGACTATATTAAAGAGTTAACAGCAGTTATGGAAAACGCTGCACGCCTTGATGTGCCTCTAATTGCAGAGGCAGGCAAAGGAAAAAACTGGGATGAAGCACACTAGATTCAAAAAAAACTGAACTTTTTTTGAGCACCCTAGTCAGATTAATTGAGGGAAATAATCCACCCTCAACAAATTGTTCTGAAGGGGTTTCGACTTGAGCTTTTCCAGCTACCCGGGGGACGGCTAACCAACAGCGGGGCTAGGAGCTAGTGGGTTGCGACCATTCTGAGAGGACTTCGCTACTGGTCGGGCGTGGTGATCCGTTGTAGGGGGGCTCCTCTACCCACATCTACAGGAGGATCCCGATGAAGCTGCTGACCCCGGCGCTCATTGCGAGCGGCCTAGGGCTCTTGGCCTTCAACGGTCTCAGCGCCCAGCGCTCGCCACTGTCCCGTGCCCAGGTCCAGGCCGTGAACATGGGTGCCGCTCTGAATGCCGCCGGACGGGACTCGGAGCCGACCTTCGGCACAGACCGCCGCACGATGTACTTCAACTGCGCTGACCGCAGGCCGGATAGTGGAAATGACATTTGCACGTCGACGCTCGTCGACGGTCAGTGGAGTGCCGCGGAAATTGTCCCTGCACCTATCAGCACCGAGTACCTCGAGGTTGAACCGCTCCTTTCTCCGGATGGCAACCAACTCTACAT
>LULR01000065.1_pt1 | contig 29627 bp, 27 predicted proteins | sample 729471 | NCBI WGS metagenome assembly LULR01 (sample SAMN03860284, study PRJNA289734) | marine metagenome | biome: seawater column; feature: ocean; material: water; isolation source: Red Sea water column Station 108 - depth 500m | place: Saudi Arabia: Red Sea | collected 2011-10-15 | depth 500 m
ATCTCACGGAATATTTTACTGTCAACTGAATTCATTCCAGATCCACCACCTAAGCCTGATGAATGGTGGTACTACGGTTCGGAACATGGACAACATATTGGATTTTTTCAGAAAAAGACTTTTGAGTATCTTGCAAATAAACACAGTCTTTATTTTTATACTAATGGTCAAAATATCCATTTGTTCACCAAAAAACGCTTATTGAAACCTGCTTTTAAATGGTTGACCAAAGCTTCCAAATACATTAATCCCCTGATTCAAAAAATAATGGACTCATCAACCTGGAAAGATTTTGAAACACTTAAGTCAGAGATTTAATGACTATACTCAAACCATTTATGGTTATATTGAAATCTTTGCTTTTTTATATTTTTGACAGTTTTGCACTATATAATGAAACCTCTCCCCAAAAAAACAAATTTGAGTTAGTTCTTCTAGTTCGTCAGGATGCCATTGGTGATTTCATCATGTGGCTGGATACAGCAAAAGAATTCCGTCAATTGTTTCCTGCAAAAAAATATAAAATCATACTGATTGGAAATGCTTCGTGGTGTGGTTTGGCGGATGAATTTCCATATTGGGACCAAGTACTTCCAATTGATTCAAAAAAGTTTAAATCTTTTTCTGGTTATCGCTGGGGATTGCTTAGAAAAATTAAAAATATGAGAGCACACATTGCTATACAGCCTACGTTTTCACGTGAGTTCTATAATGGTGATACAATTATAAGGGCTAGTACTGCCTTAAAAAAAGTAGGTTCCGTGGGAGATATGAGTAATCGAAACTGGTTGAAAAAAATAATTTCAGATCGTTGGTATACTAAACTTATACCTGCATCGGCAATAAAGATGACAGAACTGGAACGCAATTCTGAGTTTTTTCAAGGATTTTCCAAGAAATCACACCAACTATCTTATCCCAGTATGATCAGTATAAGACAGGCATCCCCTACAGAATGGGAAAAGCTTAATTACTATGTTTTATTCCCGGGAGGCAGTTCGCTATTAAGGCAATGGCCTTTGGTATTTTTCGCAGAAATCGCAAAACGAATTTATGAAGAAAGTGGTTTGAAAGGTGTTTTAGATGGAGGGCCAAACGAAAAACCATTAGCAGAGTCGATACAAGGGTTAACAGATGCACCATTGGAATGGGCAGGAACACAACTGAATGAACTGCCAGTTTTATTAAAGCATTCCCAATTATTGATTAGTAGTGAAACTAGTGCAGTACATATTGCTTCTGCAGTAAACACTCCTGTTATCTGTATTTTAGGTGGAGCATACTATGGCCGTTTTCTTCCTTACCCAGAGTTGCCTGAAAAGAAAATTATTTTAGAGACAGTTTCCTATTTGATGCCCTGTTACGGTTGCAATGGAGACTGTATTTACCCATTGAAAAATAATGAACCCGCTCCCTGCATAACAAACATCAGTGTTGATGCTGTCTGGGAAAAAGTAAAACCTTTGCTTCCAAGCTAACCTTTTTCTACCTGTCCCCTCATTTCATTAATGCTGTCACGCAGTTCAGCAGCACGCTCAAAATTAAGGATTTCCGCGGCTTCCAGCATTTCCTGCTCCAATTCATTTATTTTTTCTTCAAGATTGATCACTGTTTCGTAAACAGGTGTTTCTTCAGCAACCTCAATCATTTCGTCAAGTTCGACTGGAGCAAGAGACGGCGCTATTTTCCGGTAGATAGTTTTTGGAACAATACCATGCTGTTTGTTATAAGCTTCCTGTTTCCGGCGGCGTGTTTCAGTTATGTCAATCGTGATCCGCATTGAGTCAGTAATTTTATCTGCATACATGATGACGTGTCCGTTCGCGTTACGGGAGGCTCTTCCACAAGTTTGAATCAGTGAACGAACTGAGCGTAAAAAACCTTCTTTGTCTGCGTCAAAAATCCCAACTAAAGAAACTTCCGGTAAATCCAGTCCTTCCCGGAGGAGATTGATTCCAACTAATACGTCAAATTCTCCCGCACGCAGATCATGCAATATTTTGCTTCGTTCAACAACGTCCACATCTGAATGCATGTATCTTACTCTGACATTAAGATCTTCATAATATTCTGTCAGGTCTTCTGCCATGCGTTTTGTGAGAGTGGTGATGAGAACTCGTTCATTTCGCTTTGCTCTCAATCGGATTTCATGAAGCATGTCGTCCACCTGTCCCAGCACCGGACGAATTTCAATTTTCGGCTCAAGCAATCCTGTTGGACGCACCACAAGTTCGGCCATCTTACCCTTTGTTTGCTCCAGTTCATAATCTCCCGGAGTTGCTGAAACATAAATCATTTGCTGCGGAAAATGCTCAAATTCCGGAAACTGGAGGGGACGGTTATCAACTGCGGAAGGCAGGCGAAAACCATGTTCAACAAGTGTGGATTTCCTGGAATAATCGCCACGAAACATTGCTCGAAGCTGGGGAAGTGTCATGTGACTTTCATCAATGAAAATCAGGGAATCATCCGGAAAGTAATTCAGCAAAGTTGACGGAGGTGTGCCTTCCGCTCGTCGATCAATAATCCGGCTGTAATTTTCAATTCCTGAACAGGATCCAGTCTGTTCTATCATTTCAATATCATATTCCGTACGCTGAATAAGTCGCTGGGCTTCCAGAATTTTATTTTGCGCGTGAAGTTCTTCGTGACGTTCCAGGAGTTCTTCACGTATTAAGCTCAAGGTTTCCGGCACATGTTCCGCTGGGGCAGCATAGTGAGAGGCAGGATAAATTACAAAATGCTGATAGGACATTTGTTTTTTTCCTGTTAAAGGATCGAAACGTACAAGGCTTTCAATTTCATCACCAAACATTTCCACTCGAATTGCCGACTCTGATTCTGCCAGATAGATATCAATTACATCACCTCGTACTCTGAATGTACCTCTATGGAAGTCCAGATCATTTCGAGTGTAGAGTAATTCAACAAGCCTTTTTAAGATATTTTGACGTGCAACACGATCTCCCACTTTAAATATCAGCAGCATCTTTTCATATTTTTCCGGTGAGCCGATACCATAAATGCAGGAAACACTGGCTACAATCAATACATCACGACGTTCAAGAAGTGAGCGGGTTGCCGACAGACGCATCCTATCCAGATCATCATTTAGCGCCGTGTCTTTTTCAATATAAAGATCACGGCTCGGGACATAGGCTTCCGGCTGATAGTAGTCATAATAACTAACAAAATATTCAACAGCGTTATCAGGAAAAAAGGATTGGAATTCGTTATAAAGCTGTGCGGCAAGTGTCTTATTGTGCGCGATAACCAATGTGGGACGCTGCAGTTCCTGAACAACATTTGCCATGGAAAATGTTTTGCCTGAACCGGTAATGCCCAGCAAAACCTGGTGTTTGTGGTTTTGTTCGATACCAGCTACCAATGTCTCAATTGCCTGCGGCTGGTCTCCGGATGGTTTGTAATCTGATTGAAGCAAGAATTCCATGACAATCCCTCTAATTATCTATCACTTCCTGTGGCCAGCAGATCATTCCTTGCGGATATATAACTTCCAACGCATATAGTCCATGCGCGGGGGCAGTGCTTCCGGCAAGATTTCGATCACCGCTTTTTAAGGCTTTTTCAACATCATCACAGTTTTTGCGTCCCTGACCAACTTCCACCAATGTTCCGGTAATTATGCGTACCATGTGCTGCAAAAAGGAGTTCGCCTCAATTTCAATTAGCAAAGTTGAATTATCATAAAGAGATTTGCTTATGGAAATTCCCCGAATATTTTTGACTGTGTTTGGTGACGAGCAACTTGCCGCACGAAATGCTGAGAAATCATGTTCGCCTGTTAAAACTTCTGCAGCCTGTCTCATCAGTTTAATGTCTAAAGTTTGAGAAACCAGCCAGCTTTGATATTTTGCAAAAGGCGAATGATAAGAATTGTTGCAAATCAGATAACGGTAGAGTTTTCCAATCGCGCTGTGTCTTGCGTGAAAATCCTCTGATGCAGTTTGAGCGGCTTTGACAACAATATCATCAGGCAAAACAGCATTTAAAGCGCTGCGCCACTTTTCTGCTGTTTTGATGTTTGTTGAAGTTAAAGCAAAATTTGCTGTGTAGTTGAGCGCATGGACTCCGGAGTCAGTTCGGCCTGCGCCATGAACTCTCACAGTTTCTCCTGTAAGGCGCTGGATTGCTTTTTCGAGGGTATCTTGGATGGTTGGGGAATCGGGTTGAACCTGCCAGCCGTGGTAGCAAGTTCCATCAAATGTCAGCAGGAGCAACCAGTTTTGTGCAGAGGGCACGATTTTTTTGGAAACATTAGCCGTTTGCCTGTTCTGCAAGAGCACGCACGCGGGAAGGGTCATTACCTGTGACGTTGCCAATTTCTTTTCCTTCTTTAAGAAGGACTATATACGGAATTCCGCGAACCCCAAAACGTGCTGCTGTCTGCATGTTCTTATCCACATCAAGCTTGCACACTTTGAGCTTGCCCTGCATATCATCGGCAATTTCATCTATCAGCGGAGCCAATGCCAGGCATGGTCCACACCAGCCTGCCCAAAAATCAACAAGTGAGTATCCGGATTTTGTTTCTTCATCAAAATTAGAATCCTCAAGATGAACTACCATGTCACTTGCCATAACTTACTCCTGCTGGTTTTAAGATTTATTTCCGGAAAATTTCGAAATGTGAGAATACTATACAACACATCAACAAATATGACGTATAATTTTGTCTAATATTCAAATTAAAAACAAGTTTTTTCCAGAAATGTTGTAAATCCTCCTCCAATTCAAGCACAATAATAATTGAAAAGTTTTGTGCAAAACTGTTCGTAACAAATCAAATAAACTGAATAATCTTGATAAATCAGAAATATCTTCTAAGTTGAAACAAAAGGAAATGATAAGAATGTTAATCCGAGCCTGATTGAACAGCTATTCACATTACAATCGGAACTTTCGATAACTAATGAACGAATTGATTCAACAGAAAATCCGTCAGTACCTGGTACATTCATTTCTCTATTATCAATTGGATGAATCAATCATCTCTGATAAACAGTATGATCAGATTTGTACAGATGTGGCCAGGTTAATTTCAAACACTTCGGACAAAAATACTTTGCCTTTTCATGACCTTGTAAAAACCAGCCTCTCTGAAGATGCCTCAGGTTTTTCCATCAGCAAGTATCCGGCTGAGATTGTGAGTGCAGCCATGCATCTGCTATATCAAAAAAGTTATATTAAATCAATGTCCTTCGAGACCTTTCTGGCGCGTTATGGTTACAGCCGCTCTGAGATAAAGAATGCCTAGAAAAAAAATTACAGTAAATCATCCGCAGAAAGAGAAATTCATTCCGCAGGAAGAGGAGTTTGTTCCACAGGAAGAAGAATCACTTCAGCTGCTTGGTCAAAAAATTCGGGAAGCACGAATTGCGAAAAATCTATCCCTTGAAAGCGTGTCCGGACATCTGCATATTGCTGTAAAGATTCTGGAAGCAATTGAAGAAGGAAATCCGGATAAGGGACCCTCCCCGGTATTTTTGCGAGGATTAGTTCGCACATACTGTCAGTTTTTGGAAATTGATAAGACAGAAATTGCTGATAAAATAGACCAGGTTTTGAAATCAGTTGATCAGGATGAGCAACAAATCAGGACTTTTAAGCCGGTTCTTGAAATCAGGGAATCAAATCCTATCCGCAACATTGTGACTGGCCTTGTTCTTGTTTCAGGAGGTTATTTATTGTATTCACTTTATTTTTCACAGATGCCTTTTTTTCTTTCTAACGACAATAATACACTAGCCAAATCAGTTGTGGTTGAAGTTGATAAAAAAGCCATTGAAAGTGAAAAAATAATTGTTGCTGATGAAAAGATGATCGAAACATTTCATGCTAAACTCCAAACTAAAGAAGAACCTGTTGAAGTGACTGAAACCATTCCGGAGAAAATTGAAACAACAGAGAAAATTACCGCAACTGAAGATTCTATTCCGGAAAAAACTGAAACGACGGTGGAACTTGCTGCAGCTGAAGATTCTATTCCGGATAATTCCGAAACAACAAAGCAGCTTGCTGTAACAGAAGATTCTATTCCGGAAAAAGCGGAAATAAAGGAGGGCAACAGTTCTGCTGATCAAAAACAAAAAGAGATTACGGAATTAGTGCAAGCTGAAGTTGAACAAGACTTAATAGAACCGCTTACTCTTGAAGTTGAAGCATCTGAAGGAACATGGATTAGTGTCTCTGTGGATGGAAATGATGCAGAGGATATAAGATTAGCAACAGAAGAAATCCATCAGTGGGAAGCAAAAACTGAATATCAAGTGACGCTTGGAAATACACATGCTGTGCGAATTTTGCTGAACGGAAGGGAAATTGAAACAGACCGTACACATCAGCTGCTGATGGACTGGGTCATAGACAAAAGTTTTTTACCATAGATTTCATTATTAAGACAAAACAACAAAATCAGAAGTTTTTTTGCAACAAAGCCTACCCCAATTTTGTCATGAATTCCATGATGCAAGTCCCACCGTTTGAAAACGGGAAACGATACCGTCCGCTCAGTCAGCATTACAAGGAGTGTTTTGGCGAAAAAGTGTATAAGGTAAGTGTTTCAGTTGCAGACTCCTGTCCGAACAGGGAAGGTCATAACGGAATGTCGGTTTGCATTTTTTGCGATGAATGGGGTTCAGCCGCATATCATCAGTTCCGCGAATATCCTATTCTGAAGCAAATCCAAATAAACCGCGAAGCAATCCGCAAACGTTATAAGGCAAATAAATTTTTGATTTATTTTCAAGCTTACACAAACACATTTGGACGTTTCAAGGATTTGGAAACTCTTTATCAGGCAGCTTTGGAAGAAGAGGATGTGGTTGGATTGGTGGTGGGAACACGTCCTGATTGTCTGCCAAAGAGGATCCTGCAGATATTTAAAAACCTTTCACGAAACAACTATCTTTCTGTTGAGCTTGGAGTGCAAACTTTTGATGATGATCAATTGGATTTTCTTTCAAGAGGACATGACAGCGCTACTTCCATAAAAGCAATTCAGAAACTAAAATCATTATCATCTGTTAATATCTGTGTGCATCTAATGTTTGGGCTCCCTGATGAAACCGACGCTCAAATATCTGAAACAGCTCAATTGTTATCAGAATTGGATGTTGACGGAGTAAAATTGCATAATCTGCATGTACTCAGGAACACAACTCTGGAGAAATTGTTTAATGAATCGAAATTTTCTCCAATAGAACTGGAAGAATATTCTCGCAAAGTAGCAATCTTTCTTGAAAATCTTTCCCCAAAAATTGCTGTACATCGTTTATCAGCAGTTGCGTCACGATGGGACCAGTTAGTCGCACCTGCCTGGACACGAGAAAAAATGCGCCCAACTCAATTTATTGATGATTATCTTGCAGCAAATGAAACCTGGCAGGGTCGAAATTATTCCTTTATTGAAAGCTGACTGTTTGTTGATTATGGTTTGAGTTCCGGTAAATCGCTGAAGAATAATCTGCATCAATATTGATTACTGATTAAAATTTTAACTTTTATAAAATAATTTGGTTTCAGAAACTCAAAATTTGTTTAATAAACAGAAAAATGAAAATGTATTAGAAAGGAACTTTGCAGAAAAAAATCTGGAAAAATTAATAACTGAAGATTCAGACCGAGCCCTGGTAAAGCGTATTCTGGAACTACTGGAGGATGCGAAGGCAGAGGAAATTGTTTTGATAGATGTTTATGAAAGTTCAAATTTAGCTGATTATCTGTTGATTTGCGAAGGCCGTTCTCAGCTGCATTGCCGAGGAATTGCTGAAAATGTGGAGTATCGCTTAAAACATGAAGGTGAGATTCATTTAAGTATAGAAGGTGAACATGAAGGGAACTGGGTACTTCTGGATTTTGGAAATATTATTCTGCATGTGTTTCATCCTGAAATTCGTAAATACTACAACTTAGAAGATTTATATGCACCTCACAAAGATAAAGAAGGCATAAAAAATACCAACCCTAAAAAATAACTTTCAAGTACAAAAAATGTCTGAAGAGGTTCAACCGGAATGGTTGGAAGCGCTTGAGAAAATTCCACTTGTTTCACGATTACGACGTAAAGAGTCTTTGAAACGCTTCAACACCTGGCGGATTGGTGGAGAGGCAGAATGCCTGATTGATGTTGTCAATGTTGGGGATTTAGCACTTATACTGCCGTTCATCCGCAAACATCGTATTCCATGGTTTATTATCGGAAAAGGCTCCAACCTGCTTGTGCCTGATAATACCTGGCAAGGCATAATAATTCACCTGAGTGGAGATTTTAAGTGCTGGGAGCCTTCAGAAGAAAGCGAAGATTCAAAAAATAATCATGTCACTGCCGGAGCTGCTTTGGCAGACGTTACATTTGCGCAACGATGTGTGCCTAAAGGATGGGGAGGCATGGAATTCTTAATTGGTATTCCAGGCACAATAGGAGGAGCTATTGCAATGAACGCGGGAGCACATGGGGCAGAAACTGCTGATTTTTTAAAGGAAGTGGAGTGGATGGATATGCTCGGGGATTTACACACCACACCTGCTGAGAAATTGGAATTTCGCTATCGCTACTCTGAGCTTAATGGAAACTTCGGTCGGATTATAACCCGTGCAGTGTTTGCACTTAATGAATCAGATCCGGAAACTGTAGAAAAAAAATTATTGGAATGTCAACAATTCCGGAAGGAAAAACAACCTTATAATCAGCCCAGCTGTGGTTCTGTTTTTAAAAATCCTTCCGGAGATTACGCTGCTCGCCTGATAGAGGCTTCCGGATTAAAAGGTACAATCAAAGGTGGAGCTCAAATAAGCCCTAAACAGGCAAATTTCATTGTCAATCTTGGAGACGCCTCATCTGATGATATCTTATCGTTGATCAACACTGTCCGGGAATCTGTTTTAAGAAAATACTCAATTGATTTGGTGCCTGAGGTTCAAATCCTGCAGAGTGCTGTATATGGCTAGTTTTTTTGGTAATTAGCACAATACGAGTTTTTGACTCTTTTACATAAGAGCTAGGACTTTATCAACATGAGATTTTTTAAACCTTTTCTCCATGAAAGATCTTAAACGACAGTCAAATCGAAGACCGGCGGTACGAAAGCTTGGCACATCCTCAGTCACTGTCAGGAAAAACCGCAGTAATCCCATTCCAGGTATTTCAGTTAAACTACGCAAACCTGTTCATGAGCCGGGGTTTCGAAATTCGTGGGTACCATCGTATTTTATCGAAAATGAACCAGCTGTGCTGCGTAATAAAATACGTTGGTTAGTTCAAAGGTTATTTGGAATCTGCGGTCTGATTTTTATATTGTGGCTGGCAGGAGGAAGTTTGTGGGTTGGTCAGGCTTTTTTTAAACAACCGCTAAAAAAGGTACATATTGAAGGGAACCAGCTGTTAAATGTCTCAGATGTACTGAGAACAAGTGGGTTGCGTCCAGGGCATCGATTGTCTAATCTTAAACCCTATCAAATTGCCGCACAATTACAAACACATCCGATTGTTCAAAAAGCTGATATACGCAGAAAATTTCCTGATGAAATTCACCTTATTCTGAGTGAACACCAACCTGTTGCTTTGCTTAAGATATCTCAGGAAAAAACCAATTTATCAACTGACACTTCACCAAATACTAATTTTGTTCTGATTGGTTATGATCAACGATTACTTAAACAATTACCCATAGATGTTCTGTTAAATTCACCGCACAGCAGTTTGCCGCTAATCAAAGGTCTGACTGTTTCATCAATGAGGCTGGGTAAGCGTTTGAATTCACCTGTTCTCGAAAGAGGATTAAAATTGTTGACTACTCTGCAGGGGCTGGCTGCAGCCCAAAAATCAGAACAGCTGGAAACACTGACGCGTTTTGAAGATCAATTCAGGATGGTTGACTGGTCCGCCCAGAAAATCCGCATTGATATTTCTGACCCTCTTAATCTGAAAATTAACTGGCCTCTGAAATCATCGGCTCAACCAGGTACACCTGTGCCGCTTCGCAAAGTACCATTTACCATTCAAATGGGCAGTCGGAATTTTAATGAACGTTTACATACCTTCCAAAACATTTACCCAACATTAGGCAATCAGCATCCGGGATTACAAAGTGTCGATCTGCGTTACAAAAATAGAGTAATGCTGATACCCTTATAAGAACAGCGAATTATTTAAGCTGACATTATTGTCTGACAGTATTTAGCAGAGTAGCACAATGGGCTTGTTAGAAGAGCTGGTGCAGGAAAAAAATCTGGATCCTGAAGTAATAAGCCAATCAGGCAGCACATATCAAAATCTGTCCGAACTTGAAAAAATTCAGCATCTGATCCAAATGGACTTGCTGGATGAAACTCACTTGCTGCAAAATTTGTCCAAACGTTACAGCCTCCCCCTGCTTTCCACAACATGTGAAGAAGTTCAAAATCACGAAATTCCTTCTATAGCCAAACAACTTTTTAAACAAACAGGTATTTTGCCCATCCGTCTCGGGTCAAAGCTGGCAGGTTTATTGTCTGTTCAGTCAAACTGGTTAGGCCTGAATATGGTCGCTTTCCATCTTGGCCAGCCGGTTTGTTGGTATTTAGCACAACAGCAGCAAATTGAGGCTCTGCTTGAATCTTCAGAGTTACCAACAGGAGATGCTGATATTTCTGCAACAGGCAAAATTCATCAAGTGTTTGAAGAGGCAATTTTACGCAGATGTTCGGACATTCATCTTGAACCGGAAAAAAATCAACTTAGGGTTAGATTCCGAATTGACGGTTACCTCCAGGACACAGCTTCAATCCCGTTGAGCCTTAAGCCCCCAATTTTCTCACGCATCAAGCTTTTAGCCGGAATGGACATTGCGATTAAGCGTCAGCCTCAAGATGGGCACTACACATTTCATTCAAACGGAAATCGCCTGTTCGACGTTAGAGTCTCTACTATCCCCGGACAGTTTGGTGAAAAACTGGTATTGAGATTATTGGATCAGACACCTGTACAGTACAAATTGGAAGCATTAGGGTTTTTTAAGAATGATTTGGAAATGCTTTATCAGGCAAGTCAGGCTCCAAGCGGATTAATTCTAATGGTCGGCCCAACAGGAAGCGGTAAAACCACAACACTCTACGCGATTCTTAATGCACTCAATTCACAGGAAAAAAATATCATCACAATTGAAAATCCAGTTGAATATCATATAGAAGGAATCACACAAGTTTCAGTCAAGCCTGAACAGGGGTTGGGTTTTGCTGATTCACTACGGGCAGCTTTACGTCAGGATCCTGACGTACTTTTAATTGGTGAAATAAGAGATGAAGAGACCGCGGGAATTGCGGTAAAAGCAGCACTTACAGGACATTTGGTACTCTCCACACTTCATAGCAGTGACGCAGTTACAGCAATTCAACGTTTGTTGAATCTAGGAATAGCTCCGGATCTATTGGCAGAAACACTGACAGTTATTGTTTCACAAAGATTAGTACGTCGCGTTTGCACGCACCACAGCAGCGACAAGACAAAATCAACATCATTGAAAAATGAATGTCTGCGTTGCAGGGGAACAGGTTATTCCGGACGAATTCCTGTTTATGAAATTTTGAAAGTGAACTCTCTCATACGTGATCGAATTCAAGCTGGTGAAACTGGGAAAAAACTAGTTTCTCCCGGACATGATCTTTACTTTCATACAATGGAACAAACCGCCCAGCGGCTGACTCAGGAAGGATTGACAGACTGGAAAGAAGTGCAGCCGCTTTTACTGAATGTTTGACCGTGACGAAACACAACAAGTCGTTATCTTATAGCACTACTAAGTTTGTATATTAATTTTTGGGATAATCATTACTGATTACTCGCATAATCCACATGGGAAACAAATCAAAGCAGCATTTCGTCTTTCCGGAGTTCTTGTCAAAGCGTCCGGAATTTGCCCTTTCAGAAAAACTAAAAAAACATGCAAAAATTACATATTATCAATCCATTGATGACATTCATAAAATCTGTGCTAACACAGTTGAACTCATTATAATTGAAGATAAAGTTTACGATCAATGGTCATCACATTCTCCGAAAGATCCTCCTTCAGGGATCATCCTGATTGATACCGGGAAAGTTGAAACAATTCCGGATTCACCTCACAAGGTCATGGCGTGGGTTTCACTGGATAACATGTCAAATCAGTGCTGGAATTTTACATTGGAACAATGTCTTGAAAACGTGAAGCTTTATAATGATCGGGAAAAGCTTGAATCGCGCCTGATAAGGCAGGATCAAAATTTCGTGGAATTACATGATATCGGGGTTTCACTTTCCAGTGAAAAGGATTTAAACGCGCTTCTTAATTTGATTGTCTCAAAGGCTATGAATTTGACATATGCGGATGGAGGCACATTGTTTTTGATTGAATCTGCGCCTGATTCTACGGAGCAGCAGGATGATTACTGGGCTAATAAGCGCTTACGCCTTCAGGTATCTAAGAATCATTCCCGCAAAATTGATCTCAAACCTACACACCTGCTTGAACTGTCTTCTGACACAATTGTTGGGAATGTAATTTTGAATGGAAAATCAATACTGATTGAAGATTACCAACAGCAAACTCAGCAAAAAGAGTTTAAATGGGGCGGAAATGAATTTGACAAAAAGTTCAATTATCACACCAAGTCATTGCTGACAGTCCCAATCAGGGATACGGAAAAGCAGGTAATTGGAGCAATACAATTGGTAAACAGCAAAAAGCATCCTGACACGATTTTATCTGATGCTGAATCATTCTTGGCAGAAGTAATTCCTTTCGAAAAGAGGGACGTAAAATTTGTTGAATCAATCGCATCTCAGGCAGCAATTGCAATTGGAAATGCCAAACTTCTGGATTCCGTTCAAATTCTGTTTGACGGCTTCATCAACGCAAGCGTGAAAGCCATTGAATCACGCGATCCCACAACTTCAGGGCATTCCAGCAGAGTAGCCACACTTACAATTGCTTTAGCTGAAACTGTAGATCAGTTAAAGTCCGGACGATTTGCTGATACGTCTTTCTCTGCAGATCAGCTGAGTGAGATCCGCTATGCTTCTCTTTTGCATGATTTTGGCAAGATAGGAGTAAGGGAGCGTGTTTTGGTTAAATCCAAAAAATTATATCCGGAAGAACAACAGGCATTGATGGATCGCTTCCGTCTGATCCGGGCAATGATGGAGTTAAAGTCCAGCAAGGAACAAATATCTTATTTTCTGGATGAAACTCATGAAAATGCGCTGTGGAAGTATGATGTAAATTCAGATTTACTCCAAGCAAAACTGGAAGAATTAGACGATTATCTGAAACTTATTCTAAGCGCTAACGAACCTTCTGTGATGGCACAGGAAGGGTTTGAGAAACTTCAGGAAATTGCGCAATTAACTTTTCAGCCACCAATCGGGGGGCCTGTATGTTACCTGAGTGAAGATGAATTAAATTCGCTTTCTGTAAAAAAAGGATCCTTGAATGAAAAGGATCGCCAGGAAATTGAGTCTCATGTGACACACACATTTAATTTCCTGAAAATTATCCCATGGTCAGAAAATTTGAATCGTGTTCCGGAAATCGCGCACGCGCATCATGAAAAACTAAATGGTTCCGGTTATCCACAACAATTGACAGAATCAGAAATTCCGTTAGAGTCAAAAATGATGACTATTGCAGACATATATGACGCACTCACTGCGTGGGACCGTCCCTATAAAAAAGCGATGCCTTCAGAACGTGCACTAAATATTTTGAACTTTGAAGCTAAAGACAAACATATTGATCCGGTTTTGCTGGAAATTTTTATTTCAGCCAAGCTTTACAGTCTGGTACAGCGTCCAGGCTAGGACTTGTTTTTCTCTATTAGGAGACGAAGTTTAAGTCAAACTGAATTAATTGTGGTTTTTCAGTTCGCATGATATAATGCAGAGTAGATTTTAATCTTTTTCATTACTGTATTTCATGAAAAGCTTTTCAATTCTTCTGCTAAAAGACAGTAATACCGGTGTACACCAGTATCATTTTGGGGCAAAATTAATTTTTTCCCTGCTGGCAATATTCCTTTTTGGTGCAGCTTCTCTAAGTTGGCTTTATTATGATCAGTTCCAGACTATTTCAAATCAATACCAGCTGCTTGAAAAACAGGAGATGGATAAAACCGCGTATCAAAAACAAATTGATCTTTATGATGGCCGGGAGTCTCGTATTTCGTTTCTTGAGGATTATGTGGAAGAATTGAAGCAGTCTGCTTATAACAGTAAGGTAATGTTTAAAAAACATTCTGCGCTTTTCAGTTCCAATATAAATAAGCTGGATGAAGTGCATAAATATATTTGCCAGACACTTGAGGGTCAATGTACAGCCAGTCTTAATAATAAGGAAAATCCCCTACAGACGGTGCAATGGCTGGAAAAAGTAAATCAGGATTTTGTGCTCTTTAATCAGCATTTGCAGGAATATTCATCTCATCGCAGAAGTTTTGAAGAACAGGCAAATACTATTCAGCAATTACGCAGACAGCTTGTTGAAACAGAACAGGAGTTGTCGGAACACATGGAGTTTCTAAAAGTAAATCAGGAAACAGTTAATCGTCTCACGAAAAAGATTTCTAAAACTACCGGATTAACACTAAGTAAAGTCCCTAAAAATAAACGGACTAAAGCAAAAACAGGACGTGGAGGTCCTACTATTCTGGACAGCTTGTCACTTGACTCTCCACAGGAACTGCTGAGTTCCGGAAGTCTGCGTAAGTTCCTTTACCTTAACTCCGATGGATACTACGAAAAAGTTTCTCAACTTGAGGATTTGAGCCTGCTGATTGAACGAAATCACAGTTTCTGGCGGCATACTCCAACCATAATTCCAATAAGAAGCAGAGCTTTATCTGATCGTTATGGAATGCGTAAGGATCCCTTTACCAAGAAACGTGATTTTCACGCGGGCATTGATTTCAGAGCAAAAAGAGGTACACCAATTTATGCTCCAGCTGATGGAGTTGTCCGTATTGCAAGCCGTAAATACGGTTTCGGATTATTGGTAGAACTTCAACACGGCAGAGGTTTTTTTCCAGGAAAAAAGAAGTCTGTTCGTTACAGAACACGGTTTGCACATCTTTCTAAAATAAAGGTTAGGCGTGGTCAGAAAATTAAACGTGGAGAATTACTGGGATTAGTAGGAAGCACCGGACGCAGTACAGGTCCGCATTTACACTATGAAATAATTGTAAACGGACGACGTACAAATCCTTTGCTTCCAATATCCAGATTTAATCCTGATCAACCTCTTTATCTTCGTTGAAATAAAAACTGTAAAAATATGTCTAACCAGAATTACCCCGCACAAAAAGGGCTGGGATATTTAGGAGAGGATTTGCTGATACAAGGGACAATCCATTCCCAGAAGAAAATAGTTGTGAGCGGCACTGTGGAGGGGGCTGTTCATGGTGATCAGGAAATTGTTGTATCTGAGACCGGTAATGTAATTGGGAAGATGGAAGGGAACATAATTGTTGTTTCAGGAAAAGTTAATGGTGACATGCTGGTTCATGAACGCTTAGAAGTCAATTCATCAGCAAATGTAAATGGAGAGGTTCAAGTCCCTTCAGGCCATCTCTTAATACAGGAAGGCGCTAAATTGGAAGGGCAGTGTAAAACATCACAAAAAAATCCAGCAAGTAAACAGATAACACATTGATCATTCAGTTTTTTTAGTTTTTGTATCTTAACCAAGAAGTTGAAAAATACATACAACAATGCAATACCCAACTGCTAAAAAAAGTTTAAATCAACAAACCAGAACGGCTGTACAATCCAAACCGCTCAAGAACCACGACCGCATCCTCTATGTCAATGGATTGTTTGCACCACCAAAATCTGAAGAAAATACTGTTGGTTGGACAAAAGAAACCGAAGAATGGCGCTCACTATTCACAATGGTACTGATTGCCGGATTTGGCGCGGTGATGTTTGTGATTTCAGTAATTGGGAGTTATGGAAGTATGGCTACTAACCGACTGGAAGCACATGAACAAAAATTAACTCAACAAATCGATTCAATGCGGATTGAAAAATCTTTGATGCAGGAAGAGATTACTGCTCTGAAAACAAATCCAGCATACATAGAAGCAGTTGCACGAAAAGAACTGGGATTAGTGCATTCCAGTGAGTTGATTTATTATCTTCCTCCTTGAGAAACAAATATTCCTCTAAGATAAATCTCGGAACATAACTACAACTTTCAGGAATCATTGAAGAGTAGATGGAGAAATGTCTTAAAACTTTTATGGATCTTCCGGAAAGTTGTAGGTAAGTCTGGCTTGAAGCTGTGTTTTACTTCTATGAAAAGAGTGTTGCCAGGATTAATTGAAAGATTCCCCTGACTCCTGCTACGGAATTCCGGAAGTAAAAAATCATTTTTCAATTTACGATTACATGTAGATGAGTTTTCAGAAAGTCGATAGCTTAGAAATCGCATCCGAGGTGATAAAGACAGTCTCCTCGTACTATCCGTCCTGGCATCCTCTTACAGATTACTACTCCTCCTGCTTCAAAATATACAGCTTCCGGTCTGGTTCCTGGAGTTTCCGGGAAGTGTACATAACCAGCTAGATCGCCTTTATTTACCTCACTTCCTAATTTTGCAACAGGTTCGAACAATCCATCTCCATCAGCATAGCTGAAAAAGCTGAAATCCGGTGCGTGAAGCATACGACTAACTGATTCTACTGGTCCAACACCGCTTTTTTTCAATACTCCAACTTCAGCTAGAAACCGACGGACACCATCATCGCAAATTTTCAAACACTCAGGAGTAACTGTCCCACTACCTCCCATTTCAGTTCCAAACATAACAAGATTCTGACGTTTAGCCGCATGATTAGCTGATCCTCCCTCTGCATGCCCACTTGGAAAGAAAAAGGAGTACGGGGCTCCGAAAATCAGCATTAATCTTTTGATTTCTTCTAGTCTGCCTCCATCTGTTTCCAGAGCTCCAACGGTACTTGGGATGTAATGCAGTGAAGAACCTCCGCTATGGAGATCCAGCCCATAATCAGCCATTGGCATCAGCACTGTCTCCACGTAATGGGCTATTACCAGAGTTGGGGTACCTTCAGGATCTCCTGGATATACTCGGTTTAGATTAAGATCATCGATTGGTGAAGTACGAAGTCCTGCCTTAGCTGCCGGGAAGTTGAGCATCGGCAAAATAATCAGCCTTCCCCGGATGTCGCCAGGCTCAATTTGATGAATCAGTTTCGAAAGGGTGACTTGACCTTCATATTCATCTCCATGTGTTCCTGAAAGCAGTAATACTGTTGGGCCCTCACCATTTCTTATGCAGGCTGCAGGAAATGGCAGCCAGCCGTAAGCCGAACGATGAACTGAATGTGGAATTCGAAGGTATCCGGTTTGTTTGCCTTCTTGTTCGTAGTCGATGTTTGTCAGGATGGGGTTTGGTATAGACATAATTTTTTGGTTTTTTTCAATTTACTAAATTTACTTAAGTTCAAGCTCAGTATGTCAAAGATAATTATTAAATCCTATCTGGAGTTCATATTTATTACTCGAATGTGATTGTAATCAAATAAACTTTAAACCAGAATTTAAAATCTCCTTCATTTTAGATGTATTTTCAAAATAAATCTAAAAATAAAATTACTTTAAGTACAGTCAATAAGCAATAAAAAATATAATTTATGCCCCTGTAAAAACTCAGCATTATTGAAATACTACCGTCTTGAGATTTATTAGCAATTAATGGTTTAACAACGGTGTATAAATTGGTTTTTTTGTGTGAAGAATGACCTAAGAAAAAGAACAAATGGGAGAAATGAGATTTTTTGGGATCCACTATAAATCAAATATTTTTCGATCGATATGAATTTGATAAAGCAAAAAAAAGAGAAAATAAATCCAATACCGTACTACCCACTAAACTTTCATTAGTGAAATTAATCACAATAATACTTTACTTGATTTTAAAATTGATTCTGTTATTATTTCCCTCAAAGCTCTCAGCCTATTTGATGAAGTTCTATTTCTAGAAATAATAAGGTTATGTGTTTAGAAAATAACTTTTCATCTAAAAGGTTCAGAGCTTTTTTGATTTAAGTTTCTCAATCTAAGAAACACTTTATTTAAATTGAAAAATTCAGTCACCCCTTTTTCTATAAGGAAATATGATAATAAAGAATATTCTGACTCTTCTATAATCATGGAGAAAGATATTAAATCGATAGGTGTTTTAGGGGGGTCAGGTGCCCTAGGTACAGGATTGTCTTTCAGGCTGGCAAGAGCAGGATATAAGGTTGTAATTGGATCAAGGAACCCTGATAAAGCATTAAAGAAAATATCAACAATCAATCAACGTCTGGTAAAAGAAAAAATATCTGTTGAATCAAATTATGAGTCTGCAGAAAAATCAGATTTAGTCATGCTTACAGTTCCTTTCAGTAACCACAGGGAAATAATCATGGAAATTTTGCCCGCTGTCCAGAAAAAAATTCTTATTGATACAACAGTCCCTTTGGTTCCACCTAAAGTAGCTAGAGTTCAACTTCCTGAATTTGGCTCTGTTGCAAAAAAAGCACAGGAATGGTTAGGTAAAGAAGTTCATGTTGTTTCTGCTTTTCAAAATGTAGCAGCTTCTCATTTACTTGGAGATGATAATTTACAAGGAGAAATTCTTGTTTTTGGAAACAAAAAAGAAGCCAGAGAAATTGTCATTGGGTTGATTCAAGAAATGGGAATGAAAGGCTGGCACGCTGGCTCGATTGATAATTCTGTTGTAGCTGAAAGTATGACTTCGGTGCTGATATTTATTAACAAATTCTACAAAATGAAAGGGTCATGTTTCAAAATTGTAGATTAAAGTTTAGATGAATGAATTTTGTATTCCCGAGTAGAGATATAATATTATATTTCTTTGAAACTTATATATAAGAATGGTCCCATGAATTATTCAATGGCCAGTACAGGCATAAGACAAGATATCGAAGAATTACCATTTTCTCCAATACGTGAAATTGTCAGATCTGCTGAAGGTAAAAAGGATATAATACCATTCTGGTTTGGTGAACCAGATGTTAGCACCCCTGATTTTATTCGCGAATCAGCTAAACTATCTCTTGACCGTGGAGAAACCTTTTATGCCCCTAATTCAGGCCAAATGCTTTTGCGAGAGACTATCTGTGAATACATGAATGGAATTTATGGAACTGAAATTACTACAGAAAACATTACTGTTTCAGTTTCTGGAATGAATGCACTTATGATTGCCGCACAGGCACTCGCACGAAAAGGATCCAAGGTTGTTGTTTTGTTACCTAGTTGGCCAAACATTCCTGCTATACAGAGGATCATGGGGGCTAAGCTGGAAGGGGTACCCATCAGCATGAAAGATGGAAAATGGAATCTGGACCTGGATCAAGTAATTGATACATGTGACTCAAACACCTCTGCAATCGTTATCAATTCACCTAATAACCCTTCTGGGTGGACCATGTCAAACGAAGAGCAAAAAGCCCTGCTGGATTATTCAAGGAAACAGGGAATATGGATAGTAAGTGATGAGGTGTATGCCCGTATTTATTTCAAGTCAGACCATGCACCTTCTTTCTGCGAAATTATGGATCAAGAAGATCGGGTGGTTGTAGTTAACAGTTTTTCAAAATCTTGGGCGATGACAGGTTGGAGACTTGGCTGGATCACTGCTCCATCAAATCTTGAAGTTCAGTTCGAAAAACTAACTGAATACAATGTTGCTGGACCTGCGCCCTTTATACAACAGGCAGGAATCACAGCACTCTGTAAGGGAGAGGATTTTATACGTGAAAGCAATGGACGGTACCAAAAAGCCCTTTCCTATTTTCAAGAATGGGCTGAATCTCAGGAACGAATAGAGTTTGTGCCTCCTCATGCTGCATTTTATGCTTTTTTCCATATATGGGATGGGAAAGACAGTCTTGAAATGGCCAAGGATCTTCTTAAAACTAGCGGTGTAGGGCTTGCTCCTGGGTGTGCGTTTGGACCACAATATGATTCCTACCTTCGACTTTGTTTCGCAACTTCAATTCCAAAACTCGAAAAAGGATTGGAACGATTGGAGAAGTGGATTAAGGGTTTAAAGTGAAATCGGATGCTGTTGTAGAAACAATCAGAATTTATCCACTCCAAGACATTCCTCTCATTCACTCCGGAGATGACCTGTGCACAATCATCATTAAGTCTGTCCACTCTAATAAATTTCAATTGTCTAATGGTGATATCTTAGTAATTGCCCAGAAGATAGTATCTAAATCTGAAGGACGCCTTGTAAATCTCAAGCAGATTCAACCTTCAAAACGCTCGATTGAACTTGCATCACTGACTGAAAAAGATCCTCGTCTAGTAGAGTTGATTCTTAATGAATCCAAAAAAGTGATTCGCTGCATAAAAGGACTTATAGTGGTGCAAAATCATCAGGGTGTTATTCTTGCCAATGCAGGTATTGATCACTCTAATGTTGAACAGGATAATGAAAAAGAACAGGTTCTATTACTACCAAAAAACCCTGATGGCTCAGCAAAAACAATTCATAAAAAATTACTTGCTAGAACAGGATCTCACTTGGGAGTTATTATTAATGACAGCATAGGGAGAGCCTGGAGAAACGGTTCAATAGGTACCGCAATCGGGGTGGCAGGGTTGCCTGCCATTTTAGATTTAAAGGGTAGAGAGGATCTTTATGGAAATCAATTACAAGTTAGTGAACAAGCAATTGCAGATGAGTTAGCATCTGCTGCATCCTTGATTCAGGGGCAAGCAGATGAAGCTCTACCCGTAGTATTGATAAAGGGTTTCAAGACATTTTTGGATGAAATCCCGGCTTCAGGTTTAATTCGAGATATCAAAAAAGATTTATTTCTGTAATGCAAGAATTCAGCAGACATTGTAAACATCCCGTCACACACCTTGCATTATCAGGAGGAATCGGGGGTGCAAAGCTTAGTCTAGGTTTAGAACATGTCATTAAATCCCCAAAACTGATGATTGCAGGTAACACAGGGGATGATTTCCGACATTTGGGATTATATATTTCTCCGGATCTTGATACGCTAATGTACACCTTGTCCGGAAGATCAGATCCTGAACGGGGATGGGGTCTGGCAAATGAGACATGGTCTTTTATGGATACAATAAAGGAAATAGGTGGAGAGACTTGGTTTCAACTTGGTGACCGTGATCTTGCAACTCATGTTGAACGAACACATAGACTGAACCAGGGTGAGAAGCTCTCAGCAATCACTTCGATGTTATGCAGGAAATATAAAATAGAAGCTCAAATCATTCCTGCAACTGACGATCTATTACAGACCATTGTTGAAACTAATGAGGGAGTTTTAAGTTTTCAGCATTATTTTGTCAGAAAACAGTGTAAGCCAACAATTATTTCTCTCAAATTTAATGGATCTGAAAAGGCTAAGCCTTGCATTGGCTTGGAACAGGTACTGAACAGTTCAAAGCTGGAAACAATAATTATTTGTCCTTCTAATCCTTTTTTGAGCATTGATCCGATACTTTCAGTGAAGGGTATTAAAGAAGGCCTAAAGAAAAGCAGGGCAAAAGTTATAGCAGTTAGTCCGATTGTAGGTGGTATTGCAGTTAAAGGACCCACTGCAAATAATTTAAGGGACCTTGGATATCCTGTCTCTGCTCTGGCTGTAGCTAAATATTACAGCAGTTTCATTGATGGATTTATATTAGACAAGAGGGATGAAGATGATGCATCACGGATCGAATCTCTTGGAGTTAAAGTTTGTTTGGAAGATACCATTATGATCGATCTTAAGTCTAAAATCAGATTGGCCAGAAGAGTGTTAGATTTTTCTAAATCAATTTAAACTATCTTCATCTTTAATAAATTACAAAATCACCCTGTGTGGGCAGTCATCCCAGTTAAGAATCTCTCCCAAGCCAAGCAAAGGCTGTCTCCTTCCCTCAATGCGGAAGAAAGAAAACATTTGTTTTCCGCGATGCTGGAGGATGTTCTTAGTGTTTTGGTAAAAATTCATTTATTTGAAAAGATCATTTTAGCCACTAATTGCCAGAATGCAATTTCTATAGCAAAACTTTATGGAGCTTCAGTTCTTACAACTGGACCTGACCGTGGACTAAATCAAGCAGCCATTGAATCTGTCAATTTTCTCAAGGGAAAAGGAATTCAGGGAATGTTTCTTATTCCTGCAGATATTCCATTGGTAACAGATAAAGATATATATAGCGTTTTAGAGACTCATCCTCAGTCGCCTTCCGTGTCAATTATCCCCTCTCAAGACAAGTCTGGTTCTAATTGTATGGTACTTACACCACCTTACATCATGCCGCTAAGGTTTGGCCAGAAAAGTTTTATTCGACACAAAGAGATTGCTCAAAAAAGAGGTCTGAAAATTAATTCCAGAGAGCTAGCAGGATTTGCACTAGATATCGATACTCCTAAAGATCTTTATAACTTAATACACACCAAGGGGAATACAAGAAGTCAGAAATATCTTCGCCAAACAAGATTTTGGGAGAGAATAACCTGAATCAAGCTAAGGTATGAGCCTCCTTCCAGCTTGGCCCTCCAGTGTCCTGCACCCAGTATCTTTTAGCCCAGCCTACTCCCTGCCAACTTCTCAATTTGGCGGGACGAAGCCGGAAAAGCCAGCGAGGCTGATTTAATGTTGGAACCAAATAAGTTGGTCCGTCCGGACCAAGATAGCGAATAGCCATTTTTTCTGCAATTTCCACCCATTTACCACCGACAACACTTTCTTCGACCAGTTCCGCAACTCCCTCACAAAGTATTTTTTCCATCGTCTGGTCATCATCAATGACCCAGCTGCAGCGTGGATCATTTTTCAGGTATGCAGCCCATTTTGAGCGTGATCTGGGAATGACCCAAAAACACCCGTTAACGCAGTCACAACCTGATGCTTTGTCACAATCATTTTTATTTTCCCAATGATGCCAACAGGGGATAACAAAAGGATCTCCGTTAGGCTTTAAGCATGCTAACCTCAGGGTGTACCCTTTGGCTAGGAAGATTTCCATTTCCTCAGAACTCATCCTGCCTACTGGTTTTTGATGCTTTTGATTTTCATACTTTTCTTCCATAATTCACTCCATCTCAATATCGATTTGCAGATTACTTGATTAAAACAACTAAACTCCTTTCACAATTCAGCTAAATTTGGACTGATAAAATTAAAATCTATGCTTGACAAATTCAACAGGTCATATATGATTGTGTCTTTTCATTTTATGGTTAGTCATTATGGCCATAATTATTTGTTAATGTCAATTGGAGATGCCTATGAAAATTTCATTGAACTTCAAAAAGATGATTTCTGGATGTCTGGTAATTTTGCTGGCTCCTCTTTCATTCCAATTGTTTGGAGCAGATCAGTTTACTCAACAGGAAATCAACTCTTCCCCCTATCTTCAAAGTGTCCTGAAACGAAAGGGGCAACATTATGACACTTCAAAATTTCGTAAAGTCGGGCCCTATAGAATTGCATTAGCTGCCCAGGGAACCAGTAACTCTTGGTCAGCTCTCTTTGATGAGCACGCAAACTGGTATGCGGAGGAACTTGGTAAAGGGGTTATAAGTGAATTACTGTATGCTGATGCACAGGCTTCAGCAGACAAGCAGGTACCACAGGTAGAGGATCTCCTGGCTCAGGAACCTGATGCTTTGATCCTGGTTCCGATGGGGGCTGCAGCTCTCACTGCTCCTGTAGAAAGAGCAATGGCCCAGGGAGTTCCTGTGGTTTTGTGCGCCAGTGCTGTAGAAACAGATAATTTTGTCACAGAGATTGGAACAAACCTCTATGCCAGTGGTGCCGGGTTAGCGACATATCTGGGTGAAAAGCTTAATGGAAAGGGGAGAGTGTTGATGATGACAGGTATTCCTGGAGTGAGCACATCTGACATCATGGAAGCAGGTGGTAAAGCGACCTTTCAAAAATATCCAGGAATTGAACTGGTTGATGAACAACCTGGGAACTGGTCCACCGCTGAGGCAAAACGAATCATGGAAACATGGTTGGTCAAGTATAGAGACAACATCGACGGAATCTGGTCAGGAGGAGCTCAAATGTCCCAGGGTATTGTGAGCGCCTACCTTGACAAGGGCATGAAAATTCCTCCCATTGGTGGTGGAGAATTTGCCACTGGTTTCCTGAGACAAGCCGTAGAAAATAATCTGGAATATGGGGCATGGCAGTATCCGAATGCGATGGTGGTCCTATGCATTGATGCGGCTATAAATATTTTGCGTGGACGTCTTGTCTCGCGATTTATTGATTTTGTAGACAATATTCCGGGTACGGGAACATTTTCTGATACCGAAGGAAGAAAATACTACAATAATAAATGGAGTGACGATGTTTTTGGTCCTATCCTCTTTCCTGAGGAAAGACTTGAAAAATTAGGTTATCTTAGGAAATAAACAGTCACACATTCACATCCTGGTAATAGGGAATTCATCCCTTCAATTATATTAACCGGCAGCTAAAATAATTTTATGGACTGCCGGTTAAACCTGCAATTAATTAATGAAACTAACCAGCGACATTCACCTAGTAGGAGGTGGATATTACGGATTTGATATTTCTGGTCGACTTGATTGTCATATTTATGTGATCAACAGCGGAACTGAACTTGCGATTGTTGATCCGGGTTGCGGTATCGAAAAAGACTTCCAAACAGTACTTTCTAATATTCGTGATGATGGTCTGGATCCGAAAAAAATTCGGAAGATTTTTGTTACTCATTACCATTGTGATCATATTGGTGCAGCAGCTGAAGCAAGGACTAAATTGGATGCTGAAATGTATGCTGCAAAATCTGTTGCTCCCCTGATCAGAAATGGCGATGAGAAAGCTGCTTCTCTGGATGTTGGTAAAGCAGTAGGTTTCTATCCTGAGGATTTTGTGCTGAAACCCTGTGAAGTTGATGTTGAACTTTCCGAGAGAGACTTAGTTCGTATAGGAGGGTTGACTTTAGAAACCTATGAAACTCCAGGCCACTGTGATGGACACCTGAGTTTTCTCTTAAAGGGTGGTGAAAAAAACTATCTTTTTGGTGGAGACATGGTTTTTTGGGGGGGTAAAATCCTGCTCCAAAATATTCATGACTGTAAGATAGATGTTTATGCAGAATCTATTTTCAAAATAGAGGAGTTGGATTTTGATGCATTACTCCCGGGTCATCTGCAGATATCACTGAATAATGGAAGATCACATCTGATTCAGGCAGCAGATCACTTCCGTAAACTGGGTGTTCCTCCCAATCTTGTATAAATATTAAAGTATTTCAAGGTCCTGAAAAAGTTCCTCTTGATCTGTCACTCTGTTTATAAACAGCAACGGCAGCAACAAATATCATCCCTTTGACAAGTCCGCTAATGAATTGATTAACTCCAAGAACAACTAGCAGGTTATCGGTGAATGTCAATAATAGTATACCTCCAAGAACACCTATAACTGTTCCTCTTCCCCCAAAGAGGCTGGTTCCTCCAATTACTACGGCAATAATCGCATTCAGTTCCAATTCTTTCCCAATCACCGGATCTCCGACCCCCATTCGCATCAGCCAAAGCAAACCTGTCGAAGCCGCCAGTACACTGCATAAAGAATAGACTCCATAACGTACTTTTTTGACTGGAATTCCTGATAGCTCTGCTACAGAATGGTTCCCACCTATAGCATAAATGTGTTTCCCAAACACAGTCTTTCTGAGTAGAAACATCACTAGGAGAATTATGAAAATAAAATAATAAACAATGATTGGTACCCCCAAAAATTTCTGGCTGTAGAGCATGAGAAAATCCCTGCTTGCTCGTCCGATTGGTTTAGTAGTAATGGTTAAGGAAATTCCCTGAAGAATGAAGAGAGACGCAAAAGTTACAACGAAAGGGGAAAGGTTAAATTCATTGATCAAAAAGGCATGAATTAAACCGACCAGAAGTCCAATTCCTAGAGTCAATATTACTGCTATCCAAACATTGTCCGGATTGCCATCCATGACGATCGCTGAAACAAGTACACACAGTTTAACCAGGGAGCCAATTGAAAGATCGATTCCTGCTGTAAGAATCACTAACATTTCTCCCAGAGCAGCAGTGCCGAGATAAGCTGCCTGTCTTAATACATTTGTTAAATTACGAAGAGTCATGAAACGATCTGAATTGAACGCACCAACGAGCATCAATATCATAATAAATCCATAAACGACAAGAATCAGAGAATGTTTCTGAAAAAATGATCTTTTCATAGTCATAGATTTAATAATTCATCCTAATCGGGTTGCTATTCTATTTTGTTGTAGCATATTCAATAATTTGTTCTTCTGAAGTTTCAGATGGTTGTAGCTCAGCAACTATACTTCCTTCTTTCATTACTAGAATTCGATCACTCATTCCAAGAATTTCTATGAGTTCTGATGAAATCATCAGTATCGCAATCCCCGCCTTATTCAACAGACGCATTAGTTGATAAATTTCGAATTTTGCACCAACGTCAACACCTCGTGTAGGTTCATCCATTATGATTACTTCTGGTTGGGTTTGGAGCCATTTAGCAAGCACCACCTTTTGCTGATTGCCTCCACTGAGGTACTGAATTTCCTGGTTCCCTGATACCATTGTTATTGAATGTTTTTTCCTGGCTTGTTCAACAATCTTTGTTTCTTTCTTCCAATTTAAAAATCCCCACAGAGAAATGTTGCGTAATATGGACATAGTGATGTTATTCTTGATTGGCAACTCGATAAAGAGTCCTTGCTGTTTTCTATCTTCTGGAACAAGGGATATTTTTTTCTTAATTGCATCTGATGGTTTGTTTAATAAAATTTTCTTTCCTTTGAGGGTTATACTTCCAGAAGCCAGCATATCTGCACCAAAAAGAGCTCGTGCCAATTCAGTTCTTCCGGAACCAACCATTCCTGCCAAACCAACTATTTCCCCTTTACGGATATTAAGACTTACCCGGTTAAGAATGGTATCTGTTGAAATATCCTTTGCTTCAAGAATAATATCCTCTGGTTTCTGAGTTGAAACAGGAAAAACTTCATCTAATGAACGGCCAACCATCATCTTAACCAATTGAGAACGATCAAGTTCTTTAATAGGTTTTGTATCAACAAGTTGACCATCCTTCAAGACACTCACAACATCAGCAATTTGAAATACCTCTTCAAGACGATGAGAAATGTAAATGATGGATACACCTCCTTTAATGAGGGACTGAATGATTTTGAAAAGTTGTTCCAGCTCAGATCCTGCGAGTATTGCAGAAGGTTCGTCCATGACAATCAAATCAGCATTCTTTGACAAGGCTTTGGCAATTTCAATCATTTGCTGATAAGCAACACTTAGGTCCCCAACTTCCACGTCCAGGTCCATCTTCATTCCTAATTGCTCTAGAAGATCTTGGGCTTCCGACCTGAGCCGCACTTTGTCTATCAGACCAAATGCATTCCTGGGCTCTCGGCCTAGGAAAATATTTTCTGCAACAGTCATTTGTAAAACCAGGGATAATTCCTGATAAATTACACTGATCCCTTGGTTCAATGCTTCTCGAGTTGAAAAGCTTGCATGATTGTTACCTTTAAATATGATCTCACCGACATCTGCCTTCAAAGCACCGGAGAGTATCTTGATTAGTGTTGACTTTCCTGCACCGTTTTCTCCAACTAAAGCATGAACATTCCCTGGACTGCATTTTAATGAAACATCCTGAAGTGCATTAACACCACCAAAAGACTTTGAGATGTGGTGCATTTCAAGAATGTATTTGGGTTCTTTTTGATTCATCAAGGTAATTTCTTGTTCTATCAATAAATCATCTGCAGCAAAAATTTTTCATATGCTATTGTTTTTTTCGAGCAAGACCGTATAGTGAAACTGCTGCCAGAATGACAATGCCCTTGATTATGAACTGTGTTTCAATTTCCAAACCTATCAATACAACCATCGTACTCAGAATCTGGATGATCAAAACTCCGGCAATTGTTCCAACTAAGCCTCCCCTTCCTCCAAAAAATGCAGTCCCCCCCACAACTGCAGCTGCAATTGAGTCGAGATCAAAACCAGTAGCAATGAAACGGTCCACATAGCCAACATATCCAGTCAATATAACACCGGATATTACAGCAAGCCCACTTGCTAAAACATAAACCGATATCTTAATCAGATTAACTGGAATGCCAGTAAGTCTGGCTGCTTCAGGATTACTCCCTGTAGCATAAATCCTGCGTCCATAAGATGTGCCGTTTAAAATAACAATAAACACTATGTTTAGCCCGATCCAGACCATCAATGGAATGGAAATAAATCCCCATGACTGATTTACAATTCCCATGGCTTTAGGAACGAATCCTCCAGGTACACCTCTAGTGAAGGCCTGCTGTGTTCCTTGTATTAGGAAAAGCATTACCAAGGTAGCCACAAGCGGAGGAACTCTGCGCTTAGTGATCAATAAACCATTAACAAGCCCGACTATCATGCCGATGATTAATGCTGTAAGTATTGCAAGGGGTATCATTTCGTCTTTGCCGTTACTCACTTCGGCAACAACTACGGAAGTTATTACAATGACTCCACCCACTGACAGGTCCAATCCTGCAACAAGCATCACCATAGTCTGGCCAATCGCAATTATGCCAAGTTGAGCACACTGCCTGAACATCACTGCAAGTGTTTCCTTTTCAAACAAATTCGGTGTAATCAGCGCAGCAACAATCAACAGAAGTACAAGAGCCAGATATACTCCATAGCTTGTGATGAATTCCCGAAATTTAAAACGAGTATTCTCTTGTATTACTGTATAAGAAGATTCCATATCTGACATGAAACGTAGAATATTTTTGTTTGACTAAATTGATTGCTACAAAACAAAAAAGCTCCCACCCTTTAGGATGAAGTATTTTTTCCCTGTATGCTGCATCTAAATTACCAAGAAATTTAACCCCACCCTCCAGATTGAGAGCTTTATGCAGGATAATAAACAAATTCAATGCTAAAATCAAGTAAAGCTGATTGTATTATTTGAAGTTCGTATTACTACAAGTACTAGTTAGACCTTGTTTGCCCAGAATCGATGCAGTATCAAATTCGTTCAGATCATCGAACCAGAGTTTTTTAATTTAGAATAATAATATTGCCCAGTTTTAAACAGGAATCGTTTAATTAAAATTATAATTTGTTTTAACCACTGATAAATGTTTAATTACATACACCATCTGTACTGTTCTGGTTCAGTTGAAATCCTAAAAAACAGGGTGTCGTTTATAATTGGTAAGAGTACAATTATTGAAGTTTGAATTTACACATTTGTCTGTTAACATTCTGCTCTCATTTTTGAGATATTTTTGTTTTCTTTCGAGTTTTGCTTGATTGAGTTTTTTTCTCCTTTCCTGGTGTATTTGGGCGTCTCTGCCAGTGAGTTGATCCAAGGGAGCAATATAGCCATTGGCACTATGCAACCGTTGATTGTTGTAGAAATCGATGTAAGATTCAATGACAGCTTTAGCATGAGCCTGACCGAGTAATGCTTTTCGCCTGATGCATTCGTTCTTGATCGTAGCATGGAATCGTTCCACTTTTCCATTGCTC
>LULR01000229.1_pt1 | contig 28720 bp, 23 predicted proteins | sample 729471 | NCBI WGS metagenome assembly LULR01 (sample SAMN03860284, study PRJNA289734) | marine metagenome | biome: seawater column; feature: ocean; material: water; isolation source: Red Sea water column Station 108 - depth 500m | place: Saudi Arabia: Red Sea | collected 2011-10-15 | depth 500 m
CTTTAAAGCGGCATCCATGTCGAAATTGGTTTTGGTCATATGTCATCTCTTTTTTGCTTAGTTTAACGAAATGACACAGAATTCTGAACACTACCGTATCGTTGCCTCATTAAGCCATAAATAGGCAATTAACTTATTCTTTACTGTTTCAACATCGACTAACTTTAAGTAACGCTTTCTTTCTTTGTAATTCGCAAATGCTTTTAAGCACTCCTCTTTCCAAATTCCGTTTGCCAAGTACGGAGATAAACGGCTCTCGTGAGTAACGTATATTTGACTCAACGCAGTCGAATCGTTTTTACGTAGCTCGTGTAATTGGGCATCAAGCTCTTCAACTTCCTCTATATCAAGAGATAGAATAATTAATTCTGGATTTTGCGCACTTTCAATGAGCTCGTGAGCGCTATGGTAGAAGTTAAAATCTGGGTGCCATTTCTTTTCTTTGTAGCTCCCTATCCAGGCAAAATCATTGTCTGCACCAACAACTGATAAACTACTAAGCTTGCTTTGACTACTTTGTTCAGACATACGATTACCCATTCAAATACTGTTCACAATAAAAATTCCATGAATCCCGGCACATATCATTTAAATTCCGTGTCGCTTTCCATCCTAACTCTTTTTTAGCGGCCGAAGGGTCGGCCCAGCTAATGGCTATATCGCCTTCACGCCTATCCACTATATCGATAGGAACGGGTTGCTTACTTTCGAGCTCAAATGCTTTTACTAACTGCATGACGCTATAGCCATTCCCCGTACCCAAGTTAAATATCTTTGCTGGCTCAGAAAATTCAGTTGTGTGCATATACTCTGTTGCTTTGATATGTCCGCTCGCTAAATCCTGAACATGAATAAAGTCGCGAATACAGGTGCCGTCCTCTGTCGGGTAATCATTACCAAAAACTGATAATTTAGCGTTATTTCCCGCCGCTACATTTAATATAACTGGCATTAAGTTTGTTGGTGACTGCTTTAAGCTTTCCCCTATTAAACCGCTTTCATGAGCCCCTACGGGGTTAAAATACCGCAGAATAATAATTTTCCATTGAGTTGAAGAGCGACCGATATCAGTCAAAACTTTTTCCGCCATTAACTTTGTTTTGCCATAGGGCGTTAGTGGCTCTACAGTCGGAGACTTTTCCGTTATAGGTGTATGCTCAGCATTTCCGTAAACAGCCGCTGAAGAGCTGAATAGCAAGTTATATACCCCAGCATCTTCCATTACTTCACAGAGATTAAGCGTACCGGTCACATTGGTTTGATAGTATTTTAGCGGCTGATTCAGCGAATCATTAACGTCTTTTAGAGCAGCAAAGTGTATGACTGCATCGAAGTCATTATTCTTAAACACTCTACTTAAAAAACCTTTGTCGAGTACAGAACCGCAGCTAAACTCAAACTCACGACCTGCTAAATTACTAATGGAGTCGATAGTACCTCGTTCTGAATTTGAAAGGTCATCAATAACATGAACGTCGTGACCACCCTGCAAAAGCTGAACAGTAGTGTGGCTGCCTATGTATCCTGCACCGCCTGTAACTAACAATTTCACAACAAAACTCTAGCAAATTTAAAGCGGTTATTTTAAGTAACAGAAGTTCAAAAAGACATCGGAAGAAAGTACCAATTTGTAAGACTTTTACTTACGACAGTTTTCATTAACAAACCGTAAAGAATTTCACGAACCCTAAAAAACCGCTAAGCTTGTACCAAAACCCGAACTAAAAAGCAGGCTTATGAAAAAAATACTGAATTACTTTTTAAAAGGCTTGGCGATTTTACTGCCGATAGTTATTACCGTTTACCTCATTCGTTGGTTACTGGTAACTATTGAGCAATCGCTAAAGCCTGTTTGGATGGCTCTAGGCGGAGATGCTTATTATTTTCCTGGCCTTGCCTTTATTAGCTTCCTTATCCTTGCCCTGCTCGTTGGCTTTAGTTCACGGTGGAGTCTGTTCAATTCTATTTGGCAGTTGCCAGGCAAACTCATGAACAAAATGCCGCTGCTACGCAGCTTATATGGCACAGTAAATGACGTATTTGAAATGATGTCAGGTAAAGACTTTGCCGATGAGTCCGTCGTGATGGTAACGCTGCCGAATAGTAATACGAAGCTTATAGGCATTGTAACCAAAAAGCCTGGCGCCAGTGATGACAAGTTATCGGAAATTCTCGAAGACGAGCAAGTCGCCGTCTTTTTACCGATGAGTTATAACGTTGGTGGCTACATGATCATGGTGCCGAAAGACTGCGTTGAATCGCTCGACATGAAGCCGGCAGAAGCCTTGCAGCTGACTATTAGCGCTGGTATTGGCAAGAACCATAAAAAAAACGGCGCTAACTCATAGCGCCGCTTTTAATTTCACCAATTTAACCTTACTTATTTCAGGTCAAAGCGGTCCAACTGCATCACTTTTGTCCATGCTAGAACAAAGTCGTTGACGAACTTCTCGTTAGCGTCGCTCATTGCGTACACTTCAGAGACTGCGCGCAGTTCAGAGTTTGAGCCAAAGATAAGATCAACCGGGCTTGCTGTAAATTTCAGTTTGCCCGTTTCGCGATCATAACCTTCATACACCGCTTCATTGTCTTCTGACTTCTTCCACTCGTTATCCATAGTTAGCAGATTAACAAAGAAGTCATTATTCAACGTACCCGGTTGGTCAGTTAATACGCCGTGCTCAGAGCCGTCGTAATTCGCTCCAATAGTGCGTAAGCCGCCAATCAGGACTGTCATTTCGGGTACCGTCAGAGTTAATTGGTCGGCTTTATCAACCATCATCTGGGCTGGTGACAAGCGGTTGTCTTCACCAAAGTAGTTACGGAATGCATCAGCCTTTGGCTCTAAGAAAGAGAACGAATTGACATCTGTCATTTCCTGAGTGGCATCAGTACGACCCGGCTCGAACGGAACTGTCACATCGTAGCCCGCGTCTGAAGCGGCTTTCTCAATAGCTGCCGCACCACCTAGCACAATAACATCAGCCAGAGAAACGTACTTGTCGCCCGATAGATCATCATTAAAGTCTTCGTGTACTTCTTTCAGTGTTGCCAGAACATCTTTCAGCTCTTCCGGGTTGTTCGCTTCCCAGTTAATTTGCGGTTCTAACGCAATGCGTGCGCCATTTGCACCGCCACGCATGTCAGTTCCACGGAAGCTTGAAGCCGACGCCCAAGCTGTGCGAACTAACTGCTGAACCGTCAAACCTGAATCCAATAATGCTTCTTTCAACTCAGCTACATCGTTTGAGTCAATAAGTTCGAAATCAGCATCAGGAATAGGGTCCTGCCAAATCAGATCTTCTGTTGGTGCCATGTCACCTAAGTAACGCTGGTTAGGTCCCATGTCACGGTGAGTCAGCTTAAACCACGCTTTTGCAAAAGCTTTTTCAAATTCTTCCGGATTTTCATGGAAGCGTTTCGCTATTTTGCGATATTCAGGGTCAAACTTCAGTGACAAGTCAGTGGTAAACATAATTGGCGCATGACGTTTACCTTCTACGTGCGCATCCGGCACCAAGTTAGACGCCTGGCCATCAACAGGAATCCACTGAATAGCCCCTGCCGGGCTCTTAGTTTGTTCCCACTCGAAGCCAAACAGGTTATCCAGGTATTGTGTCGTCCACGCGGTTGGGTTAACTGACCACGCACCTTCTAAGCCACTGGTAATAGTGTCTTCAGCGTTGCCTTTACCACATTTGTTTTTCCAGCCAAGGCCCTGCTGCTCAACAGGGGCAGCCGCTGGCTCAGCTTCTAAACATTCTTCTGGCTTATGCGCACCGTGTGCTTTACCAAAGGTATGGCCACCGGCAATAAGCGCCACAGTTTCTTCGTCATTCATTGCCATGCGACCAAAAGTATCACGAATGTCTTTTGCCGCTAATAGCGGGTCAGGTTTCCCATTAGGACCTTCCGGGTTTACATAAATGAGTCCCATCTGTACTGCTGCTAATGGGTTTTCCAGCTTACGATCACCTTTGTAGCGTTTGTCGCCGCCAAGCCACTCAGTCTCTGGCCCCCAGTAGACAATATCCGGCTCCCAGGCGTCTTCCCGACCACCAGCATAGCCATAGGTTTCAAAACCCATCGACTCTAAAGCGACGTTTCCTGTTAACACCATTAAGTCAGCCCATGACAAGCTGCGACCGTATTTTTGTTTCACTGGCCATAATAAACGGCGCGCTTTGTCTAAGCTGACATTGTCCGGCCAGCTGTTTAGAGGTTCAAACCGCTGTTGAGCGCCAGCTGCACCACCACGACCATCTTGCACGCGATAAGTACCAGCACCGTGCCAAGCCATACGAATAAAGAAAGGACCGTAATGTCCATAATCAGCTGGCCACCAGTCCTGGTCAGACGTCATTAATTCTTCAATGTCTTTTTTAACCTGCTCAAGGTCAAGTTTGCTAAAGGCTTCAGCATAGTCGAAGTTATCACCGTAGGGGTCTGATTCAGGACTATGCTGGCGCAATGGCTCAAGATTCAACTTGTTAGGCCACCAGAATTGATTCGACTTCGGCTCCGGCTTGTTCACATCGTAAGACATATTGTCCTGTGCACTAGCAACACCAGAAGCCACTGACAACGATACCGCAATTGATACCGCAGAAAGTATAGGAAGTGTTTTCTTAAACATGGTTTATTACCTTTTTGTTAAACACCAGTTTGGGCGCAAATAATAATAGACCAAACCAGCAATTTCGGTAGGCTCAAATAGATTCGAAAAACAGATTGCGGTAATCGGAAGGCTCTTATTTACTCCTCAAGATCTTCCAATTGTTAAGAAAAAATAAATGTGGAGGTAAAAGTATCAGGCTGCGTATATATCTATAGATAGCACGTTTCATAAATAAGGCATCTCGTCATTTTGTTTAAACATAAAGCGGCATTTTCACCAACAGCAAGTAATAAACTCATCGAGAAACTCGTCAATGAGTACGATATTACTTTGCGCCGCTTTGTTCGCGTTAGAACGGGCCAGTTTGAGGAAGATGATGACGTTATGCAGGAAATTTATGTGAAGCTTAGTCAAATCTCAGATCTTCACAAACGATTGTCAGGCAGAATGTCCACAGTAAAAAACTACCTACTACAAATTGCTAATCACGTCATTATTGATAGAGCTCGTCGGAGTGCTTCACGGCGCGCGTCAGACCACATTTCTCAAATTGAAGAACTTCACTTTACAGACTTAACATCACCTGAGCGTGCTTATACCAACAAAGCCATATTAGAGCGTATTGAGCTAGCTTTAGGTCACCTGAAGCAAGAACACAGGCAAGCGTTTTTATTGAGTAGAATTAACGGAATGAGTTACAGAGAAATAAGTGATCAACTGGATGTTTCAGTTAGCACCGTAGAAAAATACATTTCCTCCGCTTTACGTGAAATAAGGAAGGCAACGAAAGGTCTTGAGTCGGCAAATAGTGAGAGTACGTTATGAACCGTGACGAGAAAGTGCAAAAACAAGCCGCCTACTATGTCACACGGCTATTTTCCGGTGAGTTGACGGCCAACGAAGAACGCGAAATACAAAAGTGGCGCAGAGAAAATGACTGTCATGAACGAGAGTTCAATGCCATGTTAGCAATTTGGCAGCACAGTGACGCAGTATACCGTTCAACTAATCGTATCTCTTATTTAAAAAGGCCTTTCGCGTTCGCTGCATCTATTTTGCTAACCGCTATCACCGTCTACTTACTAGTAAATGCCCTTCCCTCTTTTTTACCCGCGTCTCAAAAGGCTCAGCGGGACCAAATTGTCAAAAATGAAGTTCACAAACCAATCATCATGAGTAAAACCTTTCAGTCAAGCGTTGGTGAAGTTCGTAAGATTGACTTGCCGGATGGTTCAGAAGTTACTTTAAATACCAACAGCGAGATTGCCGTCATGCTAACCAGTGAGCAACGCTTGGTTAAGCTGCGTCGCGGCGAAGTGTTTTTTGATATTCAGAAAGAAAAATCCAGGCCTTTCATTATCGATACCGGAAAACAAAAAGTGACAGTTCTGGGCACTCGTTTCACCGTTCGTAAGAACGCCGCTGAAGACTCAATAAAGGTATCGGTTCTAGAAGGCGTCGTTGAATTTGACACGCGTCAAAAATACACTGAAAGTCGCACTCGTCTATTAACGTCAGGCGATATTGCAACGTACGAAAACAGCAAAGTCTCATTAACTCGCGCAAACAGCAACAATCAGCAGCCGGGTTGGATTAAGGGCGTTCTTAGGTTTGATAATGCCCCTTTAAGTGAAGTCATCGCGGAATTGAATCGCTATCGCACGAAACAAATTCAAATGGGTTTTGCTCAACAAGAGCAATTCCGCATTAGTGGCGTATTCCGGCTGAGTGACGATGATAGTGTTTTAAACGCCATCACAGCAACTCTTCCAGTTAAAGTTCACGAAACAGAGCATGCTATTGAGCTTTCCAAAAAATAATGGAGGACATTCAAGTTCAGTGCGTATATGCCTTTAAAGACGCAGTAAACCTTCAATAAATAAAAAGGTACTGATTATGATTAAGCATAAACAAAGTTACATCGCACTTTGTACCTGCGCGGCGTTAAGCTGTATTTCCCTATCAGCTCAAGCAGCGCCGATTATTCCTCAAGACCCCGTCCAGTCAATATCGCTTGCAGAACAACCGTTAAGCGCGTCGTTACTTGATCTCGCCGAGCAAACAGGCACGCAAGTTATATTCTCTCCAGAGGTTGTTGATGGTTACAGTGCTACGCCCTTAGAAGGGGACTTTGCACCTCTAGAGGCACTAGAGCGGTTACTAACAGGAACTGACCTTGAGGTTATACGTCAGTCTGAAAATACATTTATTATCCAACGTGAAGCAGAAGAACCACCTCAACCCAGCCCTGATCAAACAGAGTCCATGGAAAAAATTACTGTCGTAGGCAGTAATATTAGAGGTGCGCAAGCTGCCGGAAGACTGCCGGTTACAGTCCTCAATGCCGACGACATAACCAATACCGGAGCAGTAACCGGGGACGAGTTATTACGCTCAGTGCCTCAAATAGGCGACATTAGCTTTAACAACGAACGGGCCATTGGTGGCGTTAATGACGCCCGCGGCGACGTGGCTTCCATCAATTTAAGAGGCATAGGTACCGGCAACACACTCACCCTTCTAAACGGCCGCCGCTTAGTTCTACACCCAGGAACTCAAACTGAAAACTTTGTTCCGGTCACAACCGTCAATTCAAACACTTTACCGGTATCGGGGTTACGTCGACTAGAAGTATTAAGAGACGGGGCATCCGCGCTTTATGGCACCGATGCCGTTGCTGGCGTAGTTAATTATGTTCTGAAAAAGGAAGTAACTCAGTCAGAATTAAAGCTAAACGCAGGTAATGCCAAAGGCACATCGATGCAACAATACTTGGCTAGCGGCTCAACTGGTTTTTTCTTCAATGATAACAAAAGCCATTTGAGTCTCTCTTTTGCTTATTACACTCGCGATGAAATTGGCGCTAATGAACGTTCTTACTCAGCAAGCGAAGATCGCCGCTTCAATGAGCGAGTCCCTGCTGAATTTATCGGTGACACACAATTAGATAATCGTTCTCTTTCTAGTCCCTGGGCAATTTTTGACGGCGAAAACATTGGCCGCTTCCATATTCGCCCTGAGTCCATGGGAGATTGTTTCCAGGTCATTTCTGACGGCGTTTGTGCTGCGGAGGGGTCTATTCCACGAGAAATGCGTTATGACTCTGCGCTTCAGGATCAAAGCATGACCTCAGCTGTTGACCGGGTTAACTTATTCGCCTATTACACCCACTCCCTTAGCCCAAATCTCGAGTTGTTCGGTGAAGCGCTTTACTATGACGCTATATCAAAACGCCGCAGAGAACAGAACGCTAATTTAACCGCACAACGTTTTACCATTAGCGAAGATGCTGCATACAACCCCTTTGGAGAAACCGTAACATTACGCAATATTCGACCTATGGATGTCGGCCCACGAAGGATTGAAGTTGAAGATTCAAGCTACCGTCTGTTAGCGGGACTGCGTGGTTACGCAAAAACCTGGGAATGGGAATCAGCCTTGCTTTATTCCAGAGCGGATACTCTGGATACCGGTTATAACAGGATACGCGTCAGCGCATTACAGCAAGCGATAAACTCAACCGATCCAGAAGAAGCATATAATCCATTTATTGGTGGGGACCCAAATAACCTAAACAGCGGAACCACTGCCTACAATGCGCCTGACGTCATAGCAAACTTAACCGACGACATAACCCGGGATAGCTCCACTGAACTTGCTCAATGGGACTTTAAACTATCAAACCCAACGCTTGCCAACTGGTATGCCGGAGACATTGGACTTGCTGCCGGAATAGAGTATCGCTATGAGTCATACGCTGACGACAGACATCCCCTTCTGGACGGCTCGACACCATTCTATGATCAAATAACAGGCGAACTAATGACAGACTCCGACGTGCTTGGCAGCAGTTCGACACCCGATGCACAAGGCAGTCGTAATGTATTCTCCGCCTACACTGAACTGCTTGTCCCTTTTCATGAAACATTCGATATGCAGATGGCGTTACGCTATGAACGCTTTTCCGATGTTGGCAGCGTGACCAAACCTAAACTGGCTCTAAGTTGGCTTCCTGTCGATTGGCTCCAATTGAGAGCTTCTTATTCTGGTGGTTTCAGAGCCCCCAATCTGCCTCAGGTCGTCGAAGAAAGTGTCTCGCGTACAAACAGTCGAACCGACCCTGTCATAGACGATAGATACAGCATAACTGAGGTACGAGGCGGTAACAGCGAACTCAGCCCGGAAGATGATGAAATATACAATTTCGGTATTGCTATTACTCCATTCGAAAACTTCCTCATTACTGTCGACAGATGGCGCATTGAGCAAGAAGGTGTCGTGGGTATTCTAAATAGTCAAACTCACCTGCTTTACGATTCGTTGCTTCGTTCTCAAGGTGACGCAAATCCAGCAGTTATTCGCAACGACGAATTAGAAGTCGTTTATGTTAATAATCAATACGACAACCTTGAAGTTAGAGAAATTTCCGGAACGGATATTAGTGTTAGTTATCAGGTGAACAGTGATAATTACGGCCTTTTTGACTTCTCTATAAATGCTGCCCATTTACGTAAATTTATGCAAACCCCGGACCCTATCAGTGCCATTGTTCTGGAGGCTCAGGAAAATGGGAACCCTGCTGTACCCATTGACATACCTGTTGTTGGCGCTGGTGATTTAAGGCAAATGAACGGTAACCCCAAGTGGCGTGCGTTCACTCGCCTCGATTGGGACCTGGGGAACTGGGGTGCCGGCATTCGAGTCAACTATATTGACGACTTTTACGAAACCAGCGTGACTACATCTGAAGGAGATATGATGCCGATAGACAGTTGGACCACAACCGACATTTATCTCGACTACCACTTCAGTCAAAGATCTCTCGACGGGCTCAGTATCCGATTAGGCGCCCGAAACATAGCCAACAAGAAACCGCCTATTGCCGATGAAAGCTTTGGTTATTTCTCAGACGTCCATTCAAATCGCGGACGTTACACTTACGCAACCTTGTCCTGGGCATTTTAGAGGAATAAATGCTCTCTTTAGCCAGCGTTGCGTTATTTAGCCAGTTAACGCTTCAGCAGCCTCAGGAGGACAAACCTAGGAATCCTGACGGCTGCTCATTCGAGCAAGTCGAGTTTACGACTGACTTTGCTGCGGGACGTTTACATCATTGTGAGCGAGAGCAGGAAGGTCAATTTAAGCTCTATTTAAAGCCAGAAAAGGAAGATATAAACCCTAGCCCCTGGTACGCATTTGCCGTTGAAAACCTGGCGAATGAGAGTAAGACCTTTACGATTACTTTGTTTGCTGACAAAGGTATTTCAAGGTACAAGCCCAAACGCAGCAGTATCGGCGAAGATATGTGGCACCCGGTCCCTTTCTCAGAAGGCGATGGTTGGTTAAAGTTTAAAGTCACCCTACCGGCCCAAGAAAAAGAAATTATCGCCGGACAGGAAATTATCGATAACGTCCATTATATAGAATGGCTAAGTAGCTTAATTAAAGAGCCTGAGCACTCCAAAGTTATTTCTCTCGGGGTCTCCAGTGAAGGAAGAAACTTGGCTGCATTAGAGCATACAGTTCCTTCAAGCGATAAATGGCTGATACTTATTGGCCGTCAACATCCACCGGAAGTGACTGGCGCAATTGCCCTTCTCCACTTTCTGAGTTTCGCAAGCAATACAATATTTTACTGGTTCCAAATATGAACCCAGACGGGGTTTATCACGGCAATTGGCGCTTAACAGCCGCCGGTGTCGATATGAACAGGGACTGGAAAAACCAAACGCTGCCGGAAACCCAGGCACTGGCTAAATACTTAACAAAATTAACTAAAGGTGGCGGTAAAATTGAGTTCGCCATTGATTTTCACTCAACGCACCGAAATGTTTTTTATACGATGCCTAAAGGCTATGAACCTAGTTCTGGAGTGCCTTTAAGAAACCCTCAACGAGTTTATAACTGGATTGAAGAAATCGCTGAAATGGTCGACTCCGTTGAACTTGACTATCAGCCTGGTGCACACCCTGACAGCGGTGTTTTTAAGCAGTTCATCACTGATAAGTTCGCAGCTCATGCAGTCACTTACGAAGTCAGTGACAGCGAAGAGCGTGACAATATTAAACGCGTTGCTGAAGCCGCCTTAATTTCCTTAATTAACCGCTTAGATTAAAGGTTTCGTAAAAGCGGTTGAAGCTTTTTTCGACCCACCCTAACTTTAGTCATAACAACGGAAAAGCACTATGTTTAGCAACTAACCAATAAGGAAGTATCATGAAAAAGACAATCATTGCACTCGCTTTAATTGGGACTTCAACAGGCGCTTTAGCGGACTCTCCCAACTGGGACAAAATTCAGGCAACTTATATCGAAACCGATATCGAAACACCGCTTGATGAAGATATTTCAATGGATGGTTACGCGGTATCTGGTTCCCTGTCGCTTAGTGACTCCGTTTTTGTTCTGGCAAACTTTGACTCAGTGGGTGACGAGTCAGACTTTGGTGATGTCGATTTAGACTCACTCAATGCCGGTCTAGGCTTTAACCATGGCATTACCGACTCTACGGACATTTTCGCTACCGTCACCTACGAAAAACTGGAGCTTGTTGGCTCTATTGATGCCATAGGCTCAGAGTCTTTTGACGAATCGGGCTACGGGGCCGGTCTGGGTATCCGCTCTATGATTACCGACTTCTTCGAGTTATCTGTCAAAGCTGACTATCTGGATATTGACGATGAAAACGCCATTCGTTATGACGCTTCAGCGTTTTTCCATCTGACCACTAACTTATCGCTGGGTGTTGGGTATAAACTGTATGATCTAGATGAAATTGATCAGGATATCGATACTATAGGTGCGAGCGTTCGTTATAGCTTCTAACCCCCTATAAGCTGGCGGATAAAGGATTATCCGTTAGCTTCCCCCAGCCTTCCTCTACTCTAATTTGAAAAACAATTCTAATTTTCTACCGATCTAACTTTAAGAAATCTCCGTAGCTTCCTATACTCTACACGTGAATTTAAAATTAGCTTTAAATTCAAATGCGTATCAGCGCCTATTTTTAATAAAGGGGAAGCTAAATGACCAAAAAAGAAGAAGAGGTACTGCGCGGCGACAAGGATTTAGAACGCGAGCGTCAAGCAGATGATCCCATGATTCCCGATGGTGAAGTTAACCCCATCAATACAGACTATCAGGTAGGACAAGACAACGTTGTCATGAAAATAGGTCCATTTGGACTCGATTTTCATAACCGCGTTTTTGCTATTTCGGGCTTAGCCATTGTGGCTTTCGTATTCATTACGTTAGCTTTTCAAAATCAGGCTGGCCCAATATTTACGAATACCAAAGATTGGTTAACGGCTAACTTAGATTGGTTCTTTATTAGCGCCGCTAACATCTTTGTTATTTTGTGTCTGGTATTGGTGGTTTCACCGCTAGGCAAAGTTCGGATAGGGGGCACAGAAGCCAAACCTGACTTTTCCTATCTCGGCTGGTTTTCAATGCTGTTCGCAGCCGGCATGGGTATTGGTTTAATGTTCTATGGCGTTTCAGAGCCCATAACTCACTTCAGTACAGCCTTGGGAGGCACTGAAACCGGATCTGACGGGCTTCGTACCGATTGGGCTCCACTTGGTGGCGCAGAGGGTGACGAGGCGAAAGCGGTTGCTTTAGGTATGGCTGCAACAATATTCCACTGGGCACTGCACCCCTGGGCTATTTACGCGGTTCTGGCTTTAGGTCTTGCTATTTTTTCTTTCAACAAAGGTTTACCTTTAACCATTCGCTCTATTTTCTACCCTATTCTGGGTGAGCGAGTTTGGGGCTGGCCAGGCCACATCATCGATATTGTTGCTATTTTGGCAACTCTGTTCGGCTTAGCTACATCGTTAGGTTTAGGCGCGTCGCAGGCAGCCTCAGGCTTTAACTTCCTGTTTGGCTGGGACGAAGGTAATACAACACAGGTATTGTTGGTCATTGGTATCACTGCCGTTGCTTTAGTGTCAGTACTCGCCGGTCTTGAGTCAGGTGTACAGCGCTTATCTCAAATCAACATGACATTGGCAGCACTATTAATGCTGTTCGTTATCATTGTTGGACCTACTGTCGCAATTCTGACAGGCTTCGTTGACAACCTATACAATTACATTGTGAACTTACCTGCTCTGTCTAATCCAGTTGGACGAGAAGACTTAAACTATTCACAAGGCTGGACGTCATTTTACTGGGCTTGGTGGATAGCGTGGTCACCGTTTGTCGGTATGTTCATTGCCCGCGTTTCGCGTGGTCGCACAGTACGTGAGTTCTTGGTTTCAGTATTGCTGATTCCTTCACTCGCCTGCGTATTCTGGATGAGCGTTTTCGGCACAGCCGCTATTGAGCAGTTCCTGGCTGGCGCAGAAGAAGTTGCTAACGTCGACCTGTCATTGCAGCTATTTGTGATGTTAGAAGGTTTACCTTGGACAGGCATTACCTCATTCATCGGTATTATACTAGTTATGGTGTTCTTCATTACATCGTCTGACTCTGGTTCGTTGGTTATTGATACCATCAGTGCAGGCGGTAAAGTCGAAGCACCTGTACCACAACGTGTATTCTGGTGTACCTTTGAGGGGCTCGTTGCAATTGCCTTGATACTTGGCGGCGGCTTAGTGGCTCTGCAAGCCATGGCAGTATCAGCAGGCCTACCGTTTACTATTGTGCTTTTAGCAGCATCCGTGGCTTTAGTCCAAGGCTTGCGCTCTGAGCCAAGAGTTGGTAAAACCACAAAATAACCGACCACGAGCGACACCTCTGGGTGTCGCTCATCTTTTTTAAGGTGCTTATATGGAAGCTGAGCACGTCGAAATTCTGAACTTCTTACGCAAGTACTCTCCTTTTAACGAGTTACCTGAAGAAGAGCTTCAAATAGCGGCACGAAATACCTCTGTAGCTTACTTCAAAGCCGGCACTCAAATTCTTGAGTTCAACCAGCATATTGATGCACTCCATGTTGTCAGAAGTGGCTCAATTGAGACTTATCACAAAGACGGATCACTGTTTAACCGATTAGATGAAGGTGGCTTTTTCGGTGAAGCTGGCCTGCTCCGCAAAGGCCGCGTACGCTTTCCGGTTAAAACCATTGAAGATACACTGCTGTATTACATTCCCGGCGACTTATTTAATCGCTTTTATGACGAGTACGATGCCTTTGCCGACGCTGTTGAAGTTGAAGAGCAGCGCCGTGTCAGTCATGCGGTAAAAGAACATGAGAGTCGTAACCGAACATTATCAGCCCGAGTTGAGACTTTAATTACACGCGAGCCTATTGCTATTAATAAAAGTGCTTCAATACGCGAAGCTGCTTGTCTAATGACGGACGAGAAAGTGTCATCATTACTCATTTATGACGACGAAAAGCGTGATATTCCTGCGGGCATAATCACCGACAAAGATTTGCGTAAACGCGTACTAGCGGTCGACAAAGACGCCTCCGACCCAGTCGCCGATATTATGTCTGAGAACCTGGTGTTCGTGCAGCACAACAATCGAGTGTTTGAAGCATTTCTAACTATGCTGCGCACCAACTTGCACCATTTGCCAGTACTGCGCCAATCCAAAGTTACTGGCGTTATAGCTTTGTCGGACGTTGCCCGTCATGAATCGCAAAGCAGTCTATACATTGTTTAAACAAACCAGTATTGAAGAGCTTTCACAGTTAGTCCCTGACGTACATAAAAGCTTTGTGCGTATGGTTGAAGAAGACGCTAATTCACGCATTATTGGCTCCGCTATGGCGACTATTGGTCGTAGCTTTAAACAGCGACTACTGGAGTTAGCCGAGGAGAAATACGGACCACCACCAGTGCCCTACTGTTTCTTAGCACTGGGTTCTATGGCTAGAGACGAGCAAACCGTGGTGACCGACCAGGACAACGCAATGGTGCTCGATGACAGCTTTGACCCTAAACTACATGATGAATATTTCTTAAATATCGCGCAATTTGTTTCCGATGGTCTAAACGCCTGTGGTTATACCTATTGCACCGGCGATATTATGGCGACAAACCGTAACTGGCGTCAGCCTTTATCAAAATGGAAGCAGTATTTCACGGACTGGATAGAAAACCCCTCACCTGAAAAACTGCTGCATTCGTCAATTTTTTTTGACTTAGACGGTGTTAGTGGTGAAATGCGTTTTGCCAAAGAGCTCAACCAGCTCATTCGTAAAAAAGCGCCTAAGCACAAGCGCTTTCTGGGCTCTATGGCACGTAACGCGTTAAACCGTACGCCACCACTCGGTTTTTTCAAAGATTTTGTCATGGAAAAAGACGGCAAACACCGGGACAGCATTAATACAAAGCGCCGTGGAACCGGTCCTGTCGCTGACTTAATTCGTGTACATGCTTTGGCGATTAGTGCTCAACGTCAAAATTCATTTGCCCGCCTTGAGGAAATTATTGACGCTAATATATTGCCAAAAGGTCGTGGCCCAGACTTACGTGACGCACTGGAATTGATTTCTATGGTGCGTATTCGCCACCAGGCACTGGCATTAGAAGCCGGTGAATCACCGGATAACAACGTGGCACCGGAGGACTTGTCTGATTTTGAGCGTAAAAATTTAAAAGACGCTTTCCAAATTCTCAGTAACGCGCAGAAATACCTGCGTTACAAATATTCTGGAGGCTAATTGTGCTGTATTTGCCGCCAGACGCCGAGAATAAACAAGAGAAAAGCGCAGTAAACTGGCCGGAGCGTTTTCAGGAGCTTGCAAAAACAGCGAAGCATCCTGCGCTTAAACGCTATTATGAAGTTGGCATAGCTAGCGCAGACACTTCTATTGACAACGTACCAATGGTTGCTGTCGACTTTGAAACAACCGGCATGAACCCGGATAAACACGGTATTATCAGTATTGCAGTTGTTCCTATGACATTAGGGCGAATCGATATGAGCCAAGCTCAACAATGGGTGGTAAAGCCCCGGCGCTTGTTAACCGAAGAGTCTGTCACGATTCATGGCATAACGCACAGCGAGATAGAGCAAGCACCAGATTTGGCTGAAATCATTGATCCATTGTTAAACGCTGTTGCAGGCAAAGTTTGGGTCGTCCATTACAATGGTATTGAGCGCCCTTTTTTACAAGGTGCTTTTGAAGAGCGTTTGAACGAAACCATCCACTTCCCACTCATAGATACCATGGAAATTGAGGCACGCTTTCATCGCCAAAAACGCAGTTTGTGGGATAAGTTAACCGGCAAAAAGCCTGTTTCTATCCGTTTGGCTGACAGCCGGGAGCGTTACAATCTGCCTTTTTACGCCCCCCACGACGCCATGACCGACGCTCTTGCCTGCGGCGAGTTGCTGCAAGCACAAATTGCGCATCACTTTTCGCCAGAAACCGCCATTGGAGATATTTGGCTGCCCTAGGCCTCTTTTATCTGAGAGCGACCGGCTGATTTTGCTTGATACAATGCATTATCTGCCTCACGCATAATATCTCGAAGTTCTGTAGCCGCCATTTGTGATGACACGCCGATGCTTGTTGTACATTGCAATGTATCTTTAAAGTACAGCGCTTTCACGCTGCTCACTGCATTATAAACTCCGTTTGCAAAGCCTAACTTTTCCCGTTTCTCTGTTTCATGGAAGGCGATAGCAAACTCTTCACCGCCCATACGTCCCACCACAGTGCCATCACCGGAAAATGAAAGAAGCTTTTGCCCGATTGCCGCTAGTAACGTATCACCAGCTTCATGCCCATAGCTATCATTAATGTCTTTAAAATAGTCCAAGTCGAGAATCATTAAGCCCAAACTGGCTGATTTTGGAAGGCTTTTTCGCAAATTATCCGCGTACATAAAAAATGCGCGACGATTATATAGCTGAGTTAAGCTGTCCACTTCTGCGAGAAACTTTAATTCCTTTTGTGTTTCATGCAGTTGCTCTTCTACACTCTTACGCTCAGTAATATCTGTTGCGACTTCTAGTCGCACTTGGCGTCCGTCATGCCAACGGATCAAGCGGTCACGACATTGGTACCAGCAATTATTACGTGTATTTTTAAACTCCCAAAGATACGTATCACCACTTTTCGGGAGTAAAGGGTTAGTACAAAAATCACAAGGCTTTTTTTGACCTTTCTGTAAAACCTCAAAGCAACGCTTGCCTTTAACATCACCGAACTGGTTTACGCCGCCAATATTCTTTAGCGCATACTTGTTCATAAAAAGCAGTTCGTGAGTTTCAACGTCAGATACGTACACAACGGCGTCGAGACTATCCAGAATATGTTGGAGATCGGAAATTTCGGTTACTGCACTTGGTATCATAAGTTTACGTAAAAATACTGGCATGTGCCTTTGATTCATGTCAGGTTTTACTTTCTCATATAATTCAAAATTAAACATTATCCAATGGTCTAAAAATGAAAAATATCGTTTTTCTTACGTCAATTGCCGTCGCAAGCTTTGCACCATTTACCAGCTCTGCTCAGGTAATTAAGCCTGCACCGCAGGTGACTACCCAAGCTCAAGCTGAATTTTTTGAGGCAATTAACCAGCACTGTGGCAACTCATACGCTGGCGAAGTAACAGTTGATACCCCTTCAAGTGAGGGCTTTGAAGGCCCGTTGATTATGCATGTGCGCAAGTGCGGCGATGCGAAAATTGAAATTCCTTTTCATGTTGGCGATGACCATTCGCGCACCTGGATTTTAACGCAAACAGGGTCTGGCATTAGCCTTAAACATGATCACCGCAAACCCGACGGCAACTATGACCCGCTAACTATGTATGGTGGTCATACGGTCGACAAAGGCTACCCGACTGCACAGTCGTTCCCGGCTGACGCCTACTCAAAAGAATTATTTATTGAATTGGGTGTGCCGCAGTCGAATACCAATATTTGGCAAATGTATATTCACGACGACACCTTTACCTACCGCTTAATTCGCGAAGGCAGAGAATTTCGGGTGGATTTTGATTTAACAGAAACCGTTGATACTCCCCCTACTCCATGGGGCTATGCGGACTAGGTTTGAAATACACTAATAAGAAGTCGCGCCTAAGCGCGACTTCTTGCATTTACAGCACGTCACCCGGAATACGCACGTTACCTTCCATTAAAACGCGCGCGCTGCGGCTCATAATAGCTTTTATAGCGGTCCACTGGCCGTTGACTTGCTTACATTCGGCGCCAACCTGTAAGGTGCCTGAAGGGTGACCGAAGTTAACCATGGTACGGTCATTACCACCCGCCGCCAGGTTAACAGTAGTGCCCGGAATGGCTGCGGCAGTTCCGATAGCCACTGCGGCTGTGCCCATCATGGCGTGATGCAGTTTGCCCATCGACATAGCACGCACCAACAGATTCACGTCACTGGCGGCAATTTTCTTACCACTGGAGGCGATATAGTCTTTCGGCGGCGCGACAAACGCCACTTTCGGCGTATGCTGGCGATTAGCTGCATCTGAAACGTCGTCTATCAAGCCCATTTTTACGGCACCGTGCGCACGAATGGTTTCGAAACGCTCCAAAGCTGCCGGGTCGCCGTTAATAGCTTCCTGCAGTTCGGTGCCATCATAGCCAATTTCTTCTGCATTCAGGAAAATGGTCGGAATACCGGCGTTAATCAGTGTTGCTTTTAAGGTGCCGATACCCGGAACGTCTAAATCATCTATCAGATTACCGGTCGGAAACATCGACTCACCATCAGCTGATGGGTCCATAAACTCTACGGGCACTTCCGCTGCCGGGAAGGTAACGCCATCCAGCTCAAAATCACCGGTTTCCTGCACTTCACCGTTGACCATAGGCACTTTATTGACAATAGTTTTGCCAATATTGGCCTGCCAAATACGGACTTCGCAAACCCCATTTTCAGGAATGCGTTCAGGCGCTACCAAACCGTTGGCAATGGCAAATGGCCCCACCGCTGACGATAAATTACCGCAGTTACCACTCCAGTCGACAAATGGCTTGTCTATGGACACCTGACCAAACAGGTAATCCACGTCATGATCCGGCTGTTCGCTTTTAGAAACGATAACCGTTTTACTGGTGCTGGACGTCGCGCCGCCCATACCATCGGTATGCTTGGCGTAAGGATCCGGGCTGCCAATGACACGCAACAAAATGGCATCGCGCACCGCACCCGGTTGCTGCGCTGCTTCAGGCAAGTCCTGCAAACGGAAAAATACGCCTTTCGAGGTTCCGCCACGCATATAGGTGGCGGGAATTTTGATTTGTGGTTTAAACGCCATAGCTCAAACTCCTTAGCTTGCTTCCGCTTCTAAAAAGTCCTGTGCAAAGCGCTGTAATACACCACCAGCCTCGTAAATAGAGACTTCCTCTTTGGTATCCAGGCGACAAATAACCGGTACTTGCTGTGACGACCCGTCCTTACGGTGGATAGTCAGCTGCAATACAGCCCCCGGTGCCGGTGTGCCTTTCACGTCGAAAGTTTCAGTACCGTCAATATTCAAGGTTTTGCGCGTGGTGCCCTCTTCAAACTGCAGTGGCAATACGCCCATTCCAATTAAGTTGGTGCGGTGAATGCGCTCAAAGCCTTCAGCAACAATAACTTCAACACCCGCTAAGCGAACACCTTTCGCTGCCCAATCGCGCGATGAGCCCTGACCGTAATCAGCGCCGGCCACGATAATCAGCGGCTGCTTGTTCGTCATGTAGTGCTCAATGGCTTCCCACATGCGCACGACTTTGCCTTCTGGCTCAATACGCGCCAGCGATCCCTGAATCACGTCACCGTTGTCGTCACGCACCATTTCGTTAAACAGCTTCGGGTTAGCGAAGGTGGCACGTTGCGCAGTGAGGTGATCGCCGCGGTGGGTCGCATAAGAGTTGAAGTCTTCTTCCGGCACGCCCATTTTAGTCAGGTATTCACCTGCAGCACTGTCAGCCATAATGGCGTTTGACGGTGACAAGTGGTCGGTGGTGATGTTATCGCCCAGTACTGCCAGCGGACGCAGACCCGTTAACGTATTCTCTGCGGCTAACTCACCTTCCCAATAAGGAGGACGACGAATATAAGTGCTCATTTCGCGCCAATCATACAACGGATTGTTCTTCTCGCCGTAGTCGACACTCAGGTTAAACATTGGGTCATAGACCTTGCGGAACTGCTCAGGCTTAACACTCTGTTTAACAATAGCGTCAATTTCTTCATCACTTGGCCAGATGTCTTTCAGAGTTACCGGATTGCCGTCCGGATCAATACCGAGCACATCCTTTTCTATATCAAAACGGATAGTGCCGGCAATCGCATACGCCACAACCAACGGCGGCGATGCTAAAAACGCCTGTTTAGCATACGGATGAATACGTCCGTCAAAGTTTCGGTTACCCGACAATACCGCGGTTGAGAACAGATCACGGTCGATGATTTCTTGCTGAATTTTCGGATCCAGCGCGCCACTCATACCGTTACACGTGGTACAGGCAAACGCCACCACGCCGAAACCTAAGTCTTCCAGTTCAGGCAGTAGCTGCGCTTCTTCCAGGTACATTTTTACGGTTTTAGAGCCCGGAGCCAATGATGACTTAACCCATGGCTTACGCGTTAAGCCCAACTTATTCGCGTTACGCGCAATCAAACCTGCTGCAATCATATTGCGTGGGTTACTGGTGTTGGTACAACTGGTAATCGCCGCAATAATTACTGCGCCGTCAGGCATTTTGCCCTCTTCCGGCTGTTCAATATGTTTGGCTACGCCGCGCTCGCTGAGCTCAGCTGCCGGTAGTAAGGCATGCGGATTAGACGGACCTGCCAGGTTACGCTCGACTTTTGACAAGTCAAAACGCAAGACTCGACCGTATTCGGCAGTTTTCAGGCTATCGCCCCACAAGCCGGTTTCTTTAGCAAACTTCTCGACCAACTCCACTTGATCGTCATCACGACCGGTTAGTTTCAAATAGTCGATAGTTTGGTTATCGATATAGAACATTGCTGCGGTGGCACCGTATTCCGGTGTCATGTTAGATATAGTGGCACGGTCGCCAACAGTCAATGCCTCTGCACCTTCACCGAAGAACTCAAGGTAAGCGCCAACCACTCGTTCACGACGCAAAAACTCAGTCAACGACAACACTAAATCGGTGCCGGTTATGCCCGGACGCAATTTGCCCGTGAGTTCAACACCTACGATATCAGGCAAACGCATATAAGAGGCGCGGCCCAGCATCACGCTTTCAGCTTCCAGGCCACCCACGCCCACAGAAATAACGCCTAAAGCATCAACCATCGGCGTGTGGCTGTCGGTGCCTACACAGGTATCAACAAAAGCGACGTTGTCACGGACCTGCACTACCGGCGACATTTTTTCCAGGTTAATCTGGTGCATAATGCCGTTACCCGGTGGTATCACGTCGACGTTTTTAAACGCCGTTTTAGTCCAGTTAATAAAGTGGAAACGGTCGTCGTTACGACGGTCTTCAATAGCCCGGTTTTTCTCGAACGCGTCTTTTTCGAAGCCCGCGTGCTCAACCGCCAGTGAATGGTCGACAATCAGCTGCGTTGGCACGACCGGGTTCACTTTGGCCGGGTCGCCGCCTTTTTCGGCGATCGCATCGCGCAGGCCAGCTAAGTCAACCAGCGCCGTTTGTCCGAGAATGTCGTGGCAAACGACGCGAGCCGGGAACCACGGAAAATCGTGCTCTTTCTTGCCGTAAATCAGCTGCTCTAACGACTGCGTCAGAATTTCCGGCGGGCAGCGACGTACCAGGTTTTCTGCCAGTACCCGCGAGGTGTATGGCAGTTTGTCGTAAGCACCCTGTTCAATGGCTTCAACGGCTGCCCGAGTATCGAAATACTCGAGCGTCGTGCCGTCTAGTTTTTTACGGTATTCATTGTTCATATTAACGGTCACCAATAGCTGGAACTGGACGCGCCTCTGGACCGGTGTAGTCCGCAGACGGACGAATAATACGGTTGTTAGCACGCTGTTCTTTAACGTGCGCGGTCCAGCCGGTTACCCGCGACATAACAAAAATTGGCGTAAACAATTTGGTTGGAATGCCCATGTAGTTATAGGCTGAGGCATGGAAGAAGTCCGCATTCGGGAACAACTTCTTCTCGCGCCACATGACTTCTTCGCAGCGAACAGAAACATCGTACAAACGGCTATCGCCGACTTCTTCAGACAGTTTCTTCGACCACGCTTTGATGATGTCGTTACGCGGGTCAAACTCTTTGTAAATCGCATGACCGAAGCCCATGATTTTTTCTTTACGCTCTAACATGCCCATCAGCGTTTGCTCGGCATCTTCGGCGTCTTTCATGTCTTCGATAAGTTCCATTGCTGCTTCATTCGCACCACCGTGCAGTGGACCACGTAACGAACCAATCGCGCCGGTAACACATGAATGAATGTCAGATAGTGTCGAAGCACAAACACGCGCAGTAAAGGTCGACGCATTAAATTCGTGCTCTGCGTACAAGATTAGCGAAGTATTCATCACGTCAGCATGCAGCTGTGACGGTGTTTTGTCGTGCAATAAACGCAGGAAGTGCGCGCCGATTGACTCTTCTTCTGAGTCCGTATCGATACGAACGCCGTCGTGAGTAAAGCGATACCAGTACAGCACGATGCCAGGGAATGTCGCTAAGAAACGCTCGATATGGTCGTCGGCTTCATCGAAGCTTTCTTCTGTTTCCAGGTTACCCAGCATTGAACAACCGGTGCGCATCACATCCATCGGGTGCGCTGATTTTGGAATGCGCTCTAGTACGTCTTTGACTTCCTGAGGCAATACGCGTAGTGATTTTAAGCGTTTGCGGTAGTCGTCAAGTTGCGACTGAGTCGGCAATTCGCCTTTTGCCAGCAGGTACGCCACTTCTTCAAAGCTGACTTTTTCGGCAAGCTCTTTAATGTCATAGCCGCGGTAGGTTAAGCCTGAGCCGCTTTTACCAACTGTACATAGTGCTGTTTCGCCGGCTGATTGTCCGCGCAAACCTGCGCCACTTAGTTTCTTCTCTGCCATGATTTTTCCCTTCTTAATTTGTTTATTTTTTAAATAATTGGTCGAGTTTTTCTTCGAAATCGTGATAGTTCAGAAATTCATACAATTCCGCACGCGTTTGCATATCATCGACAACCGCTTTCTGGTCACCGTTTTCTAAAATACTATTGTAGACATTAAGTGCCGCTTTGTTCATAGCTCGGAAAGCACTTAATGGATAAAGCACAATTTCTACGCCCACATCGGCCAGTTCTTGCTTGTTAAACAGCGGCGTCGCACCAAACTCGGTAATATTGGCCAGTACCGGCACATCTAGTGCATCAGTAAAGGCTTTGTAGTGTTCCAGCGTGTGCACCGCTTCGGCAAAAATTGCATCTGCACCTGCATCTACACAAGCTTGCGCACGCTCAATAGCAGACTCGATACCTTCCTGCTGGAATGCATCGGTGCGTGCCATAATGTAGAACTGATCATCAATACGCGCATCAACAGCCGCTTTGACACGGTCAACCATTTCGCCCTGGCTAACTATTTCTTTGTTTGGACGGTGACCACAGCGTTTCTGCGCAACCTGATCTTCAATATGAAAACCTGCGGCGCCGGCACGGCTCATTTCTTTTACCGTACGAGCAATGTTGAATGCGCCACCCCAACCGGTATCGGCGTCCACCAACAGTGGCAAGTCGCTGGCACCGGTAATACGACGAATGTCTTCACATACGTCGTTCAACGAAGTCATTCCCAAGTCAGGCAAGCCAAAAGACGCGTTAGCCACGCCAGCACCTGACAAGTACAACGCTTTATGACCGACTTTTTCAGCCATCATGGCTGTGTAAGCATTAATGGTACCGACAATTTGCAGTGGGCTCTCGTCGGCTACGGCTTGGCGCAGTTTCGCACCTGGGCTTTGTAATTGACTCATGATACTTCCTTATGTGCTTGTAGTTTTGTTTCAATGTTTTTGCGTGATGCACTGATATGGCGGCGCATCAACAAATCGGCAAGTTCGCCATCGCGGTTCGCAATGGCGGTAATAATCGCTTTGTGTTCATCAAAAGCACGCGACACACGCGGACCATTCATACCAAGCTGAACACGGTACATGCGAACTAAAAAGTAAAGCTCGTCGCAGAGCATATTAATTAAGTACTGATTTTTACTGGCAAGAATAATGCGGTAATGAAAATCGACATCCCCCGCCTCTTGATAATAACTTTCGCCTTCACGCACCCGCTGATTTTCCAAATGTTGCTCTAACAGTTTAGACAAGGCATCAATTTCGTCATCGGCCATTTGTTCCGCTGCAAGACGACAAGCTAACCCCTCCAGCTCTTCACGTATTTGATACAACGCAATTAAGCCTTCATAGGTTAATGTGACAACGCGAGCTCCTGCATTCGGGGTACGCTCAACCAAGTGACAACGCTCTAGTCGCGCTAATGCTTCACGCAATGGTGCCCGGCTAACATTAAACTGTTTAGCAAGACCCGCTTCACTAATTTTACTGCCTGCGGCAATATCGCCTTCAACAATCGCTTTTTGCACCGCAACAAGAACACGATCGGCTGACGTGACGGGTGATCTGAATGAGTACGACTGATCGTAAAAAGTCTGCATATATTATTTAAATAAGTAGAAAATACTTGGTTGTCGACAATCTACACAGGGTAGTCTAAATAACCACGTTTTTCAATTCCAAAACAATCGCATTGTCGACAATTTAAGCACTCCTGCACTTGGGGAAATTTGGCTTAGCAATGCCGTTTAATGATCTGATAAGATGCTTTTATGAATGACGTTTTAATGACTTTTTTTGATCTGGGGCAGTACTCACAAGCTCCGCTACCCGGCAATTACAATTATTGGCTTGTTGCCCTGTCCTACCTTGTTGCTTTTATAGCGTCATTTACCGCGTTAAAGATATTTGAGCGTGCTCATCGTCATCGTTCAGTCAGCCAACAGCGAACCTGGACGCTTATTACCGCAATTGTTGCCGGTATTGGCGTCTGGAGCATGCACTTTATAGGCATGATAGTGGCTAGTTTCAAAAGAGTACGCAACCAGGTTTCAAGCAAAACAAACATTCTTTCGGGCACAATTCTAGGTGCCGGTATTGGACTAATGCACTACCTGGGCATGGAAGCTATGCAGTTAAATGCAGAGCTCCTTTACTCGCCCTATTGGTTTGCGACTTCCATAGTTATTGCGGTGGCTCTAGGTATTCTTGCCATGAGTACTTATAGCCGCTCGAACACCATTCGCGGCGCCAAAAGCGAACTTCGAAAAATACAGTTTGTCACTGCGCTGATTATTGCTGCCGCTATTAGTGGTATGCACTATGTTGCGATGCTGGCCGCTCGCTTTTACGCAAATGAAACCACCAGTAGCTTAACAACCGGTGCTCAACACCAACATTTATGGCTGATTTACGCTATTGTCATTGCCGTCGCACTTATCGCGCTTATCTCCTGGGTTTCATCCGTTATTGATCGGCGTTTTCAGCATAATTACCAAGCCATACGTCAGTCAGACAAGCGCATTCGGGAGCTAGCTTTCAACGATGCACTAACAGGTTTGCCGAATCGCCGCTCTCTTTTGGACTACTTATCACAACAGCAGCAGGAAATACCTGAAGACGAACACCTTGTTCTATTTTTGCTCGACATCGACAAGTTCAAAGTTCTGAATAACACGCTTGGACCAACCCTGGGCGATTTACTGTTGCAATCAGTCACTCACAGACTCGAGCGCGTCAATTTAAACGTGCATATGGTTGCACGCCCCAGCTCTAACGAGTTTGCTGTGGTTGCCCGGGTGCGCAAGAGCAATAATCCGGTACAGGCGCAGTCGCACGCGCTGAGCATGGCTAAAACACTGCAACAAGAGCTGCAAGCGCCCTATTCATTAAAAGATTACCGTCATCAGTGCTCAATGAGTCTTGGTGCAACAGTTATCAGCGACTTAACCAAATCGTCAGAAGACATACTGGTTCAGGCGGCATTAGCCTTAGCCGAAGCAAAACGCAATGGCATGGGCGAAATTCGCTTATATCACCCTGAAATGGCCGATGCGATTGAAAAGCGAGTGAAGCTTGAGTCAGATTTACGCCATGCGATAGAAACGCGCACTGGCTTAGAGCTTTATGTGCAGCCCCAGCTTAATGAAAACCGAACTGTTATTGGCGCAGAGGCCCTTATTCGTTGGCATCATAGCGAGCGGGGAATGGTCTCTCCTGCGGAATTTATTCCGCTGGCCGAGGAAACCGGTCTTATTATTGGTCTGGGTGACTTAATTAATGAGCAAGCCTGCCAAATTATTCGTCAGTGGCAACAGCTGGGTTTAAACGACTGGGTTCTTTCTATTAATGTCAGCGCACCGCAGTTTCAGCAACTGGACTTTGTCGACAAGCTAAACAGCCTGTTGAAGCATTACGACGTGCCTGCCGGCCAACTTAAACTAGAGTTGACTGAGAGCGTGTTAATGCAAAACCTGGATGAAGTCATTCACAAAATTAACGAGTTGAAGCAACTAGGCATTCAGTTCGCGCTCGATGACTTTGGTACGGGTTACTCATCTCTTTCCTATTTGATGAAGCTGCCGTTTGACGTTCTGAAAATTGATGTGTCGTTCGTGCGCGATATGTTTCAGTCTAAGCAAAAAGAAGCCATTGTGCAGACGATTGTGCAACTGGCACATAACCTGGGGCTTAAAGTGGTTGCCGAAGGTGTCGAAACAGAAAAGCACTTTGACTACCTGTCTTCATTAGGCTGTGACTACTTCCAGGGCTATTTATTCAGCAAACCTGTTGCCGAGCCCGAGTTTAGACAGCAAAACCAGTGAATTCGTCGTTTTCGGTTCCATTCTGTGGCTACCGCTAGTAAAGTATTGCCACCTTTTTCGACTCCGACTTTAGTCGAATAAGCTAAAAATAGACATAACTATTTGATGTTAAATAACAAAATGGATAACAAGAATGGATCCTAAAAATATAGTCGATAAAGACTCAAGCTTTTTCGGACAGCCAGGGGGCTTACAAACCCTGTTCTTTACCGAAATGTGGGAGCGCATGAGTTACTATGGCATGCGCGCGCTACTCGTTTTATTCATGACCGCCAGTCTGCAAGAAGGTGGACTCGCAATAACCGTTGCCTCTGCAACCGCTATCTACGGCCTATACACCGGTGCGGTCTATTTCATGGGCTTACCAGGCGGTTGGATTGCCGACCGTTTGTTAGGTGGTCAACGCGCCACCTGGTACGGCGGCATCATCATTATGCTTGGCCACATTGTATTGGCCATTCCTAGTGAAGCAGGCTTCTTTGTTGGTATGATTTTGGTGGTACTGGGTACCGGCCTGTTAAAGCCAAACATCACTGCTATGGTCGGTCAGCTGTACAGCTCTGACGATGATCGTCGTGATGGTGGCTATACCCTGTATTACATGGGTATCAACATCGGTTCAATCATCGGTTACTTTGTTACCGGTTACCTAATGGAAAACGCGGGTTACCATTGGGGTTTCGGTGCAGCAGCTGTTGGTATGGCATTCGGCCTTATTCAGTACAAACTGACTCAGCGTAAGTTGAACGGCGTTGGCGAAAAGCCGCCGAAACCAATGGGTCCTAAAGGTACGAAACGCAGTTGGGGAATCATTTGGCTGTTACTAGCAGGCCTAGCTGTTTATACCTACTTAGCACTGAACGACTACGTCACGATTGACCCAACCGTAGTTGCCGGAAACGTTGCGATTATTTTCACCGTTATATTTTTCCTATACTACCTGTCCGTTTTTATCTTCGGGAAGTTGACTCGAGATGAAATGAAGCGCCTCGGTGCGCTATTCCTGGTGTGTATTGCGTCAACGATGTTTTGGGCGGGCTTCGAACAGGCAGGTTCTTCATTTAACCTGTTTGCCCGTGACTTAACAGATCGCATGGTTGGTAGCTTCGAAATTCCAACCACTTGGTTCCAGTCACTGAACTCGATATTCCTGGTCATTATGTCGCCATTTTTTGCGGCGCTTTGGATCAACCTGAGCAAGCGTATGATCAACCCGTCGTACGGCTTTAAGAGTGCTATTGGCCTTATCATTATGGCGACAGGCTTCATTGTCATGTTCTTCGCCTCACAAGCCGCTGCAAGTGGACTTAAAGTGGCGCCATACTGGCTGGTTGCGGTTTACTTCATTCACACCGTTGGTGAACTGTGCTTAAGCCCAGTTGCCCTGAGTGCTGTGAGTAAGTTGTCACCGAAGCGTATGGCAGGCCAGATGATGGGTATCTTCGTACTCACCTACTCCATCGGTAACGTTGTTGCTGGCTTGTTGGCTGGTGGCCTTGACCCGGAGAACCCACAAGCAATGCCTGAGCTTTACTGGACCATCTTTGTGTTCGGTGTAAGCGTTGGTGCGGCGGTCTTCGTATTGGCTCTGTTTACCCGTAAATGGGAAAAACTGGCGCCGGACGATGGCGAAGACGAACACCCAGGTGCAGTTATTGATGCTAACGAGCCGGTTGGCAAACCTTAATAAAGGTTAAGAAATTAGCATTTAAAAAGGGACCTTTGGGTCCCTTTTTTAGTATGTCCGATTTACTTTTTAGGCTTTTCGGAAACGTAGATAATAATCTCACCAGCAGCAACCACGGTACCATCATCCCGTTTCGCTTCCACGGTTATTGGTTGCTCACCCACTTGCCAAGTCTGATCTGATGCCTTCGCCTCAATAGTCACGTCACTGTTTGTTTTTGCCAGATACTGAACATTCATACCTTTGGGGATCCAACGCAAATGCTTTGGAATAGAAGCTTCAGCTAATGCGCCCATAGCCATCTCCATTCCGTTACATACTGCAATAGCGTGCACCGTACCAATGTGGTTCTGAACGGCTTTTCGCTTTTTGAACGTAAGCTGACAAAAGTTAGGCTCTAATTCAGTGATAAGCGGTTTAATGGTTGCAAAATAAGGCGCTTTTCGAGCAAACATTGCAGAGAAAATCTTGCGCCCAAACGGCAGTTTCAAACAACGCTCGTACAAATTAATTAAATAGTTGCCATTGGCCACTCGTTATACTCCTGAAATTTAGTCGATAACTTATAAGCAATATCGAGTAGGGTGAGGCGTCACCGCCTCATCCCTCTCACAGAACCGTACATACGGGCCTCGTATACGGCTCATGCACATAGTTATTTAGCATAA
>LULR01000069.1_pt1 | contig 28411 bp, 25 predicted proteins | sample 729471 | NCBI WGS metagenome assembly LULR01 (sample SAMN03860284, study PRJNA289734) | marine metagenome | biome: seawater column; feature: ocean; material: water; isolation source: Red Sea water column Station 108 - depth 500m | place: Saudi Arabia: Red Sea | collected 2011-10-15 | depth 500 m
AACAAGAGCAGTATCATCCGTAGTGCTGCCACTCGACAGCGTACCCGTTACCGTACCCACGTCATCGGTCGCTGCAGTGAAGTTTGCCGTCGGTGCAGTTGTGTCGATAACAATAGTGCTTGAGCCTGATGAAGACCAGTTACCAGCTGCATCTCTCTCCTGTACATAGAGTGTATATGATCCCTCACTTAATACGCTGCCTTGTGTGTAACTAGTGCTTGAAGTCTGGGTTGCCCCGGAAGAAAGATCGCTGCTGTCACGTTTATAGCGATAGGTGCCATTACCTCCTCCTCCTGTACTCCAGCTCCAGGTTGGTGTTGTGTCGTTAGTAGGCGTGGATCCAGTAACGTTTGGCGCTGTTGGTGGAGCATTATCCTGCGTAGTAAAGCCTGTTGCTGTTTCATACAGACTGCTCATTGAATTCCCTGAAGGATCTTTTACTTCAGTTGTTATCCTGATCTTGTATGTTATCTCACTCGATAAATTATCAGACGGATCAATAGTAAATGACTTGTTGTCACTCGTATATGGTGAAGCTGTAGTCATTATTATACAGCTGGTAAAATTGTCGGATGAGATATGGAAAGAACCTGTGCAACTGGTGTTATCAGTATTTGTAGTGATAGTAGTTGAATCCATTATTTCTGAAAAAGTTACTGTAATGTTTGTAGCATTATTAACCGATGTATCTGTGTCTGCAGGTGAAGTCGAACTGACTGATGGTGCAACTGTTTCAGTAATAGTTTGATTCTGGATTGTTCTATTATCAATAGTTGAATTTGAAATTGACGAGTTGTCTATCGTTGAATTGCAGACCGTTGAATTATTAATGGTCGAAGATGTAATTGTGGAATAACATGATGAAGAAAAAGTTATTGTTGAATGTTTTATTGTAGAATTATCCGAAATTGTAGAATTATCTTGGATAGTAGAATTGTCGATTGTAGAAAATCTTATTGTTGAATTATCAATAGTTGATGAATTATCAACAGTTGATGAACTGATTGTAGAATAATTTTTTACAGTTGATTTCTTGATTGTGGAGTTATCAACCGTTGAATTACAGATTGTCGAATTATCTATTGTGGAGTTATCAATATCCGAAGAGCATGTTGTTGACAACGTCAGTGTTGAATTGTCAATCGTGGAACTATTGTCGCTTGAAGAAGTGAGAGTCGAATAATTGATTGTAGAATTATCAGTTGTTGAATTGTCGATTGTAGAAAATCTTATTGTTGAATTATCCGATATTGTTGAATTATCAATTGTTGAGGAAACAATGCTCGAACATTGTTTTACTTTAGAATTCTTTATTGTTGAATTATCCGAAATTAATGAATTATCTGAGATTGTTGATGAATTATCAACTGTGGAGTTATCAACTGAGTAAGTGCTGCTGGTGGGGCAAGCTGTTGCTGAAGTTGTAGATGTGTTTCCGTCGCCAGTTGTGCTTGTTCCATCGTCTGTAGAGGTATCATCGTCTGAGGAACTGGATGTTGTAGAACTTTCACCAGATGACGATGAACCCCCTCCTCCTGGAGAGCAGGAAATTAAAAGGAGACTGAATAATGATAATAAAAGAAAGAAAAGAAACTTTTTCATCTTTTTCCCTTAATGTATGAGAAAAATCAGCTCCTGCCATGGACGTGTATTCCTTCCTATAGAATACTTAAGGTGAACAGTCCGGAAGTAAAACCGTGACTGTTACCCAGAAAAATTTAATGTTTTATATATAACTGCAATCAAAGAACCAAATCTTTGATTCCCCATTTTTTATCATTTTATACTAAAAAAAAGAATTAATATTCTTCTGCTATCTAAGCACTTTCTGTATAATTGTCAAGACCTAATGTCCGCAAAGAGTATGATTTCGATTATGCTCTTTTTGTTGATCTTGAAAATATTCAGGTAAATTGTAAAAAATTTTATTAAATTCAATGTCGTGTTGAGCCAGATTCATAAATCCAGCTCATTATTATGAAAGGTAATATTAAAGAAAAATGATTGAATCTCTTGTAGTAGATGAGCGTCCTCAGACCATAGGAGAAGAAATAGCGAACAGTGTTAGTCATGGTCTGGGCATGCTGGCAGCAATAGCAGGCGCACCTATTCTAATTATTTTTGCAGTCCAGGATGGCGGTGCAGCCAACATAGTCGGTTCAAGTGTATTTGCTGGAACAATGATACTTTTGTACATGACATCAACTCTTTATCATGCTCTTCCAAAAAGTCGGACCAAGCAGGTTTTTCAGCTATTGGATCACGGAGCAATTTTTCTTCTGATCGCGGGCACATATACACCTTTTACTCTGGGGGTGCTGCGTGGAGGATGGGGATGGACGCTTTTCGGACTTATCTGGAGCCTTGCTCTGGCAGGTATAATTCTTAAGGTTGTCTGCGGGGCAAAGTATCCAAAACTATCTATGATTCTTTATTTGACAATGGGCTGGATTGTTGTCATTGCGGTTAAGATGTTGTGGCTCAATATCTCTGTTTGGGGGCTGTTATGGTTGCTTGCCGGTGGAATTGCATATACGGTGGGAGTCGTGTTTTTCATGATTGATGAAAAGGTGCGTTACAGCCATTTCATTTGGCACTTATTTGTAATTGCAGGGACATCCTGTCACTTTGTGGCAGTTCTGTGGTATTCCATTAATAAAACTGCAGCAGGATGAGACCCAAATAAGAGCTGTTGAGCCTGATTTAAGGTTTTCGTGAAATTTTCATTAAAGTATAAAACAGATTTGAATTACTCCAAAAAATGTTGACTTGTTTGCAAAGAAATCATAATTTGGATAGAAAAAGTTTGTTTATCAGTAACTTATTAAATTTGAAATGAAAGAAATGCCCCACCAACCTTACTTGAATAAAATAACAGCTAGTAATGGCTTCATTGCCGCACTTGATCAGAGTGGAGGCAGTACTCCAAAAGCATTACGGCTTTATGGGATAGAAGAGACGGAGTATTCCAATAATGATGAGATGTTTGCAATTATTCATCAAATGCGGACACGCATAATAACTTCACGAAGTTTTAACGGTGATCGTATTTTAGGTGCCATACTTTTTGAAAAAACAATGAATGGAAATATATCCGGGATGAGTACTGCTAATTATTTATGGCAGAAAAAGCAGGTTGTACCTTTTCTCAAAGTAGATAAAGGACTGGAAGAAGTAAAAGACGGTGTGCAAATGATGAAGCCCATTCCCGGATTGGGGGTTCTTCTTCAGCAGGCAATTGATAAAGATATTTTTGGTACAAAGATGCGTTCTGTTATCAAGGATGCAAACGAGAAAGGCGTGGCTGCAATAGTCAGGCAGCAGTTTGAAATTGCCAAAATCATAATTGATAAAGAACTGGTGCCGATCATTGAACCTGAAGTTGACATTAACTGCGAACATAAGTCTGAAGCAGAACAAATGCTGTTTAATAATCTAATGAATCAGATTGAGCTGTTGACTTCAGATCAGAAAATATTACTGAAACTGACTATTCCAGATGAGAGCAATTTATATGAACCTTTCATTAAGCATCCAAATGTGATTCGTGTATTTGCTCTTTCCGGCGGATACAGCAGAGATGAGGCCAATAACCGACTGGCCCAAAATAATGGCATGCTGGCAAGTTTTAGTAGAGCATTGACGGAAGGCCTGTCATCTCAGCAATCAGATGAAGAATTCGACTCAATGCTGGATTCTTCTATCGAAAGCATTTTTCAGGCTTCTATAAGCTGAATTGAGAAGTATTTTTGATTACATCCACAGTGATTGATGTGATAGATTAAACAATAAATTCAAAGCAATATACCGAATAAACTCAAATGTGTTTTAACACATTTGTCAGTTTGTTCAAAGATTCAAATTCGGAGGGAATAATGAAAGATCAAAAGACAGAAAACATCCATCATTTTGCCCAGGAATTCGCTTTAGAAGACCTTAAGCACGAAACTGCTGCAGATAGAACACATCAGGCAGAACCTTATTTTAGCATAGAAGGACAATTGGCAATGCTGAAAAAACAAATCTCCGACCTGGATTCAAGACTGGAGAAGCTTGAAGGAATAATTGAGTCAAAATTATGAATAAATTCTGTGTGTGTTGACTCACCAGCATATCGCGCTTGCAGGAAATACATCCCCCTTGGTTCCTCTGGGATCGCATCCTGCTTCCAGCACTCCTCTTTCCGGATCACGGGCTGCCGCTAACAAATAACCCTCCGACCAGTCAACACTTACTGATATTTTATGACCCCTCCGGGTTAGCCCATCTAGTATTTCCCTTTTTACCCTTGGTTCAATCCGGAGCAGATTTGGAAAACGGTCATGTGGCGCGAAAAATCCGGGGAAATGCTCGCTACTGAACTTTGGTGCCTCAATGGCTTCCTGAACAGACATTCCAAACAGTACTCGGTTGAGAAAAAACTGACACTGCCATTGATCCTGCTGATCCCCACCCATACTTCCAAAGACCATCCATGGTTTATTGTCTCTAAATGCCAATGAAGGACTGATGGTTGTACGAGGTCGTTTAAATGGAGCAATTATGTTTGGATGATGTTTCGGTTTGAGATAAAATGTCATTAAGCGGTTTCCAAGCGGAAATCCAAGCGAGGATACGACCTCTGAAGACTTGAGCCATCCACCGCTGGGTGTGAAAGACGCCATGTTGCCGTCTCCGTCAATCACGTCAACATGTACAGTTCCATGTCCCCACGATTCCCCCCCCAGACGTTCTTCAGTTGGCAGTAAAGCCTGCTGGTTCCTGGGATCACCTGGACGCAGCTCGGGGTTTGCCTGTTCAACATCCACTAATTCTGCTCGCATGTGTGAATATTCCTTTGTCAGTAATTCAGACATAGGGACATTCACCTGCATTGTATCACCGTAGTATTGCTCACGATCCGCGAATGCCAGTTTGAAAGCTTCTACAGTCCAGTGAAGGTATTCTTCACTGTTGTGTCCCATCTTTTTTAGGTCAGCATTTTCCAGAATGGCAAGTGCCTGAAGCATTACCGGCCCTTGATTCCAGGGGCCGCATTTGAACACCGTGGTGTCTTCAAACTCAAGTGAGACCGGTTCTTCAAAATGTGTTTCGAATACTTCCATATCCGAGCGGGAAAGAAGCCCGTTTCGAGCCGTTGAAAAACTTTCAATTTCTGTTGCAGGGTCTTCTTTGTAAAATGCGTTTAATACTGCTTTTAATCCGGTTTCCCTGTTTCCGGAACTGGATTGTTCCTTGGACTTTAGATAATCCAGCAGATCTGCCAATGCAGAATTGACAATTACCTGTCCAACCTCAGCAACTCTTCCTTCCGGAAGATAGATATGGGTGCTTCCGGGCCAATCTTTCAGGAATTTATTTCCAAGATCATGAATGCCAAAACGTTCCTGTCCATACAGTCCGCAATGTACCGGGAAGCCGTTTTTGGCGTAATCAAGAGCAGGTTCAATCACTTCAGCAAAAGAAAGTCTTCCGAATCTTGAGAGAACAGTTATCAAGGCGCTGATTGCAGCAGGTACGCCGGAGGCAAGTATGCCTTCATCCGGAACTTCTGTTAATCCGCGATTCAGATATGCTTCCGGTGTGGCCTGTTTTGGCGCAGCAGTGTTGCCGTTAACAGCAATAACCTGTTGGGTCATTGCCATACAAATCAGCATAGGGCATTCACCACCAAGCGTGAACATCTGTTGATTGACCACGCTTTCTACAAAAGTTGCCCCGACAGCGGCATCCACCGCGTTTCCTCCGATTCCAAGTATATCCGCACCGGCCTTCGTTGCCAGGTAGTGTTCTGTAACAACAGCGCCATGAGTGCCAAGCAGCCTGGGATAATAGGTGTTTTTTGTAGTGTTGTTTTGACGAAATGCTCTGCTCATAATGATATTAAGACTGATCTTTGAATTAAGGCTTATATATACAATCAGAATTCAAATTATTATTCATCATAATTTGCGGGAATGTTTTATTTTGGTTGTCTATTACTAACACCATTCTGTGTGAATTACAATTACTAAGAAAGATTGATCCGTGAAAAAATTCTTGTGTTCAAAAGGAAGCACTGACAAGTAATTAGGAAGAATTAAACTTTTTCAGAAAATAATACTTGACATCTTTTGCAAATACGCATATTGTTTGTTTTTTTGTGTTCCGGGACATTTAGTTTCGGAATAATTTCCAATCATCATCTAAGGAGGAAATATGATTAGAACGCGAAAGAAACCCCTGGGTCTTTGCATGTTGATTTTTACAGGCATTGCATTAATGTTTTCCCCAATGAGCCTGTATGCATGGGAGCCTCAGAAGCCGGTTGAGTTTGTTATAATGGCCGGCAAGGGTGGGGGAGCAGACAAGATGGCTCGTCTGATGCAATCAGTGATAGAGAAGAAAGGCTGGTCCTCTATGCCTCTCACTCCAATCAATAAGCCCGGAGGGTCCGGTGCAGAAGCTCTGGTGCATCTGAAGAACAGGACTAAGTCTGACCCTAACCACACCATTATGGTTACACTGAACAGTTTCTATACCACACCGCTGCGTCAGCCCGGTCTTGGTGTAGATATCTCAACCTTCACTCCTGTTGCCCGTATGGCAGAGGACACTTTTTTACTGTGGGTTCACAAAGATTCAGGAATCACTGACGTCAGTCAGTTCGTGAGCGCAGCCAAATCAAAGGGCAATGACTGGATCATGGCTGGAACTGGTTCTTTGCAGGAAGACCAGCTACTGACCGACTTCCTGAATGCTGCTTACGGATTGAGTATGAAGTATGTGCCTTACAAGGGTGGAGGTAAAGTGGCCAAGCAGCTTGCAGGCAAGCATGCCAATTCCACGGTAAACAACCCTTCTGAGCAGGAGGGTTTCTATAAGGCCGGAACTACAGTTGCTCTTGCAGCCTTTACCGACAACAGGCTGGAAATGTTTCCGGATGCCCCGACCTTCAAGGAACTGGGCAAGGACTATGTTTACTACATGCAGCGCAGTATTGTAGGTGCGCCCGGAATGAGTTACGCAGCTGCAGCATACTACCAGCGTCTCTTCAAGAGAGTCTTTGATTCTGATGAGTGGCAGAATTACCGCAAGAAAAAAAGCCTCATGGGGGATTTTCTGACAGGAACAGAATTGCAGGACTACTGGCAGAATGAGCGTGAAATCCATCGCAACATTCTCAAGAAAATGGGTGCAATCTGATAACCATCTGAAAAAATGGTAATAAGTAAAGGTTGACTGGGATAAGACGTGCCTAGTATTGCCACAAGCATTAGGTTCGTTTTTAGCCAGTCAACCATTATTTTTCCCTGGGGAGTGTGAATATCTTGCCCTAAACTTTTAATCCAGCTATATACTGAGAAATGATCATCACCGTGATGCCTGGTATTTCGGAAACCCCCAAATGTATAGATACTGGTTAGAATGTTAAGTATGATTCTTGAGCTGTTAATTTTTCAGCTGAAGGTGGTCATGACATAAAATAATTGTAATAATTGTATTTTCTGCAAACTAAAAAAATCCAAAGTAAAAATCAAATAAAAACTTCTTTAAAGATCATACTATGTCAAAGACTGCGACAGACACATTAGCAAAAAAAAGCCACTCAGATGATGTTATATCTGGAGGTCATCTGGTTGCAAAGGCCCTGAAGAATGAAGGTGTCGATACTATTTTCACACTCTGCGGAGGACACATTATCGACATATATGATGGATGTCTTGACGAAGGAATACGTATTATAGACGTACGTCATGAACAAACTGCAGCACACGCTGCAGATGGTTACGCCAGGCAAACTGGTAAGCTTGGCTGTGTAGTCACTACTGCGGGACCAGGTTGTACAAATGCCATGACAGGCATCGCCACTGCTTTTCGTTCTGAAAGTCCGGTTTTGCATATAGGCGGACAGAGTTCTCTTACACAGCATAAAATGGGCTCTCTTCAGGATCTGCCGCATGTAGAAATGATGTCTCCGATTACAAAGTTTGCTGCAGGAGTCATGTCAACTGAACGTGTCGCAGACATGATTTCCATGGCAGCACGAGAATGCTTTTCCGGAGCGTATGGGCCCAGCTATCTGGAAATCCCACGTGACGTGCTTGATAGAGAAATACCCATGGAAACAGCGACGATTCCGGAGCCTGGACACTACCGTGCTTCAGTGAAATCGGTCGGAGACCCGGTAGATATAAAAAATCTGGGGGAAATACTTGTGAATTCCAAGCGTCCAGCAATGCTTGTCGGCTCACAGGTATTTATGTCCCGTGGACACAATGCAGCAATAGACCTGGCACGCAGTCTTAACATTGCACTCTACATGAATGGTGCAAGCAGGGGTATTTTGCCTCCGGGAGATCCTCACTATTTCAATCGTACTCGTTCAAGTGCCTTCAAGAAAGCAGATGTGATTGTCATCGTGGGTACTCCCTTTGACTTTCGGATGGGATACGGGAAACGAATCAGCAAGGATGCAACATTGATTCATATTGATCAGGATTACCGAACCGTGGGCAAAAACCGTGACATCTCGCTTGGCTTGGCCGGTGACCCAGGAGCCATTCTTGAAGCAGTTCACAAGGATGTTGCATTAAACGAAAATAATAGATCCGAGAGCCGTAAACCCTGGTTAAATGAACTCCGATCAGAAGAAATCGAAAGAACTGAGAAACTGATGCCTTTGTTTAAAAGTGAAGAAAGCCCCATTCACCCGTACCGACTGGCATGGGAAATTAATGAATTTTTGAATAAGGATACAATTTACATTGGAGATGGAGGAGATATTGTAACAATCTCGGCACAGGCAGTACAGCCACGGAGTCCGGGAAACTGGATGGACCCCGGAGCACTCGGTTCACTGGGAGTGGGAACAGGTTTCGCGATGGCGGCTGGACTAGCTAACCCTGACAAAGAAGTTGTTTGTCTATATGGAGACGGTTCCTTTGGTATGACAGTTTTTGACATGGAAACCGCAAATAGATTTGGCGCACCATACATAGCAATTGTGGGAAATAACTCGCACATGAACCAAATTCGATACGGCCAGATTACCAAATACGGTGAAGAACGAGGCAATATCGGGAATAAGCTTGGTGATGTACCTTTTGGTACATTTGCAGAAATGCTAGGCGGTTTTGGGGCTGAGATTCGTGAGCCGAACGAAATCCAGCCTACTTTGCACAAGGCCCGTGAATCAGTTAAATCAACAGGTAAATCTGCAGTTATAAATGTTTGGGTTAATCCGGATGAGTACGCGCCTGGAACAAAAGCCCAGACAATGTACAAGTAGCCTTAATGGTGATAATTTTCAACTACTTCATTAAAAAATATTTTAGATAGAGTACAATGACAAAAGCCTTGGAAGGTATTCGTATTTTAGATATGACTCATGTTCAGTCAGGACCGACTTGCACTCAGCTACTTGCATGGTTCGGTGCCGACGTTATCAAGGTGGAGAGACCTGGGGTAGGTGACGCAACCCGGGGGCAGTTGCGCGACATTCCTGATGTTGACAGTCTTTACTTCACAATGCTAAATCATAATAAACGTAGTGTCACATTAAACACAAAGCATGAGACGGGAAAAGAAATTTTTACGAGGCTTATCAAGCATTGCGATGTAATGGTTGAAAACTTTGCTCCAGGGGCTATCGACCGCATGGGGTTTCCATGGGAGAAAATCCAGGAAATTAACCCGCGCATGATTTATGCCTCTGTCAAAGGTTTTGGTCCAGGACCTTTTGAAGACTGTAAGGTGTATGAGAATGTCGCACAATGTACTGGGGGCGCGGCATCCACTACAGGTGAATTGGACGGTGTTCCTATGGTTACAGGAGCACAGATTGGAGATTCCGGAACCGGTCTAAATTTAGCACTGGGTGTAGTTACAGCACTTTTTCATCGGGAAAAAAGTGGGCGTGGTCAGCGTGTTACCTGTTCCATGCAGGATGGAGTGCTGAATTTATGCAGGGTCAAAATGCGAGATCAGCAAAGGTTGACACACGGGCCATTGAAAGAATATCCACAATATCCTAACGGTGTGTTTGGCGAGGCAACCCCCCGTTCAGGTAATGCTTCCGGAGGAGGACAGCCGGGATGGATTGTAAAGTGCAAAGGTTGGGAATCTGATCCGGATGCATATATTTATGTGATTACCCAGGCAGCAGCATTTCCGGAATTGGCCAGGGTTATTGGACATACGGATTGGCTTGAAGATCCTGAATGGTCAACTCCTGAAGCCCGTCTTCCGAAACTGGACAAGGTATTTGAAGAAATAGAGATGTGGACAATGACCAAGACCAAGTATGAGGCAATGGATATCCTTAATCCACTAAATGTACCCTGTGGTCCAATTATAAGCATGAAGGAGCTGGCGGAAGAACCTTCGCTTAAGGCAACCGGAACAATCGTTGAAGTAGATCATCCTGAAAGGGGAAAATACTTTACAGTAGGTAACCCAATCAAACTATCTGATTCATCTTCAGATGTTAAGCGCTCACCTTTACTTGGAGAACATACTGACGAAATTCTTGCAGAGATAGGACTCAGCAATGATGAAATTGAGAATGCAAAACAGGAGAAAGCAGTTTAGTATTTCAAATCATCGTAATACAGGGTGACCGTGCGTTTAATCATTATGGGACAGCAGGCCTTTGGAAAGGCTTGTCTTGAAGCTGTATTGGGCAAGGGCAAGGACGAAGTTGCAGCAGTTTATTGTGCTCCGGACAGGGAAAACAAACCACTTGATCCAATCAAGGAATATGCTCTTGAAAAGGGACTCACCGTGGTCCAGCCTCCAAACTTTAAGGATAAAGAGGTTCTGGATGAAATGCGTTCATTCAAGGCCGACCTGTGTGTAATGGCCTTTGTCACACTTTTTGTTCCTGAAACTGCACGAGAAATTCCCACTCATGGCTCCATTTGTTTCCATCCCTCATTACTGCCTAAACATCGTGGTCCAAGTTCCATCAATTGGGCCATAATTTCCGGGACAACCAGGACTGGTCTCACAATCTTCTGGCCTAGTGATGGCCTTGATGAAGGTGAAATACTTTTGCAGAAGAAGGTTGATGTTGATCCGGATGACACACTGGGAATTGTTTATTTCCAGAAAATCTTCCCCCTTGGAGTTGAAGCTGTAGTTGAGGCAATTGACCTGGTGCGTTCAGGTAATCCTCCTCGCATAAAACAGGATGAATCGAAGGCTACTTATGAATCTTGGTGCAGACATGAACATGCTGAGATTGACTGGACAAAGCCGGTGTCAGAAGTTTTTAACCTGATCAGGGGGACCAATCCACAGCCTGGTGCCTGGACAACCCATAAAGGTGATGTATTAAAAATATTTGACTGCACCATTGTTGAAGCCACAGGCTCTCCGGGAGAAATAAAAGAAGTTTCAGAGCAGGGTGTCACAGTTTGCGCAAATGGAGGAGGAATTCTTGTTCAACGTGTCAGGCCTGTTGATGATAAAAAAATTCATGCTTCTGAATATGCCTCAAATTTCGGACTTTCTTCAGGAGAAATATTGGGAGAATAGTAGTTAACTTTTTGTTCGAAGTTTTCCTGAAAAGACAACATTCCTGAAATCAAAACACGTTCCTGTCAAATAATTCGTCAAAGACACCCTTTATTTCAAACTGAAACAGTTGATATTCGAAGGTAAACAATCAGGAGGATTTGTTGATTTATTTTGAAAAGAACTTATTTTTAAGTGGTTTTAAGGCTGGCAAAACCAATAGAATGATCGCGATGATCATGATTGGACCTGAAATAGGCCGTGTGAAGAAAACAGTAAAATCTCCGTTTGAAATCAACAGAGACTGACGAAGTGCAGGTTCTGCTATAGGTCCTAGCACGATTGCAAGTACAGCCGGAGCCAGTGGATAATCCAGTTTTCGCAACAGATAAGCCCCCACTCCAAAAATTAACATCAGCCAAACATCATGCATGTCCTGAGTGGGTGAATATCCCCCTACAAGGCTTAGTACGAAGATAATCGGTGCCAGAATTGTGAAAGGCATTTTCAGAACCCACAGAAACAATGGGATAAATGCCACATTAATTAAAAGAGAAAAAAGGTTTGCCACATAAAGAGATGCAATCAATCCCCAGACAAATTCCTTCTCCTCGACAAATAACAATGGTCCTGGTACCAATCCCCATATAACCATTCCACCCAGAAGGATGGCTGTTGTAGGAGAACCGGGGATTCCAAGTGTGAGCATCGGTAAAAGGGCTCCAGTTGAAGCAGAATTGTTGGCTGATTCAGGGGCAACCACTCCGGCGACCTCTCCCTTACCGAAATTATCAGAATCCTTTGATGTCATTTTTGCTACTCCATAAGCCATCAATGAACCCGGGGTAGCACCTGCAGCTGGAAGAATTCCAACAAAGAAACCCAGTAGTGACCCTGTCATCCATGAAAACCAGGTACGTCCCATATCGCGCAGACTGCCTAGGAAACCGCTCAGTGTGAGTACTGCTTTGGACATGGCACTATCCCCACGGTTTGTCTCTATTGTCCACATCATTTCACCAATACCGTAGATTCCTATAGCTAAAACAAGAAAATTTATTCCATGCATAAATCCTATGATGTCAAAGAAAACAAGTCTTGGCTCTCCTGACATTATATCTAGTCCTACTGCACTGAAAACCAAACCAATGCAGATTGAGAAGATTGTTTTAGGGATATCATCTCCGCTAAGACCTACAAAAGTGGCAAATGCCAACAGCATGAGCGCAAAAATTTCATGATCTCCAAAATCAAGGGCGATGTGAGCAAGTGGGGGGGCGAATCCAGTGAATAGAATCACGGAAATTGTACCTCCGATAAATGAGGCAATTGCTGCAGTTATCAGAGCTTTATCAGCAAGTCCCTTAAGAGCAAGAGGTCGGCCATCAAATGTAGTGGCAACAGCTGTGGATGCTCCTGGAATTCCAAGCATGATGGAACTTATAGCTCCACCGTACATTGCACCATAATAAAGTGCCGCCAGAAAAATTATAGCGCTTGTTGGTGGTACAAGGAATGTCATAGGAAGCAAGATTGCTACTCCGTTCACTGAGCCCAATCCTGGCATAGCACCAATAAACAGGCCAACAATTACCCCGATTATTACAACAGTAATATTAAGTGGCTGAAGAGCTATCAAAAAGCCTTCGTAAAGAAGTCCGAGAATCTCCATTTAATTTTAGATCATTGTTACTGCAAAATCTTACTGCATTCGTGCAGGCCAGCCATGGCTGAACCTGTCAGTATTTGAAGTGTATTTAATTACTAAAGGAAAATACTGTACAAAGGAAAGAATAATGGTTCCAGGTATCCCTTGGGTAAAACAATTCTTAGAGCCACGTCGAAAAAAAAGAAAATAATTACCGGAGCTGCAAGAGATATCAGAAAACTCACAGTCCATGAATGTCCTCCCAGAAATCTCAAATAATACAACAGAAAAAGTGGAATACTACCATACATTCCAATGAAATGCACAAGACCAATCATTATAGTTACCGCACCTCCAACCATTAGAAACATTCTTAATGCGTAGGCATCCATGAACGAATCCTTTGATTTGGAGGGCGGGGTTGATCTCCGATACCAGTTAAACATCGTCCAAATACAGCAGATTAGCATGACAGCTGACAACCAGAAGGAAAACGCACCGCCACCCGGACCTTCATTAGGGATCCAGCCAATAGGCAATTCAGTGCTTTTCCACATCAAATAAACTGATAAAATTGCCATCAGACTTGCGGTAACAATTTCGGCACGTCTCATCCTGGTAAACCTTTTCTGAATCCTGTTTTTTTTAGGTGATAATTAGATTGCATCGCTATCATGTGAGCCTTTGTGTCTATTACCCCACCTTTGCCGGTATTTATCACAAACTTCACTTGCTTTTAAAGGCTCAAGCATACAGGCTCTTTAGGGCTGGCTACAATGTGAGGCTACAAAAGTCAACACACAATGACCCAGGGGTTTTTAAGGAGTCTAATCATATTTGTTCCTTGGATCATTATTAGAAATAAATCCGGAATAGATGTCCCAGAATACAAATGACCAAACAATATGCATGTTTGCAGCAGATGTCAAGTATTAAACTCTGAAAAACTTAATACTTCCTGATTACTTGTCTGCCACTACAAGCTGAGTCTGTGTGCCAAGATTTTCAACACTGAGGTGCATAGTCTGTCCCGGACGGAGGTAGATCGGTTCCGGTTTCTGTCCCATCCCAACTCCGGGAGGGGTACCGGTGGAAATGATATCTCCGGAATTAAGAGTGAAGAACTGGCTCAGGTAATGGATTAAAAACGCTACTCCGTACACCATTGTCCTTGTATTACCGTCCTGATAGCGTTTCCCATCAACTTCCAGCCATAGATCCAGATTTTGTGGATCACCCACCTCATCTGGTGTTACCAGCCAGGGCCCGGTAGGTCCGAATGTGTCACAGCTTTTTCCCTTCACCCATTGTCCCGAACGCTTTATCTGGAATTCCCGTTCTGAAACGTCATTAATCACACAATACCCAGCTACATGATCAAGAGCATTATTTTGATCAACATATTTTGCAGGTTTGCCGATCACAACCCCAAGTTCAACTTCCCAGTCAGTTTTTGTTGAATTACGGGGAATAACAACATCATCATTTGGCCCGCAGATTGCGCTGTTGAACTTGGCAAAAATTATAGGTTCCGGTGGTACAGACCCACCTGTTTCCTCAGCATGATCTGAATAATTAAGTCCAATGCAGATAAATTTGCCTATCTTGCCTACACATGGACCTAAGCGAGTTCCATCTTTAACTTCAGGAAGTGATGATGTATCTGTATTACGCAATTTTTCCAGGTTTTGTGGTAAAAGATTCTCCTCAGAAATATCGTCAACCAGTCCGGAAAGGTCTCGGAGAGTTCCAGAATCATCAAGTAATCCCGGTTTTTCTTTTCCGGGACTTCCAAATCTTAGTAATTTCATATTTTTTCAAAATATATTTTGTTAGATGAATTTTCCGGAATCATCTTGACATTCCAGAAAAATTCAAGCAGTTGTTACATTGATTCTTAGAAAACTAATATATTTGATTAGCATCAAGTCAGCTTAGAATTGGCCATTAAAATATATTGAAATCTGAAACTAATCTATTTCAGTTCAGTATGTCAATAAAATATTTTGAAATTTGTATGAATTTTAAATGTTGATTGACTTGCAAAACCAGATAACCCAATCTCATCTGACTTGTGGTTTTTGTATTCATTTGGTGCAAAAGGTTTTCATATGGATCAAATATCTGTGATGATTTAATATGAATTTTGCTTAACAAATGCTGCAATAAATTGAAAACACAATAAAATGACTCAAAGAGTTAAAAAAACTGTTAAAAAACGTATGCAAGGGGCATCAGAAAGCAAACAAAAAGAATTTATGGCTCAATTGGTTCTAAATGAATTTGATGTATTTTACAAAAGATTTAAAGAGATTACAGAATCAGCGAAGGATGCATTTGAAAACTGTGATTTCCAGGAGTCACTTCAAACCAGTCAGAAAAGACTGTCTCAGTATAGTGTCAGTATGTATGGGTTGGGTGACGAAATTACTAAATCTTTTCCTGATGTGTCAAAGAACCAGGAATTTTGGGACGGAGTTGAAGAAAATTTTCGACAGTTTGTTGAATACAGGTATGAAGGGGATCTTGCTTTAGCATATCTGCATTCGGTTAGAAGGGCAATTTTCAGGGGAGAATGGACTCCTGTTGATTATTCATTTGGAGTTTCAAGTGACTCAAAAGCAATTTTTAACAGTTTTCTTATGGATACTTTCCATACAGATGACTTTAACAGTTCACTTGTACTTAAGATACTTCGTGTTCTAGGCTTCAAAGCAAAGTTTCGTCAGGCTGAAAATGAAGCAAAACTGGCAGCCGTGAAGATAAAGTCTGAACTTAAAGTACAGTATGAAAATTATAAAATACAAAAAGTAGAAATTATTAAAGGCGGTTTTTTCCGCAATCGAGGAGCATATATTGTTGGAAGAATTATCCTTAATGATTCTATAGTATTGCCTTTGATCATAGCCTTATTGAACGGAGATGATGGTATTTATATTGATGCAATTTTTACTTCAGATTCAGCTACACATAATCTATTCAGTACAACTCGAGCAAATTTTCATGTTAACAACCATTACTACCATGAACTGTCTGAATTTCTGCACAGCATAATGCCCATGCGTACTCTGGGCCTTCATTATTCAACAATTGGGTTCAATCATTTTGGTAAAGTCGCTGTAATGCAGGAATTAAAGGAGGATTTGGTTTCGTCAGGTGGAATTTTCGATTTTTCAATCGGTTTTATGGGTACTGTAGCCATTGGCTTTCAGTCTCCAAAAGCAACCTATAACCTGAAGGTCATTCGCAACTCTCCAACCAGGCATTACAAGTGGGGCGAATTTGAAGGTGTTTCTTCAGTTCTATCTAAATACAGTCTAGTGCATGTTATTAACCGAACAGGGAGTATGCTTGACAATATAATATTTTATAATGTGAAGCTTGAAAAAAAGTGGTTTTCAGAGGCATTGATTGAAGAATTGTTGACCAGTGCAAGTGAGTGCGTGAGTTATCAGGGTGATGCACTGTTTTTCAGACATTTGATAGTACAGAGCAGGCTTACCCCTCTACCTGTTTTCCTTGAAACGGCATCTCAGGCTGATAGTGAAACTGCTATAGTGAATTTGGGATATTGCATTAAAAACAACATAGCGGCAAATATCTTCAACAAGGACCTTGATGCCAGAAATTACGGTGTTGGCGGATACAGCAAAGTATACCTTTTTGATTATGACGCTTTGGAGCAGTTTGCTGAAGTTAAGGTACGTACTAATAAGCATAAGTTTGAAGGTGAGGAAGATATACCAGACTGGTTTTTTGAGGAAGGGGTGGTGTTTTTGCCTGAGGAAATAGAATCTGGTTTGAGAATTCCCAACCGCTCTTTGCGAAAATTGTTCAGGGAAGTGCATGGTGATTTATTGGAGGTTGATTATTACATAAAAATCCAGGAGGAACTTAATTCTGGGAAGGTGCCCAGTGTGCGTGTTTATCCAGAATGGTGTCAGATTAGTAAAAGTTAAATATCTTAATATTCACTTTAATTTCTTAAAAAATTGCATCACAGAAGGATTGGAATCTGAAAATATTTCGCTTTGGAAAAATTAATTTAAATTGTTAATGAACTGTATCAATATTTTTGCAAGAATGTAGGATTTAAATTTTGCACAAATTATTAATATTCAGAAACTATTCATCTTAATTCAGCTGATTATGATTACAAAAAAGTTGTTTATAGAATTTTACATAATTTTCTGTTATCAAATAATTAATCTTAAATGAAAAATATGAAATGAAAGTATGTGTTGTAGGTGCAGGAGCGATTGGCGGTTACATGGCAGTTCATATCGCAAATACAGGACACGAAGTTTCAGTAATTGCAAGAGGTCCCCACCTGGCAGCTATCAAGGATAAAGGATTGAAACTGATTGAAGCAGAAACAGAATTTGTTGCAGACAAACTAGTGGCCACAAACGATATTAAAGAGCTGGGTTCAGTAGATTTGGTACTTCTGGCTCTCAAAGCTCATCAGATTTCTCCAATTGTAAATGATTTGTCCATGCTGTTAGGTAAAGACACAGTAGTTGTCACTTTACAAAACGGTATTCCCTGGTGGTATTTTCAGAACTTTGAAGGTAAACATTCCGACCTGGTAGTTGAATCCGTTGATCCCGGAGGTGTGCTTTTCCACAACATGGACCCTGATAGAATAATCGGATGTATTGCTTATCCTGCAACAACAATTGAAGAACCCGGGGTAATCAAGCATATTGAAGGTAATCGTTTTCCGGTAGGTGAGCTTAACGGACAGGAAACAGCAAGAGTTCAAAAAGTCTCCGAGTTATTTTCAGAATCAGGATTCAGAGCAAGGATTATTGATGATATACGCTCTGAAATATGGCTTAAACTATGGGGTAACCTGACTTTCAACCCAATCAGCGCACTTACGCACTCAACACTAGTAGATATCTGCCAGTTTGATTTGACAAGGGACCTTGTTGCTAAAATGATGAAAGAAGCCCAGGTAGTAGGGGAAAGTTTAGGAGCACATTTTCGTGTACCTATAGAGAAGAGAATTTCTGGTGCAGAGATGGTTGGAAAACACAAAACCTCAATGCTTCAGGATGTTGAAGCAGGAAAGCCAATGGAAATTGAAGGAATGCTTGGTGCAGTTATAGAGTTGGCTGATGTAGTCGGAGTGCAAACTCCTACTTTGAAAGCAATTTACTCATGTGTAAGTCTTCTGGATAAAACGGTACAGGAGGAAAAAGTAAGCATAAAGGGAAGTCCTTTGAGTTAAAACTGCTTAATTTTGTTAAAATACTTTTCTTATTAAAATAGTTATGGACCTAGGGGTTACAAAGAAAGTTCGTCCGTTGATTGAAGCGGTACGCGAAATGGTTAATGATGAAATTGTGCCCTTGGAAGCAGAATTTTATCAGGAAGTTGAAAATGCAGAAAACCGTTTCATCTTCACTTCCCGAATGACAGAGATACTTGAGGGCTTGAAGGAAAAAGCCCGTGATCGAGGACTCTGGAATTTCTGGCTCAATGACAGTAAGTTAGGTCATGGTCTGAGTACTGTTGAATATGCTTATCTTGCTCAGGAGATGAGGTCTCCATTTCAGGCAGAGGTTTTTAACTGTTCAGCACCTGATACAGGCAATATGGAAGTATTGTTAAAATACGGGTCTGATGCTCATAAGCAGCGCTGGCTCTCACCATTGCTAGCCGGGGAAATCCGTTCAGCATACCTGATGACAGAACCTGATGTTGCATCATCTGACGCAACAAACATTGCAATGTCATGTGTCAGGGAAGGTGATGAATATGTTTTGAATGGAGAAAAATGGTGGATTTCCGGCGCAGGTGATCCCCGCTGCAAGATTTATATCGCAATGGTGCGTACAGGTGATGATTCATTGCCGAAGCATAAGCGTCACTCTATGCTGATTGTTCCCGCAGATACTGCCGGAATCGAAATACTTCGTCCAATGCAGGTATATGGTCATGATGAAGCACCACACGGACATATGCATATCCGCTTCAGCAATGTCGTAGTTCCTTTGGAAAACCTGCTGCTTGAAGAAGGAAGTGGTTTTGAAATAAGCCAGGGACGTCTTGGACCTGGACGCATACATCACTGCATGAGGGCTATAGGGCAGGCGGAGCTGGCTCTGGGACTGATGTGCCAAAGGTCTCTGCAGCGTGAAGCATTTGGCAAAAAACTGGCAGATCTTGGAGCAAACTATGACATCATAGCAGAATGCAGAATGGAGATAGAACAGGCTCGCCTGCTTTGTCTGAAGGCTGCATGGATGATGGATAATGCTGACGCGAAAACTGTAGCTCCTTGGATTCATCAGGTTAAGGTTGTTACTCCCAGGATGGCACTTAAGGTTGTGGATGAAGCAATTCAGCTTTACGGAGGGCAGGGAATTAGCCAGGATACCCCTCTCAGCAAAATGTGGATGCTTCTCCGCACTATTCGTCTGGCAGATGGTCCTGATGCTGTACATAGAAGACAAATAGCCAGGGCGGAACTGCGTCAATATACCGACAAGAAACTCTGATAAATGGAATCCTCGGATTTAGAACTTGATCTTATCCGTGTGGAAAAAGCATTCCGTAAAAGAATGCCTGGTTTCTGCGGTCCCCTTACTGCTGAAAAGACACCTCACGGACAGTCCAATCCAACCTACATAATTTCTAGTAAGTCTGGGAAATACGTTCTTCGGCGAAAACCGGATGGAGTACTGCTGCCCTCAGCGCATGCTGTTGAACGTGAATACCGAGTAATGACAGCATTAGTTGAATCGGACCTCCCTGTACCATGTACCCATTTTCTTTGTGAAGATCCAGAAGAAATTGGTACTGTTTTCTTTGTTATGGATTATGTTTCCGGAAATGTATTTACAGATCCCAGACTACCGGGCCTTTCAATAAGTGAACGAGAATCCGTATTTGATCAGATGAACCTGGGACTTGCTAAACTGCACAAACTGAATCCGGAAATGCTGGGGCTTAGTGATTTTGGCAGGCCAGGGAATTATTTCGAACGTCAGTATTCACGTTGGTCCAGGCAATATGAAGCATCTGCCACTGAGCACTTTGCTGAAATGGAGGATCTTCAGCAATGGCTTAAGAACAATATTCCTGAGGAAGATGGGGCCCCGTGTCTAGTTCATGGAGATTGGCGTATCGATAACCTTATTTTTAAAACTGATTTTTTCCAACTGGCTGCGGTAATTGACTGGGAAATCTCTACATTGGGTAATCCCATGGCCGATCTTGGGACGCAATTAATGCAATGGGAAATGCCTTCTGGCGTTGAAACAAGGGGACTTAGCGGACTTGACCGCAAATCTCTTGGTATTCCAAATAATACTGATTATGTTGAGAATTACGCAAGACGTGTTGGTATGACAGAAATACCTGATTTAACCTTTGCTGTGGCCTTTAGTTTTTTCCGCATGGCTGCCATCATGCAGGGTATCAAGAGGCGGGTACTTGATGGAAACGCGTCTAATCCGGAATGGGGCATTAAGGGGATGAAATTTATTCCGCTTTTTGTGAGTCAAGCGCTTGAATATATTGAAATAAATCAATGAACTTCAGTTAGTTTCATTTACCTTGATTCTTGAAGGAACCCAGCAATAACCATTAGGGTCAAGAATGTAGCACTCTCTCAGGCCATGCGGCCTGTCTTCGCATTTTCTTAGAATAGCATAATCAAGTTCCCTGGCTCTTTCTTCACAATTATCCGGATCAATTTCGTATAGACGCAGTTCAATTCCTGCTCCGCGTGCACCATCCTGCGGGAGCAGAGAAGGAAGCGGATTTGAATGATAGGTATGGTCCGCGTGAAGCTGAAAATATGTTCTGCCGGATTGAACAACAGCAAAATCCTGATTTGCGCGGTGAACCTTCATCTTCAGAACATTCCTGAGGAAGTCAACGGATGCTCGAACATCCCGGACAAGCAGGTTAATTCCGAAACCTCTTAGTTCTCTGCCGAATTCTGCTGCTTCGGATTCTTTGGCAATTTTAGGATTCATTTGTAGGAATGAAATTGTTGCTTAATGTTTCAAAAAAAAATGTGTCCGGATTATGTGCAACGTGATTACAGAAATGACTAAGAAAGCGCCAAAAATCATGATCATGCTTGGTCTTTCACCAATCCCAATCCAGACCCAGAACGGTCCGATTACCATCTCCAGCAGCATAACCAAGCTGACTATCGCGGATGTGGTATATCGAGGAGCGATGATAAGCAGGGCGAACGAAAAAGGAAGTATTACCACACCCATTGTAAATACTGTCCAGATCGGCGCGACAAAAATACTTCCATCTACACTTAACGAGAAACCTATGATTCCGCTAAGCAGTGACCCTATTGCTGCGGCCGGAATCACCTCAATATCATGATATTTTCTAACCATTGTGAAAGCCAGTGCCAGTCCTATTGCAGTAATGCAGCCGTAAACTGCTCCCAGCACAATTGAACCCTGGGGATGGCCTATCGCGTTGTGACCGTCGCTGACGACTACAGCGACTCCAATCATTGCTGCAAAAATAGTTAACCAGCCTGCCCAGCCCTGGCTTTCATTCATCATAAAAGTGGATAGAATTGCTGCGAATACCGGCATTGTTGCCACCGCAGTCAGCACAACCATTACAGAAGTTTCCTGGATTCCAAGCGTGAAAGTCACTGAATTGATGGTAAAAGCAAAAACCACAATAATTCCATGCCAGGTGAAGATAGAACTCCATTTTTTGCCTGCATTGGAGAAAAAAAATAAACGCCAGATAATCAGCAGGGTAATCCCCATTAATAAACCCCGCCAGCCCATCAATGGCCATCGGTCAAGATTTGAAAATCTCATAATCATGGTGTCTGGTGTGAGAACAAGCACGCCGATCAGGGCAAGAAAATTTCCAAAGCTTTTTGGTCGGTTTTTGAAAAATCTGTTCAACAAATAATTTGATTGCATTCGGTAGTTACGGGTAACAGCGTTTAGTTAAAAAGCAGGCATTATATCTTTAATAAAGATATCTCTTCAACTTTCCAATGATTCCAGTTCCACACCCAGACCATCAGCAAGGCGGTTTACGTAGGCGTAGTAACCCGTAACATGAGCAATATCAAGGATAGCGACATCGCTGAATCCGGCCTTACGCAATGATTGTACGTCAGCTTCTTCCATATTCCATGGCTCCCGTGAAAGTTTTGCGGCATAATCCAGCATAATCCTGTCCTGCTCCGAGACAGGCGCTGTTTTGTAGTCCTTGACAAACTGCTTCACGAATTCATCATCTTTTGTGATTTTACGAAGTCCCGCTCCGTGATGATGAATTCAGTAAAGGCACTGGTTTACCTGGGAAACCACCACAGCCACCATCTCACGCTGTTTATAAGATAGATCCTTTGTACCTTTCATTGCTGAACGGTAAAGCTCATAATGTCCCTTCAGTGTACTGATGTTGAGGCTGTGGATTTTCATGATGTTATCCACTCCTCCCCATGGTTCAAGTAATTTGTCGTACCATTCCTTAAGTTCAGCTTCTGCCTTGCCTTCCGCGATCATTGGAATCCATGCCATCTTGTCTCCTTTGTAAGTCGTTTTTGAAATTGGATTAAAATTAAAATTACTCTTCTTGAAAAAAAGACTTTATGCTGTAACATACTTGAATCCCAGAATGTAATACAATCCTTTTTAATAAAATCCTGAAAAGAACCAGCAAAATGTTTTATGAACCTCTCAAAAAAAATCATGGTCTTTCCAAAAATCCTTTTAACAGCTTGGTTGTTCCACGCCCAATAGGCTGGATCAGTTCCATTGATAAAGAAGGAATTGTCAACCTTGCCCCATACAGTTTTTTCAACGCGGTATGCTACAGACCGCCCACAGTGATGTTTGCTTCCGGACCAGGCAGCGGCTCCGACGGCATGAAGGATTCTATCAGTAACATCGAATCTACAGGAGAATTTGTCTGCAACCTTGCAACCTGGGAAACACGAGAACAGATGAACCAGACTTCAGCCTCAGTTTCTTCAGGTACCGATGAGATGGAACTGACCGGATTAACGCCTCTCAAATCAAACCTGGTAAAAGTGCCGCGTGTGGCGGAAACCCCGGTTAACCTGGAATGTCGTTACCTGAAAAGTATCAGGGTGCCAAGCTGGGAGGAGAAGGACAGATATTTCATTGTGCTTGGTGAAGTAATTGGGATCCATATTCGCGATGAATATATCACTGAAGACGGCCTTGTTGATATTGGAAAAATAAATCCCATCGGCAGAATGGGCTACAATGATTATACAAGTGTAAACAGCAGTACCATATTTACAATGGAACGTCCGGATTGATTCCGGAGTAATGTTTTTCTGGAAACAAAATGCAATTGTTAAAAGTTCCATTCAGTCTTGTATTCATAACTGTTTCAGCTATTTGCCTGTTTGTTAGTGAAGCAGCAAGCGCAGATGCTCCGGACACAATTTTTTACGCAGCAACAGGAGAAGCTTGCTGTGGAGAAGATCCGCATGCGGTACATGGCATTCAAACACCTGACGGAGGTTTTGTGCTTTCAGGTAAAAGTCTTGATGCAGAAGGTGAATGGCAGGGATTTGCTGTTAAGTTTCCGGCTGATCTCCCTTCCGGAACAATCTGGCTCGATCCGGAAGAAGAATTCACTTACAAGTGGGTACACAGCTTTGGCACTGATGGAAAAAAGGATGGCGCAAATGCGGCTGCCGCCACAGATGAGGCTGTTTTTGTTGCCGGATTTTCCACAAATCAGTCCGGAGTGATTGATCGCTATCTTGCCAAACTTGATCTGCTCAGCGGCAAACTGATTTGGGAAACAACATTTCCGGACAGACACACATCCGGAGAAAGCGCTATTGAATCAGTGCAAATAACTGCGGATGGAGGCCTGATCATGTCCGGATTTGTAGACGGAACCAAAGTAGATATGGAAGGTTTCAAGTCCTACGGAAACCCGCAAAGCGGTCAGGCCTTTGTACTCTTTCTTAATGCAAGCCAGGTTTCCGGAAATTCCGCTCCCCAAAAACCAGTGTGGCAAAATATATTCAGCCAGGCATTAAGCGGCAAGTCTGTCAAGGAAGTATCCGGCAAAGAGTCCGGATACATTGTTGCATCTTCCACTCGTTATGAAAAGCATGTCCCTCTGGTGCTCCGACTGGACAAAAATGGGAAACTGCTGTGGTGGGAAAAATATGAGCATCACGGTGAACTGACAGACATAACCGTCCTTTACAACAAGGGAGAAATGACAGGATTTGCCTTCAGTGGGAATCTTCAGGATAAAGATGGCGGAATTGATGGTGCAATCACCAAGTTAACTACTGATGGTTCAGTTGTCTGGAAAAAAAGCTATGGTAATCCTGCAGGCGGAGATGGGATATTCAGTAACCTTGATGCCGGCAATCCAAAACTGATTTTCGACGAATGCTGGGCCATCAATGGAACAGATGACGGAGGCGCTGTTATGGCCTGTGGAACAGGCATAGAAGAGTGTGAGCCGTTTGAGGAAATCGATGCACTTTATGAAGAGTGTGAAGCAGATCCCCGGAAAACATGGCGAAGTATGCTGGTGAGGGTAAACGGACAGGGCAACTTGATCTGGCAGCATGTAGGCTCATATCGGTTCCCTGACGAAAATGGAGAAGAAAGTGAAGAAGTGGCCTCTTCCGCCTCAGAATATGTGCTGATTACCAGCAAAGGTCAGTATGCTTCGGTCACTGATCTGGCATTCGGTCTTGGTCTGCAGCTTCTGGATAAAGATTAACGCTGCCATCACACTTTAATTATAGTAACGGCATGTTTAGAATCTGAATGCTGCTTTGCTGGAATTATGATTCCGGAAAGTAAAATTATTCCGGCTCAGCAGGGAATTGACTCAAACACCTCCTGAAGCTCCTTGTTCATGGCCGGGTCCTGGTATCTTTGTGTTTGAACAAAGTTTTCAAAACTCAAACTGGTAGAGCTGACAGCATGTTTAAGCGCTACTGTTGCTTCTTTTTGCTGTCCTGCTTTTGCAAGTGATGCCGCCAGGTAAAAAAGCCCTTCTCTATTGAGAGTTTTAATTTTATTAAAACTTTTTACTGCATCACTGTAATTTTGCATCCAGTAATGACACATACCTTCATCTACAATTAAATCGTCTGGACAGAAGGGATTAATCCTCATTGCCCTGTGAACAGTCTCCAGCGCGTTCTCCGGTTCACCAAGATATACCAGCAGTGCCGCGTTTTTACCCATGATGTAGGCATCACTAGGGCAAAGCTGTTTGGCCCTCTCATGATGGTGTCGGGCCAGCTCAAAATTTTCTCTTACCAGAGATATTGCTCCCATGATCCTGTGTGCTTCATGATCATTAGGGTCAATTTCAAGGGCTTTTGTTACTGAAGCAGTGCCCTTTTCCAAAATGCTATCCCAGGAAATTTCAGGATGCCATGTTCCATAGTTTGCCATTGAACATGCCCGCCAGGCGTATGCCCTGGCATAGTTTGGATCAATCTCAATTGCCCTGTCGAAGAGTTCTACAGCTTTTTTCGCATTCTCTTCTGTGACATTGCTTTTTCTGTGATGTTCAAGTCCCTGAAGTACAAGGTCATAAGCACTAAGGTTTTCAGGTCTGCTGCTTGCGAGCAGTTTCACTTCATCATCCTCTACTCTTCCCGAAATTGCTGAAACTATTGTATCCACAATTTCATCCTGAATATCGAAAATTTCCTCAATGGTTGTATCAAAATTGTGTGACCAGATGGCGTTCTCACGATCAGCGGAAATCAGCTTCGCGCCAATCCGCATCTTTCCCCCAAGCTTTCTCACATTACCTTCAAGAATGTAGCGTACGCCCAGTTCTTTGCCAATCTGCTTCGGGGTTTTTGGAGTGTCATTATAGTTAAAACTGGCATTCCCGGACACAACAAGCAATTTGCTGAACTTGGAAAGGGATGAAATCAGGTCTTCCGAAAAACCTTCACAAAAATATGCCTGTTCCTCATCTTTGCTTAAATTCCTGAAAAGCATTACTGCAAGTGAGCCGGGCTCAGCTTTTTCAACCTTAACTTGAGGAGCCTCATCATATTTGTAATAACGTGTATTTCCTTTTTGCTGAACAACAAAATATGCCTGTACCGGTTCGGTAATGTTTTTTAATTCCAGGGCCCCGGCGTTTTCAAAAGAAACCTGCAGTTTTTGATTTATCAAATCAAAGACCTGCTTTGATATGCAGATTCCGGACGGCTGTGCGGCCGATTCAAGCCTGGCAGCCACATTCACTGCGTCACCAAACAGGTTCCCCTGTTTAACCATCACATCACCAATGTTGATACCTACCCTGAAAATCATCTGCTGATCTTCAGGAGCGTTTTCGTTCAGGTTCTTCATTTTTCCCTGCATACTCACTGCGCATTCAGTGGCTTTGACCGGACTGCCAAATTCAGCAATCACGCTGTCTCCTGCGCCACCGAATACCATACCGCTGTGTTCTTCAATCACTCTGTCAATCACCTGCCTCCTTTCCCCCAGGATTTCAAGGGTTTTTTCTTCGTTCCTGCCCATCATTTTGCTGAAACCAACCACATCTGAGGCAAATATGGTGCTGAGTTTTCTTTCCATTTGTTATTATAATTTTTGGTGACAATTCAGGAATTTAATCAGGATAATTTGTAAATAAGCAACATGATGAAACTTTATCCTACCAGCATCAAGTAGTCAATAGATATTGACTGGAAAAATATTCAAGAATCCAATTGAGGGTCAAGGCTTTGATCATATTTCTGGATTCCTGATCAAGCCAGAAATGACATCAAATGAATTTCTCTTTCCGCTATAAGTGGATTGTTATCTATTCGTCATTCCAGAAGAAGCATCGTGATTTTCTAAATGTCATTCCGGGCGGAGTGAAACGAAGGCCCGGAATCCAGGAGTGGTGTTGTAATTCCTGACCTCACCTTGCTGGTTTCGACTCCGCTCAACCAGCTGAATATGGCTCCCTGAGCGGAGTCCATAGGCTGTTAGCTCCCTGAGTGGGGTCGAAGGGAAAGGAAGAACCGATTGCTGTTGAACCCCTCATCCCGGTTGCGTCTCATTGGTACACCAGCTAAATTACGATCCAGTAAAGTCCTAGAGTTTCGCCGTGTTCTGTTCAGCGCCTTGATAGAGGATTTCATGTGTTGCGGCACTGGCAAGTTCGTGAGTCGCCACAGCATCCACATCCATCGCCTGTGTCGGAGGCGGAGAGAGTCGGAAGTGCCCAAAGCGGTCTTCCCCCCGGACGAGGGCTGCAAAGTCCACGTCTGTTTTCACTTGCCGCGTGCAGGTGGGCATGTACTGGACCGAGAAGCCGATCCTGCGGTCGTCGGAGCGGTTTGGTCCCGAACCGTGGGCGATCCGGATGTCGTGCAGCGAAAACTCTCCCGGCTGCAAGGGCATGCGGACGGTTTTGCTGGGATCCACGTTCACGGCAATCTCCTGCCCGCGGGTGAGCATGTTGTCCTGATGGTAGCGGTCGTCATGTGGCAGGGGTGGTTGCAGGTGGCTTCCGGGAAGTACACTCATGCAGCCGCTGGTGGAGTTCGCCGGAGAAAGCGCCACCCAGACGTTGACCACGTCGCCGCCCGTCAGTCCCCAGTAGGTGACGTCCTGGTGCCATGAGACAAAGCTTGCGCTGCGGGCCTCCTTCGTCCAGAAAATACTGCCCCAGCAAAGAATGTCCGGGCCGATCAAGTCCTCAACCGCATCCAGTATTCTGGGATGGCGAATGAGGTCGTCCAGCCACGGAAATAGCAAATGCGTATGGCTTCGCTGCCCCCCTTCTAACGGATGGCCCTGTCCCGCTTCAAAGGCTTCCAACTGTTCCCGGACCTTTGCGACCTCGCTCTCGCTCAAAAGCGGGATCGGGAAAAAATAACCCTCGTTGTGGTACTGTGTGATTGCGTCTTCAGAAAGGCATTTGGGCATCACATGCTCCTTATTTGAATTTTTTCGGAGTTGATCCGTCGTTTGTTTACATATTGAATAAGCCCAACCCCGTTGAGTGTCAAGCCCGATTGTGCATTGTGATTTCCAGCACAGCCGCAAATCGGTAGTTTTGGATGGCTCTTCGAGCAGATTAAAACGTGGCCACGGATCACGCGGATCAACCCCTCACCCCGACCCTCTCCCCATGGGAGAGGGAGACTGTTTGACTTATCTTATTATAACCCTCTCCCTAAGGGAGAGGCGAGGAACCGCTGTTCATCTCAAAACTATAACCTACTCCCTTGGGGAGAGGGGGGACCGCTTGCGGTGGGTG
>LULR01000119.1_pt1 | contig 27755 bp, 28 predicted proteins | sample 729471 | NCBI WGS metagenome assembly LULR01 (sample SAMN03860284, study PRJNA289734) | marine metagenome | biome: seawater column; feature: ocean; material: water; isolation source: Red Sea water column Station 108 - depth 500m | place: Saudi Arabia: Red Sea | collected 2011-10-15 | depth 500 m
CATGAACACTTGGAGTAAAATGCTCATCTACTAATGCATTGAAAAATCCGCTGTTCACGTTCCACCGGAATGAGTGTTCATTTTGGCCGGAATACGCACCATGTTTGGAATAGTAGCAAGCATGTTTTTACTGTATTTGCTGATTTGGCTCCTCTGGCTAAGACTTCAAGTCCATCCTAAAGGAACACCTGTCTATCGAGAGACCCCTCCGAACAGATTTTCTCCTGCTTCGGCTAGAAATCTTTTCAAAAAAGAATACGATATGCACACGATATGCATACAACATACGGACAAAAAGTAACTCTGAATTTTATCAAAAGTACTAACTTCTATCTTCCTGACTTTAGCACATATGAGAGTATGGATAGCTCTTATAGTCATTTTACTTATTTGGGTATCCCAGGCTTATCCTTCTAATCATTTTTTTCAACTTCAACCAGCGGCAAGTACAGGTTCCGCCACAAGTTCAGTTAATAGTGGCGGAGCAACTTCAATCAATTTCAATTTTTCCTTCCCATTCAGCTATCAATTCACTGGCAAGGATTATAATGGCAACGAATTCGAGACTGATGAAAGTCAGGGGTATATTTTCAATGTTGGGTTCACCCGCTGGGGAATTGGCTTTGAAATTTATGAAACAAAGCTCAAAAATACTTCTGAGGAAGTAAAATTAAAAACGAACCTTTATGACGTGACCTATGGTGCTACAGGGGCATTGGAGGAAATAGGATGGTTCTGGAAGTATGTAGGACTCGGATATGGGTTTGGGACAGATGAACTCACATGCAGCTTCTGTGAAACAAATTTTTATAAGGGGTTTGCCATGCAATACATTTTGCTTTTTAACATTCCAATCACAAAGTCCTTTAATCTGAAAACCAGTTATCACCTGAAAACCAGCAAAATCAGGCACAAGTACAAATCCGAGGCGGACGACTATAGTGCCACCATCATCAATGTAGGTATAGGATTCTAGCTATAGGCTTTTCTATGAAAAGATACACGCACTTAATGTTCTTGGCGTTTATAATTATTGCACTGAACAACTGTAATTATGAGCAGGGGGAAAAGTTTGCCATTGTGACTGGAATTATAGAGGATGGGACAAAGACTAAATCAATAGCAAGAGAAGATTGTACAGCTTTTTCGGCACCTTCTGTACCAAGCACTGTTTCAAGTGGCGGATTGAAGGTTAATTTAGTTATCATTCAAATTACATTCGAAGGCAGCATCAACCAGGAAAGTTATGGAGATCCTTTCGCGCAACAGTCCTTCAAGAGTGAGACAAGTTGCTGGGCCAACAAAATCTTCGGTACCGGTTCAGGGCAGCTCAATGAATACTGGCAGGAAGTATCTTACGGGAAATTTATGGTCTATCCCGCCGAGGAAACCCATGGCACGGCCAACGATGGCATCATTACTGTCAGCCTGAGCGGGAATCATCCGAATTTTGGATTCCCTGGAAGAGGAGACGGAAAGGCCCCGTATCCTTGGTTTACAGATGCTCTCGTCAAGGCAGATCCTTATGTTGATTTCTCGAAATATGACGCAGATTCTGATCGCCACTTAAGCTCTAAAGAATTACAGGTCATGTTCCTTGTCGCCGGTTTTGAATCAGCAGCTGGTAATATACCAGGAATTTGGGGACAGGCAGGTTGTTTTTGGACCGAGCAGACTTTTGATGGATATCATATTGGGGAATGTGCTTATCAGGGATATTCAGCTTTTGGAGAAAGGCAGGGGAATCATGACGCGACCATCGGTGTCATAGCACATGAGTTGGGACATGCAATTTTCTGTTATCCGGATCTTTATGATGCCTCATCAACCAGTGCTGGTATTGGTGCATTTGGATTGATGAGTGGTGGTGCATGGGGGAAAAAACAAGGAGAATATGGGGGAGCTACACCGACACATTTAATGGCCTGGAGCAAGTACAAATCTGACGGTAGCTTATGTTATAAGGATATTCTTAGACTAATGAACACTGAAAATACAGCAAATTATAATGGTGTGGTATTTGAGACGCCGGATAACATTTCATCCAACACTTCATCAGTGACTCTCTATCATACAACCCATACTAATTTTAATACAAAAATCATTAACATATCTGGTAAAACCAAGGAGTATTTTATGCTGGAGAACATTGGCCACGATGGCTACCAGGCAGGTTTGGATAATTTAATCGGGGGAAATGACAACACTAGCGGAATTGCGATCTGGCACATTGACGACAACCAGTCTTTCAACTCTGTCTATACTCATAAACTGGTTGACCTTGAGGAGGCGTCTGATGCTGGTATGGACCTCAACACTCATAGCGGTAAACAGACCAATCTATTTTTTAGCGGCAACAAGACAGAATTCAGCGACAGCACTGACCCGAATTCGAAAACCTATTCAGGAACTTCATCCAGAATCACGATCAATAACATTTCGGCTGCAGGTGACTCAATGACTTTTGACGTTAGCTTCTAGGAAACAAATGTTGAAAACTAAAATCATAAAGAATTTATTCATTGCAATGACTATGTATTTCGCTGGTTTTGCCGAAATATTAGCCGCGCCGGCCTTACCTAATCTATTGGAAATTACTCAACCAAATGGAGCTAAATTCAAGGCTTATCTGCGAGGAGATGAGTATTTCAGCTGGTGGGAATCTGAAAAGGGAACAGTTTTGTTCAGAAATCTGGAGTCAGGATATTTCGAATATGCAAAAATATCAATGATTGACGATAAAGAGAAACTTGTTTCTACAGGGGTTATATTTGTTGCAGGAGAGGAAACTTCTGTTTCCAGTTCACGTTTCTCTAAAATGACTAAACTGAATCTAAGTAAGATTTGGATGCAAAAGCGAGAAGATGCAAGAAAACGTCTCCAGGAAATCTTAGAAAAACAGAAACAGTCAGGGAATCAATAAAAATAACAGGGGATTTTACATGGATGGTTGTCTGACTATAATATTTGTACTTTGGTATTATAATGTAATTGATGGATTATTTGATTATTTCTCCTAAATTGCTAATAATGCTAATGAAATCCCATTTTATACTTGCATTTTAAACCCACTTTAGTCACTATTTACTCCGACACGCACTTATTTTCATAATGGACAAAAGAGAAGTTTAGTCAGTGTTTGCAACGGATTACAAGGAACGAAATGGGGGAACATTCTGAAAAAAGGAGACCCCCTCGTCTCCACCATCCCCGATGCCACTCCAGCAATACTTCATCTGAATAGAGAATTGTACGTTGTTCCGACATAGCTAACTCAATTACAGAGCGTGGTGCGCCTTTTGAATTTAGCAGTCCACTGAGCAGAACATTAGAATCAAAGACTAGCCGCCAAAGGGAATGATTCATTGGAAGCCGTTGGGCGTCTTGTCAAACAATCCTTCCATTTTCTCGGGTGTTAAGCCTTTTTTCTCAGCATATTTGGCAGTTTCATCCATCAAAGATAAGAGTTCTGCGACAGAATTATCATTATTATCATAAGAACGTCCCCTGAGCCAAATATCAAAAAGGGTATCAATCTTCTCCCGCTGATATGAAGTTAGAGCGGCCACCATTTTGGCAGTTTCCTTCGAAACTTCGAGTGTGATGGTTTCTTTGCTCATAACGACCTCGCTATATATTTTTTGTTTCAACATAAAAATAATTGAGCTCCTTGATAATAGCACCATAGTACATAACAGCAAGAAACATGGGAAATCGTGCAACCATCTACATAATAGGATTTCTTTTAATTGCCATGTATGCATTTACTCATATTGAAAATTTTCTGATTTTGTTTAGGTAAATGAACTCTCTCTGAATAAAACCAAACTTCTTTTTTTTCTCAAGACAATGGATGGATATTTGTAACTGGAGTATGATAACTAAAGATTAGGAATGGGGGTAAGTAATTAAGGGAGATTGAACCTCGATTCATTGGAAGAATTTTCGCTACTTTCCACTATCTTACTCCCACGTACTCGATTAAACTGTTGATGTTTCTTTTGAGCTATTATTTGCTTGGATTGGAGGTTATATGTTGAAGGATACAGATTTTGAATTTCCAAAAAGAGAGTCAAAACTTGACAGGGTATGGGTAGAATGGAACAACTTAACGAATGATAAGGAAAAAAGACGGTATTGCAATGAATTGGAAGAAGTTATTAAAGACCTTGAAGATGAAATAGATTGTAAAAATAAGGAAATAGATAAACTTGACAAAACAAGGAAAAAGCTTTGGCGTTTTTGGGTTATTTCCATAATTATTTTTATATTGGGTGTGTGGGGACTTTACGTTTCACAATAAGTTGATTTAAGAAACACACCCTCACAAACAGAAAGTAAAGTCGTTTCACATTCCTTGAAATCTTTATGACTGACAGCCGGTGCGGTTTCGATAGCATATGAATAAACTGGAGGTAAAATGAGTTACGTGGTTCATGTTACGGCAATAGTTGAGGGAGATCTTGAACAAATAGAAATCTTAATCAATGATTACCGTTACAGATGTCTTGAAAATCAAAGTGGAATGGAACAATTTCTTGTATGCAGGAGTGTGGAGCAGACGAATGTTTTTCTTTACACTCAGGTATTCAAGGATCAGGACGCGCACAAAGCCCATCTGGAAGGAGATGATCCCAAGTGGTTCTTCGAACAGATGGCGGAGATGGAATTCAATTTTCAAGGTCAGTGGGTTGCAGGCGAAGAAATAGATTCCTCCGCAGGGCATGTACTTAACTGAAACCGAAGAATCAGCTGTGAGCTAAATTCCTCCTTACACCCAGGGCATAGAGAACGTTTTTAGGTTGGTAAAGCTTTTCATGGCTTCAATCACTCCTTCCTTGTAACCCAGCCCGGAATCCTTGATTCCTCCAAACGGTGACATTTCGATACGGTATCCGGGCACTTCCCAGATGTTGACTGTGCCGTGGTTGAGTTCATTGATGAAACGGGTAATGTAATCCAGACGATTGGTACATACTCCGGAGGAAAGGCCGAAACTTGTTCCATTAGCAACCTTAATGGCATCGTCGATATCTTTAACCCTGATGATGGGTATGGCCGGCCCAAATGTTTCCTCCATGACCAATTCGCAGTCCCACGGCACATGATCAACAACGGTTGGGTGAAATAACGCCCCATCGCGCTCATTCCCATAAAGTTTCTTTGCACCCAGGGAAACAGCATCCTTGACTCTGCTTTCGAAGAGCTTCGCGGAGGCCTCATCAATCACTGTGCCGACATCGGTTTGAGGATCGACAGGATCACCGCATTTAAGTTTTGAAGCTTTCTCGACAATCTTTTCCACAAGAGCATCAGCAATGGATTCCTGGGCAAGGATGCGTTTGACAGCGGTGCATCGTTGTCCGGAATTCTTTGTTGCACCGGCAACGGCAAGTCCGGAGGCACGTTCAAGGTCGGCGTCTTCCATGATGATAATGGGGGCGTTTCCTCCAAGTTCCAGTACTGTCCGCCGGTAACCCGCCTTTTCCGCAATGTATTTTCCCACCCTCACACTTCCGGTAAAGGTAATCAGATCAATATGGGGATGAGTGATCATTGCATCGCCAACATCTTCCGGAAGTCCGGTGACCACCTGAAACATCTCCGGAGGCATGCCTGCTTCAACAAGAACATCGGCAAGCAACAGAGCAGTCAGCGGAGTCTTCTCGGTAGGTTTGCAGACCATGCGGTTGTTGGTGGCAATGCTGGGCGCGATTTTGTGCGCCACCATATTGAGAGGATGATTGAAAGGAGTGATGGCGCTGATCACTCCCTGCAAAGGTTCGCGCTGAGTGAAGATTTTGCGCTTCTGTCCATGCGGTGTGAGGTCACAGGAAAAAATCTGTCCATCGTCCAGAATGCAAAGCTGCCCTGTCAGACTGAACACATCAAAGGCGCGTCCAACTTCATACAGCGAATCTTTTTTGCTAAGTCCGGATTCAGCAGTAATCAGGTCGGAGATTTCATCACGACGGGAAACCAGCAGTTCGGCGGTTTTGGAAAGTATCTGCTGCCTTTCGTAACGTGTGAGTTTTGGTTGGAAATTATTTGCAATTTCCATTGCCTGATCAACCTGGCTTTCGGAGGCACGGGGAACACTTCCAACTTTTTCACCGTTGAAAGGATTCATCACATCCACACTGCCGTTTTCACCTTCAACTTTTATCCCTCCAATACGCATTTTTTCTTCAAGCATGTTTTTCCCCAAATTAAATTGCTGTTCCGTTCAGGGCATATTCGAAGATCTCCCTGCTGCGTAATGTTCTCTCTTTTGCACGCCTTGAATATTTGTCATTCAGCGGCTCGCTTAAAATGAAGGGCACATTGGCCTCATGAAGGCTTCCATGCGTGCGCAGGCGTTTGCCTTTCAACGCGCTGAGGTCGTGATCCTTTTCACTTCCTCCGATCACGGTTTTCTTATCAGCAGCCACCGCAAGATCACCCTCACGGTCCAGCGGCTGTTCGAGTTCCTTTGCCGCGTTTTCCGCGGTCCATACCTTTTCCACTCCGTCTATTGCCTGGACGAATTCAGAGACTTCCGTTGGATCCTGACCATTCTCAAGATAAATACGGACAAACCCGCCCAACGCGCCATGATGTCCCACAAAGGCATCCGTGATCGGACAGATCACTCTGCAGCTTCCGGTGCCTGGGTTCTGATCCAGCAAATCCTGCAGCCAGATCACATTCGGGTTCCCGCTTTCATCAGATTTGTCACCCATCCCATGGTCAGCTGTGAGCGCCACCAGCGCCCCAAGTTCCTGCAGTCGTCCGAAGCGCTGATCCATTTCAATGTAAAAGCTGTTGGCTTCTGCTGATCCCGGTGCATGCGCATGCTGGATGAAATCCGTGAGCGAGAGGTAAAGCAGGTCCGGTTTTTGTTCTTCCAGCAGTTTGATTCCGGCGTCAAGCACAAAAAGGGAAAGCTCCGCGGAATACATGTCCGGAAGGGGCTGTCCAACGAATTCAAGCACATTTTCAATCCCATTTTCCTGCATTGTGCAGCGGTCAGCATGCTGTGAGGAAAAGCTGACTGAACCACCGGCAAGATCCATCCCTTTTTGCAGTTGTTTTCGCAGCTTGTCCTTTGCGGTGATGGATACCACTTTTGCACCTTCACGCGAGAATTCACACATGATCGAGCGTGAACGCAGCAGTTCCGGACCAGTCATCACCACCGGTTCCTTTGTCGCAGGATCAAGGAAGAAGTTTCCGGAAATGCCGTGAGTCTCCGGTTCTGTTCCGGTGACTATTGACATATTATTGGGGCAAGTAAAACTTGGCATAGAACCCTGAGCAACCTGGTAAAAGCCTTCGTTCATGAAGCGGGCAATGTTGGGAATGATGCCATCACGAAGTCCTGTTTGAAGATATTCCGGGTCTCCTCCGTCAATACAGACCACGGCTAACGGTTTCCTGGGCCATGAATAGTTGATGTCATTTAATTCCATATAAATTTCCTTATTTTTTTTTTAATTGGGAGAGAAATAATAAACGAAATATTAAAAAAAAATCAAATCAATCTTCAAAACTGTTATTATTCAGTTTGGTAGGGGTAATTTCTGGAACCAGGTAATTTGATCAGGAGTATGTCCTGCTCATAAGTTTTTTTGTGGATTAATCACATGAGAAGATGGGGATTTAACAGGGCTTGCTTGCTAATTCAGGATATCCACAATTAGATTACAAAAACTTTCTAACCTGTCATGCATAATCGTATTTGCCACCTTTTTTAAGTGCAGTTTTATAGGCAGGCTGTTGATGAATGCGCTCAACATAGGATTGAATGCAGGGATAATGGTCATCGATCAAACCACGCGCAAAGCTTGTTTCTAAAGGAAAACTCATCTGAATATCTGCACCGCTTAATTGATCACCCAAAAACCATTTTTTCCCTTCCAGGCTCGTTTCAATGAAATCAAGTAAACACTTAATATTTGGATTTACAAATTCTGACAGGACTTTGTCGGCGACAGCTTTGGCAATCGGTTTCACAAAAAAGGGAACTCGGGCCTTTTTCACTCTATCAAAGATCAGCCGCAGTAGCAAAGGCGACATCAATGATCCTTCAGAAAAATGTAACCAGTAACTGTAATCCCGTTCTTCTTGAGTGCCAGTCTCAGGCGTGATTAAAGAACTTTTTTTACCGTAAGTCTGCATAAGGTACTCAATGATTGCACCACTCTCCGCAATAAGGATCTGTTCACCTCTACCATTATCAGTGATGACCGGTGATTTCCCCAACGGATGAACCTTACGAAGGGATTCTGGCCCCAGTAGTGTCTTCACATCACGTTCATAACGGATAATCTTGTATTCCAGATTAAGCTCTTCCAGCATCCAGAGGATACGCTGTGAACGGGAATTATTTAGATGATGTACTGTAATCATAATTTGTTTTTGATTTGATTAATGAAAACCCTTTATTAAATGTATCAGTAATGAAATATTATTTGGAAATAAAAACAATTTGTGTTTGGGGTGATCATCAAATAAAACTAATAATATTAGGATTAAACAGGTTATACTGAAAATAATATATACAAAATTACTGGTCTTGATAAAAGGATAACATTTTCTTCTTAGGTTAAGTTAGCGTCTGCCGCTTCTTCTGCCTGTGCAGTTGTTCAGTTCAGAATTCCTCCTGCAGTCCCTCTGGTCTTTCATTTAAATAAAGCCGATAATTGTCACTGTCAAAAATCAAAACAGCTTTATCTTTCTGGTAAGTCTCGGTGATTTGATAAAGCAGGATTATTCCAGTGAATGAAAAATGAAACTTTATTGTTTATTTTTGATTAAATTGTTTTCTGTCTGCTTTTTTGTAGGAGGCTGTTTCTCTTAAACTTTCTATAAAAGCGCAACTGTAGAAGAAGGTAAAGGCTCATCTGGATTAGCCATAGGTTTTTCAACAATGCAATATTCAAATGAAACTCTTTATGATGGATCTTAAATAGAAAAATCAAGATTTTGGCCTTCATGGGAGTTTTTCGCTCAACATGGAATTACTGAAAATTTTGGCTTAGGTTTAAAAACTAATTTAGCAAGTATTGTTGCAGATACAAATTTTGTTTTAGATGCAATATATCAATACTTTGATGGTGAAGTTCTGGATATGGCATTTGATCTGGGTGTTGGCATTTCTTCCTTTCCGCAAATAAGGGATAATGAAACTGTATATGATTCTTATTATTCAATTTACCCTGCAGCCTTTTTTACTTTAAACTTATCAGATAAATTCAGGGCATCTCTTGGTCTGGAACATAAAAAAATCTATAATAGTAATACTGAGGGAGAGGAATCTAGCGCCAGTTTCAACGGAGGTTCTGTTAACATTTCAGTCGGCAAAGAATTCAATTTTATTGTTCAAACAAGTTATTTTGATGGGAAGGATTTTAAAAATAATGAAGTTGTTTTCAGAAGCATAGGCTTTGGTTTGGCTTTTTTGTTTGATTAGCAATGGATTATTGGGAAACTTAAAAAATTACTGGTTTGATGTTTGCCGGGCATGTGCATCATCATCTTTGGATGAGCACAGTAACTCTTCACAATCAGGCATCCTCCCGGCAAAATCCTCTGTTCTAGTCAGCCCACGAAATTTCGCTGTACATTAGGATCACCTGAAACAGTCAGTTGCCAGGCATCTAATTCCCGGCCCCGAAAAAATTCTATACAAAACCTGTATACCAAGGAGAACTATTGAAAAAATATTTGTATAAATTGCAATTTATGAAAATCCTGAGAGCATTTTTCTCTCTCTTACTAGTAGGCTTTCTGATGTCCGGTTGTAATTCGGGGAAATCATGGCGTACAGCCAGCCGTCAATCAGCGGGAATAGCTCCGGATCCTTTAGTTACAAAGGAAGCTGTTCTGCATGTCTATGGCGCCGATACCTGGGGCTGGCGTGGCTGGTTTGCCATCCATACCTGGATTGCTGCAAAGCGTACTGGAGAGTCCAACTACACTGTTTATGATGTGGTTGGCTGGCGGGGATACAGCGGCCAGCCGGTAATGAGGATTACACAGGATATTCCAGACCGTTACTGGTTTGGTGAAAAACCCAGGTTAATTAAAGAACACCGCGGAGCAGAGGTTGATGAACTGATTGATGCAGTTGAAAAAGCCTAATTTAAAAAGGGGTTCAGGAATTTCAGAAAATTTCAGAAGATTAAAATTTGAATTATAAATTGTTAATTCTAATTCCCCGCCTTTTTTAAATATTAATCAGTTTTAGTTTTTTTATGATTTTTTTTACTGAGAATATCTTTTGGATATTTACCATAGTACTTGTCCTCCAAATGATTAAACTGGCATATCATGGACACCTTCTTTGGGTAATGAAAAAAAATAAGTTAAAATTCAGCAGGGAGCGTAGAAAAATAAAGTCGCTTCTGATGGATCAAATGTAAAAAGCTCAAATAACAATTAAATATAGGTATTTTATGGAAAATATTTATAAAGAGTATTTTGCCTTCATGAAGAAAGCAAAAAGTGTTTACATTTCTTCTGTTGATGAAAATACCAAACCAGAAATAAGTTACTCCCCCTGCGTAGTTGATGATGAAAAAAAAGTTTATATTCTGGTTAGCGAACTATCAAAACGAACCTCAAGTTTAGTACAAGGCCGCAATGTTTCATTAATGTTTATTGAACCGGAAGATCAGTGTGAAGAATTGTATGTAAGAATTCGTTTGATTTTTGAATGCTCCACTAAACAAATAGAAAGAAAAACTGAAAAATGGAATGAGCTAATTCCTGTTTTTTTGGAAAAATTTGGAGACATCATTAACATTTTAAAATCTCTCAGTGACTTTAAATTGTTTTGTTTTTCACCAGTTTCAGGATCATACGTTAAAGGGTTTGGGAAAGCATATACAATAGAAGGTAAAACATTGGACCAGATTTCTCATGTTAATTTCTCTGCAAATCAAAAGATGTGATACAAGTTCGAAGATAAGCAGAACTTACATTAAACCGCACTCAGAACCCCTTCAAAAATCTACCATAATTCCTAGACAGTCAAGCATCACTACTTGCAACAGAGCCAATACGATTTTGATTATATATATAATTAATCAAAATATGTAAACGAAAAAATATTTCGCACATAATTCTTCTCCAATAGTCTTTTATACATAAATTGTTAACTCGAGCCAATCTTTTTGAAGCCTTAATAATAATTTACATTCCTTCTTAGCTAACCGTTCAACATTTTTGCTTATCTTAACTTTGGCCTTGGTGGAAAAAATATATGTGGAAAATTTTTTGTAATCCATTTACTGGGGTTACTTTAAGAACCAGCAAAAGCAAAAATAATAAAATATAATAAGTTTTTTAATTTTATGTTGTAATTGACTTGAAATAAAGGTTAGTTTTTCTGCGTATATAACCAATATTTTTTTTAATTACATGAAAAATTATCCCCGGGACATGCTTGGCTACGGCCAAAATCCACAGAATCCGGAGTGGCCTGAAAAAGCTCGTATTGCAGTCCAATTTGTCATTAATTATGAGGAAGGAGGAGAAAATTGCATCCTGCATGGAGACCCTGCGTCCGAAACATTTCTTTCTGAAATTATCGGAGCAGTTCCATTCCAAGGAGAACGCCACATGAGCATGGAATCAATTTACGAATATGGAAGCAGGGCAGGATTTTGGAGACTCCATCGGCTTTTCACCGGTATGGATATTCCAGTGACCATTTTCGGAGTAGCCATGGCTTTAGAGCGCAATCCGGAGGCAGTGGAGGCCATGCTTAAAGCTAATTGGGATATTGCATCTCACGGATATCGCTGGATTGATTACAAGAATATATCTGAAGAGATAGAACGTGAGCATATAGAAAAAGCCATTGGTATCCATGCCCGTGTTACGGGGAGTAGACCTTTGGGCTGGTATACCGGACGCACCAGTTCCAACACGCAGCGTTTGGTACAGGAAGCAGGAGGTTTTTTATACGACGCAGATTCTTACGCAGATGATTTACCATACTGGGTAAAAACTCCTGCAGGGGAACCTCATTTGGTGATTCCGTACACTCTGGACACCAATGATATGCGCTTTGCCAGCCCGCAGGGTTTTAATTCCGGAGAGCAATTTTTTAACTATCTTCGAGATGCTTTCGATGTGCTTTATGCCGAAGGTGAAACTTCCCCGAAAATGTTAAGTATCGGATTGCACTGCAGATTGGTTGGTCGACCCGGACGCATAGTCTCTTTGGAAAAATTTATTACTCATGTAAACAGTCATACTGACGTCTGGATTTGCCGTCGCATCGATATTGCCCGGCACTGGTACAAACACCATTACCCAACGAATCAAATAATTTAAAATACAAAATTTACAACGTCTTCCAAAAGCTGATGATGATGAAAACTCCAGAGTATTTCCTGAAAAGCAATCAATAATTTGATGAAAAAGCGAAAGAATTGTTTTTTGCTGGATAATGCTACACGAAAATGTTTAACTACGCCGTTCGTGGTATTTTAGGAAAACTGTAGCAGCGATGAAAAACCACCTGGATGAGTTTTGCAACTGTTTAAAATTTTGGTTAAAGATTTTCCGGATTATTTTGTTTAACAGATTAAGATGTGAGTTATGAGTGATTCAAAAGATGTATTTTTAAAACAACTTGTAAAGCAATATGGTAAAACCATCGCAGTCAATGGTATAAATTTGGATATTCCTGCGGGAAGTTACTGTTGCCTTGTTGGACCAAGCGGTTGCGGTAAGACTTCAACACTACGTATGATTTCAGGACATGAGGAAGTCACTGAAGGTAGCATATCCATTGGAGATCAAGAGATTAATAATGTTCCACCGGCTAAACGTGGAACAGCTATGATGTTTCAAAATTATGCTCTATTCCCACATTTAAATTGCCTCGACAACGTTGCCTTCAGTATGAAAATGAAGGGAATGACCAAAAATGAACGTTATACTTCCGCACGAAAATATTTGGAGTTGGTTCATATGGAGACCTTTGAACGTCGCTTCCCGGCTCAGCTTTCCGGAGGACAAGAACAAAGAGTTGCCTTAGCCCGTGCACTGGTCTCTCGTCCAAATGTTTTACTGTTGGACGAGCCGCTTTCTGCACTGGATCCTTTTTTACGGATAAAAATGAGGGCAGAACTAAAACGATTTCAAAGGAAATTAGGAATCTCATTTATTCATGTCACTCACAGTCAGCAGGAAGCACTGGCTCTTGCAGATTTTGTAGTGGTTATGAACGAAGGAATCATCGAACAAGTTGGAACATCTCAAGAAGTGTTTAATGCTCCGGTTAATCAATTTGTTGCCCAGTTTGTCGGAGGCCACAATGTGATTGTAGGGGAAATTATTGAAATAATTAATAAAAAAGAAGTTATGCTTAAAGGCGGTGACGGACAAAGTTACCGAGTTCCTGCACAAGGTTCTATAGGAGACCAAGTCATTTTTACCTTGAGGCAAGATAAGATTTCTTTTAAAAAAGAAAACCTTGCTGACACCAATAAACTACAGGAAAATTCTTTGAAAGGAAAAATATCACTAATAGAATACAAAGGGATGGAGGTCAGTTTGGGGATGGAAGTTCCGGAATTCAAAGAATTTGGAGTAGTTCTTTCAGAAAAAGATTTTCAAATGCTGAGTCCTGAATTAGGGAAGCAGTATATCGCAAGCTGGTCTATGGAGGACGTCCATGTCTTTCAGGATTTGCTTTTTGAAAGCTGAATCCTTTTAGGGGTGCAGCTAATCAAGCAAGCTGGATTAAGGAGGACAGTCATTTTCTCCAGTATCTGCCTGCTAAACACAAAACTCTGCAAATAGAGGTGTATATGGATAAGACAAATCAATCGGGAAACTCAGTAGAGTTCCCCTCAAAGAAAGGACAGAGCGTCTCAAGGCGAAACCTCCTAAAAACAGGTTCTGCAGTAGTGGCAGGAACTGCAATAGGGAGTAATGCTATTACCGGTTTCCCCACAATCTGGGCACAGAATATTAAAAATGTTACCTTACGCCAGTTTGGTACAGGAGTTTCAAATATCAACGAAATCGCAAAGCGTGCCAAACAAGACCTTGGTATTACTTTGCAGATGACAGCACTAGATACGGATTCTACTGCTCAAAGGGTGGTGACTCAGCCAAGAAGTTTTGACATTGCGGACATTGAGTACTTCACGCTCAAGAAAGTCTGGGGCAGTGGGAATATGCAGCCCATGGATATTCGCAAGCTGAAGTACTACGATCAAATCGTTGGAACATTCAAAAATGGTAAACTCACACCCTCCTCAAAAATTGCTCAAGGTACCGCTCCGCATACTGTGAGCTTTGTAGAAAATCCCACAGACCGTAAATTTGCAAAGGGACAGACAAACTGGTACACGATGGTTCCGACCATTTATAACGCCGACACGCTGGGTATTCGACCGGACTTGATTAAGCGTCCAATCAGTAGTTGGACGGAATTGCTGAACCCTGAATTCAGAGGAAAAGCCTCAATCCTCAATATTGCTTCCATCGGAATCATGGATGCCGCAATGGTATGTGAAGCAATGGGTGAGGTGCAGTACGGAGACAAGGGAAACATGACTCAAGCTGAAATCGACAAGACGATGGCGATTTTCACAGAAGCCAAGCAAGCAGGACAGTTTCGTGCCTTTTGGAAGACCTTTGATGAATCGGTCAACCTGATGGCTTCGGGTGAAGTTGTAATCCAGTCTATGTGGTCTCCAGCGATTACAAAGGTGCGTTCGATGGGTATTCCCTGTGTCTATCAGCCCCTCAAGGAAGGTTATCGTTCTTGGGGAGGAGGTCTGGGGCTTTCCCGGAATCTAGCTGGTTTGGAGTTAGATGCAGCCTATGAGTATATCAACTGGTACCTTTCTGGTTGGGTCGGAGGATTGTTGATGCGCCAGGGGTACTACTCCGCGGCACCCGCAACATCGAAACTCTACATGAGCGAAGATGAGTGGGGTTTTTGGTTTGAGGGTAAAGCGGCGAAAAATGACATTGTCAACCCATTTGGTCAAAAAATGGAACCAGCTGGTGCCAAGCGTGATGGGGGTTCATTCTATGAGCGCATGGGTAAAGTTGAATGCTGGAACTCAGTAATGGACGAAAACCGTTACATGGTTCGAAAGTGGAACGAGTTCATTGCATCTTAATTTAATCAATAGTGTGGGTCTTCTCGACCCTCACTATTGAGGACGCCTTATGGATGCTCAAAATCTAATTTTTAAACAGGATATAAAATAAAAAACCTAACTCCATCATGTCTGATGTTGAGGTTAGGGATATTTGGGCGAATATCCGGTGGGATAATTCACTTGAAGATAACCTGTAGCCATTATATCTACTAAAAGTGTTTTACTGTGAAACGCTATAATCCCATTGTACTTATTGCACAAGTTTCCCCGATAAGTGCAATCTTAGGATTATTCTTGATTGTACCAATCGCGACAATCTTGATCGTCAGTTTTTGGGATTATAGTGAGTTCATGTTACTTCCGGATTTTGTCTGGACCAACTACTACGATACACTGAGTTCTTTTGTAACCTACAAGACCTATTTAAATACCTTCAAGTACACAATTCTTACATGGTTTTTCACTCTGTTAATCGGTTTCCCTGTTTCGTATTTCTTGTGTTTTCATGTCCGGACATTGCGGTGGCAAATTGTACTATTCCTCATCTGCACCATTCCTTTTTGGACTTCAAACATTATCCGGATGATTTCATGGATCCCATTTTTAGGTCGAAATGGAGTGTTCAATTCCATGCTTATCAGCCTGGGTCTCACGAATGAACCACTTGAGTTTCTTTTGTTTTCAGATTTTGCTATCGTACTTGCTTTTGTGCATCTTTATACTCTTTTCATGGTAGTACCCATTTTTAACAGCATGATGCGCATCGATCGCTCGGTGTTGGAAGCTGCTATTGACGCTGGTGCCAATGGCTGGCAGGTGTTGACAAATATCGTCATTCCACTATGTAAACCTGGAATTGCTATCGGTTCAATTTTTGTTGTTACGTTGGTAATGGGAGATTACATTACTGTCCGTATGATGGGTGGCGGTTTGCGTGCTTCGGTTGGAGTGATGATGTGGAATGAAATTTCATTACTACTTTATCCTCCTGCAGCGGCAAATGCGGTTGTACTGCTTGTAGTAGTACTGATCCTTGTATCCCTTATGATGAGGGTTGTTGACTTAAAGAAGGAGTTATAGGAATGAGAGAGAGACGAGGAAAAGAATTTTATGTCCTAGCAATTTTTTTCACTGTTTTTGTGATCTTTTTGTATGGTCCAGTTTCCGCTATATTAATTCTTTCATTTCAAGGACCCAATGGAGGATTGACATTCCCAATGAATGGTGTGTCTATCCATTGGTTCTTTGCCTTGTTTGGTGAGCAACTGGTTGGAGATTTCAAGGCAGCTTTTTTAAGATCGCTGCAATTGGGATTGGTTGTGATGGTTGTTACCATATTTGTTTCAGTTCTTACCGGACTTGCATTTAGAAAAAAATTCTTTGGATCTACTTTTCTATTTTATACTACGGTTTCCAGCCTGATAGTCCCCTCAATTCTGGTCAGCCTGGGAATTGGATTACTCTATAACTTGATGGAGTGGGAGGCGGCTTGGTACAGTTCCGGAATGGGAGCACATCTGACATGGACATTACCCTTTGGATTTCTCATTATGATTGCGGTATTTAACCGATTCGACAGGTCATATGAAGAGGCAGCTAAAGATTTAGGTGCTAGCAACTGGCAAACAATTCGTTATGTGGTGCTTCCCATTATTGCCCCCAGTTTGATAGGAGTTGCTCTATTTGGATTTACACTATCCTATGATGAGTTTGCTAGGACACTGATGACTTCAGGTGTCAAAAATACACTTCCGTTAGAAATCTTTGGAATGACAACCAATGTCACAACCCCGACTCTTTATGCCTTGGGAACTCTGACCACAATATTTTCTTTGGTCGTGATTCTGACTGCAATGGGAATCGTATTCTACATGCAAAAACGCAGGGAACGGTTCGGCACCGATGCTGGAAAAGGAGTGTGAACTGTGAAAATATTACTGGTCAATCCGAACACAACCTCTTCAATGACGGATAAAGCTGGTGCAGCGGCGCGAATGGTTGCAGCTTCAGGAACCGAAATTATTGCGGTAAATCCGGAATATGGCCCGATAAGCATTGAAGGTTATTACGACGAAGTATTCAGTATTCCAGGATTGCTTGAAGAAGTTCGGAAAGGAGAATCCTCTGGCTGTCAGGGAACAGTTATCGCCTGCTTTGATGACACCGGTTTGGATGCTGCGCGTTGTATTGCTTCTGGACCTGTAGTTGGCATTTGTGAAGCTGCCATGCAAATAGCATCTCTGCTTGCCAAAAGTTTTTCGATAGTGACCACACTCAGGCGCTCGATTCCTGCTTTGGAAGAACTTACGGTGAAATATGGTATGTCTCTAAAATGCCAACGTATCCGGGCTGCAGACGTTCCGGTATTGGAGTTGGAGAATCCAGACTCGGAAGCCTCAAAACTCATACGTGTTGAAATTCAGGAAGCATTGGATGATGACCGTTCTGAAGCCATTGTCCTTGGCTGTGCAGGAATGGCAGATCTTGCTGCGGAACTATCAAAAGAATTCGGTGTACCAGTGATTGATGGAGTTTCCGCTGCGGTAAAGCTTGTTGAAAGTTTAGTTGCTCTTCGACTGCAAACCAGTAAAATTAATGGTTATGCCTTTCCACGTTCAAAACCGTATATTGGTCTGTTTCAAACTTTTCAACCATGATTGAAAGGTTTATGGAAGGTGACAGACCAATTATTTTCTTATCTCAAATAATACAATCTAAAAAAATTCTTTTCTAAATTCTACAGCTAACCTGTTCTCAGGAAATTGGAATTAATGTTTGATTCAAATTCCCTTGACTCTCAAAGCTTTTCACCTATATGTATTGTCTGAGACAAGATGGTTAAGTCTAAAAAACATTAAACATAATGGTTCAGAGGTCCCATGTAAAAAACCTTAGACTGGCCGATAAAAAATTTTTCAGAAATTACTATGGAAACTTGTATTAACCTGAATGACCTTAACAAATGGTTTGGATCTTTTCAGGTTCTGGATTCAATTAATTTGAGCATTTCAACTGCCGAAAAAGTAGTGATTTGCGGACCTTCAGGTTCAGGCAAATCAACACTGATTCGTTGTGTCAATGCACTTGAACCTTTTCAGTCTGGGTCTGTTAATGTTTGTGGAATCAGTGTTGAAAAAAACGGAAGGAATGCGACAGATATCCAGCGTAGAGTCGGAATGGTGTTTCAGCAATTCAATCTCTTTCCGCATTTAAGTGTTTTGAAAAACTGTACCCTTGCACCTTGCCGCGTACTGGGATTATCTGATGACGAAGCTGGAGCAAAGGCCATGCATTATCTTGAGCGAGTACGAATTCCAGAACAGGCATCAAAATACCCTGCAGACCTCTCCGGAGGTCAGCAGCAGCGGGTTGCTATTGCACGTGCTTTGACCATGGAACCTGAATTGATGTTGTTTGACGAACCCACATCTGCGCTGGACCCCGAGGTGGTTACTGAGGTATTAGATACGATGGTTGATCTTGCTGAAACAGGAATGACCATGATCTGTGTGACCCATGAAATGGGATTTGCTAAACAGGTGGCTGACAGGGTAGTTTTTATGGATGAAGGAAAGATAATTGAGATTGCCACTCCGGAAAAGTTTTTTTCAGAGCCAACTCATGAACGTACACAGTTCTTTCTCAGCAGGGTTTTAGGCTAGGGTATATAGATGATTGATTTGAGATTCTACGAAATCTGGAGGGAACAGATTTTTGTTGAAAAACTAATTAATGGTATTGGTACAAGCATCTTGCTGATGATACTTGGCGGAATTATTGGCTTTATCTTTGGGCTTGCACTTGCCACCGCAAGGGGTTCGAAAATAAGATTTCTACGCATTCCTTCTGCAACATTTATTGAGTCCGTACGCAATACCCCTTTAATAGTGCAATTGTTCTTTGTTTGTTTTGGTCTGCCGATGATATTTGAATACCGCTGGCCTTTTTTTGCTTCAGCACTCCTTGCTTTGTGTCTAAATTTTTCTGCATATTATGCTGAAATTATTCGAGCAGGTTTTGACAACGTTGAGTACGGTCAGTCTGAAGCTGCACGCGCCCTGGGTCTGGGAAAGAATGACATCCTTGCCTACATCGTGCTTCCGCAAGCTCTTGCAAAGGTTTATCCATCACTTGTCAGTCAGTTTGTGTTTTTGTTCCTGACCACCGGGATCATTTCTGAAGTAGGAGTTGAAGATCTGACCTGGGCAGGGCGATATATTGCCGACCGAAATTTTCGTGATTTTGAAGTTTTCATTGTGCTTACAATCGCTTATGCATTGCTGTCGGTAATGTTTCGCGGAGTACTTACAGCCACAGGTCAGCTGGTTTTTCCATGGTATAGAGAGAAATGATTGAATTTCTTTCCACATTAATCGGGCCTTTCCACGCTAAAATGTTGGCGGTACTTTTGAGTGCAACTCAATGGACTGTTTATTTGTCACTAACAGCCTTTATTGGCGGTGGGCTGATCGGTTTGATTTTCACTTTGCTGCGCATTACTCCAATAAACTGGATTCGGAAGTTTGCTGTTGCCTACATCTGGACTTTCCAGTCTGTACCCCTGCTGATGCTTTTATTCTTGACCGGCCTGGGGATCCCGATTTTTTATCAAGTTAATGTTCCCCCCTGGATGGCTGCAACGGTTTCACTGACCTTGTTTACCAGTGCATATATGTCAGAAGTTTGGCGCGGGGCTCTTCAGTCAATCGATGTTGGGCAGTGGGAAGCAGGTCGAGCGCTCGGGCTGGGGTTTGTCAAGAATCTCAGATATGTTATTTCTCCCCAAGCACTAAAAATAGCTACACCGCCAACAGTTGGCTTCATGGTTCAGGTTATAAAGGGGACATCTTTGGCTTACATAATTGACTTCAATGACCTGATGCGCTGGGGTAAGAAAATCGGCAACTCGCAAATCGATGGTGCCGAACCTTTTATTGTCTTTCCGCTGGTCGCTTTGATATACTTCTTATTGTGTTTCCCACTGACGTTACTATCTAGGCGCCTTGAACAAAGCCTGAACATAGATAGTAATAAATTAATGCTAACAATTAACAAAGGAGGATAGTCATGTAAAATAATCAATTCAGCAATAATATACTTAAATATTATTTTTAAATATTAATATAAATGGAGATTAAACATGTTAAATTTAATTACTCGAATCATTGCTATTTTGGCAATGTCTGCAACACTCTCAACACCAGTGTTCGCTGAACAGCTCCAATCAATTCTGGCTAGAGGCGAAGTTGCCATTGGTGTTCCTGAAAACTTTCCTCCATTCGGATCTGTTGGAAAGGATTTTAATCATGAAGGATATGATGTTGATGTAGCTGGTCTGATCGCAAAGGACCTGGGAGTTAAACTGAAGGTAGTGCCTTTAACTTCCAAACAACGTATTCCTTTCCTTAGCTCTGGAAAGGTTGACCTTGTGATATCGTCTATGGGGGCAAATCCTAAACGCGCGAAATCGATCTGGTTCTCTTCTGCATATGCACCCTTTTTCTCTGGCGCATATGCAAGGCAGGGAGTTAATGTTTCTAACTATGTGGATTTAAAAAATTATAAGGTTGGTGTCACAGGTGGAACACTGGAAGATCTGACATTGACAGAAAAAGCACCCAATGGTACTGACATCGTTCGATTTGGGGACAATGCTGCAAACATTTCAGCATTTGTAGCAGGTCAGACTGATGTGCTGATTACAGGAAATATAGTTGCTGCTAAGGTGATCTCAGAAAACCCTGGTAAAAAAATTGAACCAAAATTTATTATGCGAGAATCACCATGCTTTATTGGTGTAAGACAGGGAGAAACCAACATGTTACAGTGGGTTAACGTTTTCATCTTGCACAAGACTCTGGGGGGTGATCTGAACGAATTGTCCATGAAGTGGTTTGGCCAGCCATTGCCACCGCTACCTAGCCTCTAGACTTTAATGTAGTTCGAAGAGAATAAAGGGCCGAATTATATTATTTAAGCTGAATAAATTTTGTTGATCATAAGTTTTGATTATTTACAATTCAGCCCTTTATTCGTAAACTAAAAGATCCAGCCAAAGCTTACAAAATAGGACTAAAGTGAGGGGGGCAAATTATGACAGCTGAAAAACTATTTACAATTTTCCAAACAATCTTTTAAAGCGTGCTAACTTTACTTCTTCTGCCCTATATTTGTACGAAAATTTGACCACCACGCCTTTTTCCCCCTATTCTTATTTCTGATTACCAGACATGACTTTGACAATTGATTTTGGGCCTAATGAACTCAGGAAGCAGGTTGAAAAAACCTGCATCCAGGGACGCCACCTGACGTTTATAGACGATTTTTCATCTGCAGAGCTCGACAATATATTCAGGACTGCGGAGATGTTAGAACCGTATTGGCGCAGTCGGATTCCAGTGCTTGAAGGCAAGGTACTCTGCACACAGTTTTTCCAGCCAAGTACTCGAACAAGATTCAGCCATGAAACTGCTATGTTCAGACTTGGCGGTCATGTCATTACCGAATCCAATCCATTGGTCAGCTCATCAGCCGCAAAGGGAGAGTCTCTTTATGATGCACTCAGGGTTACTTCTCAGTACTCGGATATTATTGTCCTGCGTCATCCTGATGAGGATGTTATCAAGACAATTGAGATGTTGGGAAGAGATTCTTCTCCAATCATTTGCGGTGGTTACGGAAATGTAACACATCCTACCCAGGGATTGCTTGATATGTACACTGCATATCGAGCTTTGGGTAGTGATTTCAGTAAAATGACTGTCATGATTGCAACACCTGATCTTTCACGGGCGCGCTCCGGGCAGTCCTTTGGACTTGGTCTGGCCCGCATGGGAGCCAGGCTGATTTACTCAGGTACCACGGGCCTGGAAACCTCAGACGTCATTCGCGAAAAGTTGAAAGCAATGAATGCTAACTTCTCGGAAGTTAATGATCTGACGATTGGTCAGCACGAGGAAATGATTGCCGACGAAGGTGTGGATCTTGTCTATCTTCCTGGCTGTTCTGTAAAGAAGGGAGATTCTGGCCGCGACGACTTCATGAAAAAGATGGCTGAATACTATTTCACACTCGATGGGCTTCAGAGGATAAAGCAGAAGAGTGGCAAGACGGTTGGACTGATGCATTCACTGCCGCGTAACGATGGAGAGTTCGATTTTTCGATAGATGCAAGTAAACATGAACTTTATTTCAAGCAAATTGCTTTCTCTGTACCTCTTAGAATGTCCCTGCTCGTGAATATTTGTGGTGTTTAGCACCGCCAATAAATTAAGAAGGTACAATTATGAGCGGAAAACCGACAATCCATGTGATCGCAACGGGTGGAACCATCTCAGGATCCGGTTCCTCTGCAACTGCAGCAGCGTATGAGTCGGGCAGGGTGGAGGCTTCAGAATTGGTTGCTGAAGTTGAGGGGCTGTCACAAGTTCCGATCATTGAGACCGAGAACCTGTTTGCCACTGGTTCAGAAAACCTTGGTCCGGTTCAATGGAGAATGCTGGCCCGCAGAATTGAGGAATTAACGAAAAGCAGGGATGTTGATGGTGTTGTTGTCACTCATGGAACCGACACCCTTGAAGAAGCTTCTTTTTTTCTGGATCTTGTTTGTAAACCCAGCAAGCCTGTGGTCCTGACGGCGGCCATGAGGCCCGCAACTGCCCTGAGCGCAGATGGTCCAGCGAATCTATATCAGGCAATACTTTCCGCAGCCTCTCCTCAGCTTAAGGGTCATGGTATTCTGGTAGTAATGAACGGGACAGTCATTCCCGGATGGCAGGCTATCAAGACGGATTCTGCTGCATTGGAGTCTTTTTCCGCTTATCCGAATGGAATAATTGGGCGTATTTCCGGAGAAAGATTGATTGTCAGCGGTGAGTCTTGTCCCTTACCACTTTCAGGGAGATTTACTGATCATTTGAATAAGGACAGCAAATTGCCATTGGTGAGAGTGATATTTCTACGGGGAGGGTATGAAGAAGGACTAATTGAAGACTGGATTAAGAAGGATTGCAGAGGCGTGGTCATCGCAGGTTTTGGAGCCGGAACCTTACCAGATACCGTGGCAAACCGAATAGCCAAAATGGAACTTTCTGAATTTGTGATCGTTGTTTCTTCCAGGGTGCCTCGAGTGATGGTGATGTCAGAAACCATGACACAAATTGAAGGCTGTAATGCTGTCCCGTCAGGGTTCCTGAATCCTCAGAAGTCAGCATTGCTTTTGTCCCTGGCTCTGGAAGATGGCCTGCAAACTGCTGAAATCGTCAATCTGTTCAAAAAATTGTACAGTTAAAATAGAGCAGTATTGCAGCAGAAATTTAAGCATGGCCTTAGCAGGAATAATCCCCAAACTCATGATTATTTCCTTGGGTGGTAACTCCATTCATCATCCTGACTGCCGTTTCATTGGTGGGGATTTACTTAGGCAGGCCTGGGCAGCAGGAGCTTGATCAGCTTAAGGTCTCCGAAGCGTAACCGGAACACATCTAATACCAGATTAGGAAACCTTAATTAATCATGAGTTAAAGTTAATTCCTTACAATAAGAGCAAATTGATGAATACTTCCGGATTCAAAACTCTGGAACCCGAACAACGCCTTTTGATGGGACCTGGTCCGGTTAATGTTTATCCAGCCGTGTTGCGTGCCATGTCTCTGCCGATGCTGGGTCAGTTTGATCCCCAGTTCACGGATTATATGAATGAGATCATGTCGCTATACAGGCAGATTTATCGCACTCGCAACAAGTGGACGTTCCTGGTTAATGGCACTGCACGTGCCGGCATTGAAGCATGTTTGAGTTCGATGATTTCACCAGGAGACAGGGTCCTTGTACCAATCTTCGGCAGGTTCGGTCATCTTCTTACCGAAATTTCCAGACGCTGTCAGGCAGAGGTGATTAACATCGAAACAGAATGGGGAACGGTGTTTGAAGCAGGCCAGATTGCTGATGCAGTAAGCAAACACCAGCCGCGTTTTGTCGCACTGGTGCATGGTGACACCTCAACAACAATGGCCCAGCCACTTGATGAGATCGGCCCATTATGTCGGGAAGCTGGCACAGTGGTTTATGTGGATACGACAGCGACCCTGGGAGGCATGCCCTTCGAAGTAGACAAATGGTGTCTTGACGCTGTCAGTTCAGGTTTACAGAAATGCCTTTCCGGTCCTCCGGGGTGTTCGCCAGTCACAATCAATGACCGTGTTGCTGAAATCGTTAACTCACGTAAGCATGTCGAGGCCGGTATAAGACCTGATGGAGTGATTGACGCAGATGGGCCGATTGTGCAGTCGAACTACTTTGATTTGGCCATGCTGATGGATTACTGGAGCCCTATGCGTCTTAACCACCACACTGAAGCTACCTCCATGCTCTATGCCGCTCATACCTGTGCACAGGTTGTTCTAAATGAGGGGCTTGAGGCTGGATTTGCTCGTCACCGTATCACCAGTCAGGCCATACGCAAGGGACTGACTGCCATGGGTTTGGAACTTTTTGGGCACGAAAGCCATAGGATGGACAATGTCACGGGAGTCTTTATTCCCAAAATTCTTGGAGATGGTGAGCAGGTACGGAGTCAACTGCTGGGAGACTTTGGAATCGAAATTGGAACTTCTTTTGGTCCGCTTAAAGGTAAAATATGGCGCATTGGAACTATGGGTTATGTGTGCCGCAAGACAAACATTCTACGCTGCCTTAGTGCGCTTGAGGCTGTGTTACGTCGCAATGGGTTTGAAGTGCCTCCGGGAGAAGGTGTTGATGCCGCATACAAAGTTTTCGAACAATGACTATGACTTCTAAACAACCGAAAAGTGAGACAAAAATTCCGGATAAAAATACCCCGCATCCTCTTCTGGAAGGCCCTCCGCGAGTGATAAACGTTGGTCTTTCTTTATTTGCCGATGATCTGAAGAAGCAAGATGCAGAAATGGTCAATGTAGATTGGTCTCCACCTGCCCGCGGGGACATTGAACTCGCAAACCTCCTTGCAAAGTTAAGTTACAAATGAGCACATCTTTTTCGCTCGGAGATACCATACGTGAAGCTAATTCGGAAGCTGTAAAACGGATGCTGGAAGCTGAGCCGGTACTGGTTGATGTGGTTACGGCAAGTGAGGCAATTCCAGACCTTGAGGAGGGTATGATTCTTCATGCCGGTCCACCGATTGACTGGGATCGCATGTGCGGACCAATGAGGGGAGCAGTCGCTGGCATCGCAGTTTTTGAAGGCTGGGCTGAAGATCTTTCCGAAGCAGAAAATATTGCTGAATCAGGATCATTCAAATTCCGACCAAACCATGATTATGGGGCAGTTGGTCCCATGACCGGCATGACCACATTAAGCCAGCCGGTGTTGGTCGTGGAGAACCGTTCCGGAGGCAATCGTGCGTACTGCACAATCAACGAGGGGCTTGGGAAGGTAATGCGTTTTGGAGGCAACGATGCATCCGTAATAAAACGTTTGGGATGGCTGCGGGACAAACTTGGACCTGCAATAGGTTCGGCCCTTCGTTCTGGGAAGGGGATTGAACTAAAATCGCTTGTTGCCCGTGGACTAACCATGGGAGATGAGATGCACCAGCGCAACGTAGGCTGTTCAAGTCTGCTTTTGAGAACCTTGGCACCTGAACTTTCCCGAAATGTGTATGATCGTACTGAACTTGCAGAAATGCTGGCATTTATCGGTTCAAATGATCAGTTTTTTCTCAATGTGGCAATGGTTTTGGGCAAGGCGATAATGGATCCTGTGTGCAACATTGAAGGCTCCAGCGTGGTGACTGCGATGAGTCGTAACGGGACTGATTTTGGCATCCGCGTGAGTGGACTTGGTGAAGAGTGGTTCACTGCCCCTGTGGAGATGCCCGAGGGTCTTTACTTCCCAGGTTTTAGTGCTGAAGATGCCAATCCTGACATGGGGGATTCTACAATTGTGGAAACGATAGGACTGGGAGGATTTGCCATGGCGGCCTCACCTGCTGTTGCCGGGTTCGTAGGTGCTGGCACCCCTTCCAGCGCTGCTGATTTTACACGCATTATGGGCGAGATTACGCTCGCCAAAAACCCCGAGTGGACGATTCCGTCACTGGATTATCAAGGAGTTCCAACAGGAATTGATATCCGTCTGGTTGTTGAAACGGGCATTGCTCCAACAATCAACACCGGAATTGCCCATCGTAAACCCGGTGTCGGCCAGGTGGGTGCAGGTGTCGTGAAAGCACCTCTTGTCTGTTTCGAAAAGGCACTGAGGGCACTCGCCATGCGGCTGGGAGTTTGAGATGAGCAACATACTTAATCGTGTCTGTCCAGGTCTGTTTATTGATTCAGTTGTGTTGATGCAGATTTCCCGCAGCATTGCCAGCCTAAAAGGGGTAGATGACTCAGCTCTTATGATTGGAACTCCGTCCAACCTCGATCTTCTGGATAATGCAGGACTTTTGTCAGATACGAGTCGGAAGGCTACTGGTGGAGATTTGATTATTGCTGTAAGGGCGAAGGATGATGCAACTGCGGCAAGTGCGATGGCAAAGGCAGAGTCATTGCTCGAACAACCTGTGGTTGCTCAGAGTGAAACTGTTGATTTACAGCCCCGAACACTGCGCTCGGCACTGGACAGCCTTCCAGATGCCAATCTGGCGCTAATCTCTGTTCCAGGGGACTTCGCTGCGGCTGAGGCACGCAAGGCCCTGCGTGCTGGTTTGCACGTTATGCTTTTCAGTGACAACGTGTCGGTTTCAGAAGAGGTGGAGCTAAAGAGGGAAGCGGCTGAGGCGGGACTGCTGGTAATGGGACCAGACTGCGGAACTTCTGTCATCGGGGGTGTAATGTTGGGCTTTGCCAACCGGATTCCACAAGGTAACATTGGAATAGTGGGTGCGTCCGGGACTGGCTTGCAGGAGATCTCCTGCCTGCTCGCCCAAGCCGGACATGGAATATCGCATGCTGTTGGTGTTGGGGGACGCGACCTAAGTGACATGGTAGGAGCTCTCAGTACTCTTGCGGCACTCCAAATGCTGGAGGCGGATGCTGCCACCCGCCATATTTTGCTGGTTTCCAAGCCACCGTCGCCAGCTGTTGCTGAGCGTGTAGTTGATGCGCTGGCACACAGCAAAAAAACGGCAACGGTCTGTTTTATTGGTGCGGTTGAACCATTACTGCCTGCTAACGTAAGTTTTACACGGACATTGAAGGCTGCTGCAGAAGTGGTAACTGGCAGTTCTGGCAAGGAGGAAAAAATTGAATTACAGTATACCATTCCCCAACATGCCTCAGGTCGGAAGCTGGTCAAGGGACTTTTCAGTGGAGGGACACTGGCTGCAGAAGCACAGGTGATATTCCTAGACCAAGGGGTTCCGGTGTCGTCAAATGTCCCAATTGCAGGGGCAATGGTACCTGATGCTGCGACTGGACACGTTCTTCTTGATTTAGGCAGCGATGAATACACTAAAGGGCGCCCGCATCCAATGATTGCTCCAGCAGTGCGTGAAGCTGAAATAGTCCAGTCACTGACAGATCCAACGGTTGCGGTGATACTGCTTGACGTTGTGATCGGTTACGGCGCTCATCCTGATCCTGCGGGAGAAATTGCACGTGTTGTTTTGGCAGCGCAAAAGGACAGACCGGTTGTGGTTGCATCAGT
>LULR01000092.1_pt1 | contig 26681 bp, 25 predicted proteins | sample 729471 | NCBI WGS metagenome assembly LULR01 (sample SAMN03860284, study PRJNA289734) | marine metagenome | biome: seawater column; feature: ocean; material: water; isolation source: Red Sea water column Station 108 - depth 500m | place: Saudi Arabia: Red Sea | collected 2011-10-15 | depth 500 m
GCAGCTGCCAGACCATAAAGGTAAGCTCTACCGCCCATACAGGCTTTCGCGCCCATGGATAAAGCTTTTAAGATATGCGTCCCTCTCCTCACTCCACCATCTAAGATAACTTCAAGTTTATCGCCGACAGCGTCGATGATATCGCCCAGTACCTCAATGGGGGCTGGACAACCGTCCATCTGACGACCTCCGTGATTCGAAACCATAATAGCCGATGCTCCTACTTCAGCTGCCATTTTAGCGTCTTCCACAGACAAAATGCCTTTGATAGCAAATGGCTTATCCCACTGTTCTATCATCCAGGCCGCATCCTTCCAGGTAACCGTTCTGTCGAATTGACTGTTCATGAAGTCCATGACGGACATACTTGAAGATCCAGCTGGTACTTTGTGCTCTAGATTCACCATCGAGGGGGTTGGTGGGTGAGTTATGTAATTGAAGGACCAGTTGATATGCCTGGCGATATTCATGTATCCACTCAAACCTAATTTAGGTGGGACTGTCATTCCGGTCACTAAATCTCTTTCTCTTCTACCATTACTAGGAACATCCACTGTAAGACACAAAGCATCGTAATTCGCGTCTTTGCATCTTTGAATGTATTCCTGTGACAAGCTCCTGTCTTTTAACACATAAATCTGAAACACTTTTGGTCCATCAGATGCCTTCGCTACATCTTCAATAAGCGTAGTAGATATCGTGGATAGACAAAATATGGTTCCTGTTCTTGCTGCAGCTCTGGCTGCACCGCCTTCTCCGTCTGGATGAAACAAACGATGATAGCCGGTGGGAGAGCAAATAAATGGCCAATCTATTTTTTGGCCTAAGACCGTTGTTGAAGTGTCTATCTTGTCTACGTCTACGAGGAACCTTGGGACCAATTCAAATTGTTCAAATGCAGAAGTGTTTTGTCGATAAGTCCATTCATCTTCAGCAGCGCCGTCTATGTAATGAAACATTGGTGCAGGAAGTCGCTTTTCAGCGAGGTCCCTAAAGTCCATGACCTTATGGCATGAATCCAGTTTTCTTTTAGACACTAACCTTTTTCGTTCTGGATCAACTCAAACATTTTCATGGCTTGTTCTCCGCCTTGATAACATGGCTTTGCATCTTTCATATCTGAGATCTGATCCCAATTTGAAGCTATATTTTCTGCTGTCATATCTTCGCCTGTTCCAAGATTAATACCCATGGTTTCGTGAATCATAACTCTGGCAAAAACCCCTGCGCCAGCTGCCATAATTACTCCTGTGGGAGCGTCCTCTGAAACCATATAAGTCACTGCTGGAGTAACAAAATCTGGTTTTATTTGGTCTAAAACATCTGACATACCAGGCAATTCTTCAGTCATTCTGGTTCCAGCAAAAGGTGCAAGTGCATTGCACTTAATGTTGTATTTAGCTCCTTCCAATTTCAGAGTATTGATTAGTCCAACCACCCCCATTTTGGCAGAACCGTAATTAGTTTGGCCAAAATTACCGTAGAGACCGCTTGAAGATGAAGTCACTACGATTCTCCCGTAGTTCTGCTCTCTCATGATCTCCCAAACAGCTTTTGTGCAATTGACCGTCCCCATTAAATGCACTTCAAGAACCATCCTAAAATCGTCGTCTTCTATCTTTGTAAAACTTTTATCCCTCAAGATACCGGCATTATTAATCAAAATATCAATCCTGCCGTAAGCGTCCATTACTTCCTTGACCATCGCTTCTACCTGACCTTTATCGGTAACGCTGGCACCATTTGACATGGCTTCTCCGCCTGCAGCTTTTATTTCTTCCACAACCGCTTCTGCTGGGGAGAGAGAGCCGCCAGTGGACCCGTCTACGCTACCTCCAAGATCATTAACCACGACTTTAGCGCCTCTTTTAGCCAAATCTAAAGCATGACAACGTCCTAAACCTCCGCCCGCCCCAGTGACGATAGCAACTTGATCTTTAAAAGTTATAGCCATAATTACTCCTAATAAATTTTGAGGCGCTAATAGTACAGGAACCTAGTTTCTTTGTGAAAAAGCTTTTTTTATTCTAGATAAAGCTTCTTCCAGCCTGGATCTTGGACAACCAAAATTTAAACGAACGAATTGACTGTCACCAAACCATTCCCCTCTATGAACGCCAACCCCTGCGTTAATAAAGAAATCCGATGGATCATCTAATCCTGTTTTAGAACAATCTATCCACGCAAGGTAAGTTGCTTCTGGTCCGTATAAGGAGAGTCCTTCAATTTTAGATATCTCTTCTTTGAGTAGCTTTCTGTTCTCTCCAAGGTAGTCCATAAGCTCCTGATACCAAGGCTCTCCGTATTTGTAGGCAGCTTCTGCTGCTGTGTAAGCAAAAACACCAATATGAGCTGCTATTCCCCTCATGTTTCGCCTAAACTCTTGTCGAAGCTCGGGGTTTGGAATAATTGCTGCTCCACAAGGCAGTCCTTGCATATTAAAAGTTTTAGTGGGAGACAACAAAGTAATTGAATTGTTTAGTGCGTATTCATTGGTCTGCGCCAAGTGTAGGTGTTTTCTGCCTGGTTCAAAAATCAAATCTGAATGAATTTCGTCTGCACATATTATGGTTTGATTTTTTTCACATATATCTACCAATTTTTTTATCTCTTCTTGATTGAATACTGTTCCGCCAGGATTATGAGGATTGCAGAAAAAGAACATTTTAATTTCTTCACTCATCAGCTGATCTATGGATTCATAGTCTAGCTCTAATCTTCCTTCAGCATTTTTTAGATCCGTATTTAACCTCCCTCTATTCATATTGTCTGAAGCATAAACAAAAGGCCTATAAATAGGTGACGGTGTCATGACCATATCACCAGGACTTAGAGCTGTTCGACAAGCCACATTCAATCCGACAACCACGCCAGGCATCCAAGTTACCCATGCTGGATCAATTTCCCACCCTGATTTATCAACCAACCTTTTTTGCAGGGTCAACTCTCTTTTTAATGGCTTCTGTCACCTCAGGAGGACATTGGAAGTCCATATCAGCGACCCACATAGGAAGGATATTGGGATCATCAAACTTTAGCCATTTCGTGCTTCTCGTTTCTATACGATCTATTATGCTATCAAAGTCATATTTCATAATTTGCGGTATGGTACTCTAAAATATTCTTTCAGGCTTCCCTATTGCTACAAAAGATATCAGTAGTTAGACTTCTTGCGCTAAAAAATAATAATTATTTATGAGTAATTTACATTCTCAAGTAAATGACAATACCCCCGTATTAGTTGGTTGTTCACAGTACCTAGATAAGAAAGGTCCTGAAGGTCTTAATTATTTAGATATTTTAAAAATAGCTTGTGAAAAAGCCTTAGACGATTGTGAAGCCAAGGTTAGTTTAAAAGAACATCTAGACACTATTTCTGTAATTCGTTTTACCGGTGATACACCAAACAGAGATTCAGCAACAACTGACCTGTGGGGATACTCAAATATGCCCAGGAGCTTGGGTAATTCACTGGGTGTAAGTGTTCCTAATGAGATTTATACAACCACTGGCGGAAATTCACCTCAACTTCTACTTAATGAGATTTGTAATCGCATTAAAGATCAAAAAATGGATTGTGCTCTTCTAACCGGGGGAGAAGCTTTAGATACTTTTGTTTCTAGATTAAAAGATGGCCTGGAAGTTAACTGGGGAGATAATCCAGGAGGAGAGCCTGAATCATTAGGAAGTCAAAGAGACCTGGGAAGTGAATTCGAAAAGAAACATGGTATTTTTGAGCCTTCTTCAGTTTATCCTTTATTTGCTAACAGCATTCGAGGCAATGAAGGTAAAAGCGCCAATCAACACCAGGAAGATATAGGTAATTTATTCAGTCGTTTTTCTGAAATAGCTTCAGAAAATGAATTTTCTTGGTTCAAAATTCATAGATCTGTTGAAGAAATAGTTGAAGCAACACCTCAAAATAGAATGGTGAGCTTTCCCTATACCAAATACATGAATTCAATTATCAGAGTAAATCAGTCTGCTGCTTTGGTAATTACATCTGCTAAAAAGGCCAAGGAATTAGGGATACCCACTTCAAAATGGATTTTTATGCATGGCGCTGGATGTATAAATGATATTTGGAACATTACTGAAAGAGAAAACCTTTACTCCTCTCCGGCTATTAGAAAATGTGCTGAAGCAATCTTTAGCAAAGCAGGTCGTACTCAATCAGATGTTTCTTTTTATGATCTATACTCTTGTTTTCCTAGCGCAGTTCAAATTGCTAAAAAAGAAATAGGCATACCAGACAAAGACACTAGAGACCTGACCGTCACAGGAGGTTTGCCTTATTACGGAGGACCAGGCAGTGCTTATGTGGTCAACTCTTTAGCGAGTATGGTTAATAAATTGAGAGAAAATCAAGGCAGTTATGGACTGGTTAATGCTAATGGATGGTTCCTGACCAAACACGGACTGGGGATATTCTCTTCCAATCCTTTTTTAGGAGAATGGAACCAAGTTGTAGATTCTTCACTTTTACAAAAGGAAATAGAAAGTTTAGAGCACCCTGAATTTATCGAAGAAGCAAACGGTAGAGGTTCTATAGAAACCTATACAGTGGTGAACTCAAGAGAAGGTCCAACTAAGGCTATTATCATAGGTCGCATGGAAGACGGGAAAAGATTTGTTGCTAACACTGAAAGAAATGAAAATCTTTTGACTAAAATGATGCAGAAAGAAATGTTAAACGCCACAGGTACTGTAAAATTTGATAATTCACGAAATATTTTCCAACCTGATTAGAAGGAGAAGTAAATGAAAGAAATTAATGTTGCTGTTACCGGAGGAGCGGGTCAAATTGCTTATTCCTTACTTCCTAGGTTGGTTAGTGGAGAAACTTTTGGGGTTGATACAAAAGTGAATCTTAGACTGATAGAAATTCCTCAAGTTGTAGACAAGCTTGAAGGAACCATCATGGAACTGATTGATTGTGGATTTGAACAGACAGGATCCTTGCTTGCGACAGCGGATATTAAAGAAGGAGTTAAGGATGCACATTGGGTCCTTTTAGTTGGCAGCATTCCAAGAGGAATAGTGGTCGATGGGAAGAAAATTGAAGAAAGAAGTGACCTACTAAAAATCAATGGAGGTATTTTCACTGACCAAGGCGAGGCAATAGGTAAATTAGCGCAAGAAGATGCAAAAATTTTAGTAGTAGGCAATCCAGCCAATACAAATGCGCTAATTGGAAGAACAAAGTCTGAAAATCCTGCACAGAGTTGGTTTGCCATGACTGCGCTCGATGCCAATAGGGCTAAAGCACAATTAGCTGAAAAAGCAGGTGCAGAAATAAGTTCAGTGACTAACATGACAGTTTGGGGAAATCATAGCCCTACTATGTATCCTGATCCTTACAACGCGCAACTTGATGGCGTAAGTGCAGTTGAAGTGATAAATGACCTAGATTGGGTTGAAAACGAATACTTACCCCTTGTCCAACAAAGAGGAAAGGCAGTAATTGATGCGAGGGGCGCCTCCTCTGCAGCTTCAGCAGCTAATGCTGCTATAGATACTGTTAAGGCTGTTGATAATAAGACTGAGGAAGGAGATTGGTTTAGCGCAGCGGTTCCAAGTGATGGAAGTTATGGGATACCTGAAGACTTAATTTTTGGCTTCCCCTTAACTTCTAATGGCCAGGGTAAGGTTGATATAGTCCAAGGTATTGAGCTCAATGATTTTGCTCAAGCAAAAATCAAAATTACTACGGACGAACTATTGTCTGAAAAAGAAGCTGTAAAAGATCTCTTAGACTAATCTTTACCTTTCGGTTTAAGTTGGGGGAATAAAAGCACATCTCGTATAGACGTGGCCCCCGTAAAGAGCATAACTAGCCTGTCAATACCAACTCCTACGCCTGCACATGGTGGAAGGCCATACTCTAAAGCCTCTACATAATCTTCGTCGTAACCCATGGCCTCTTTGTCGCCAGAGTCTTGCTGCTTAACTTGTTGTTTAAATCTCTCCGCTTGTTCATCCGGATCATTAAGCTCAGAAAATCCATTGGCAATTTCTTTTCCACCTATAAACAATTCAAAACGATCTACATAATCTGGGTTATCGTCTTGTGTTCTTGAAAGAGGAGATACATCTTTAGGATACCCTACTATAAAAGTAGGCTTATCAAGCTCGCTCTCTACGCCCTTCTCAAATATTTCTAATTGCAGCTTACCGTCAGAGGAGTCTTTTATATTCTCCACTTCTAGCTTCTTAGCTATCTTCTCTAGCTCTTTCCTGTCTTCTAGTTGACCTTTCTCAACACCAAGATATTTAATGATGGAATCAACTAAGGTTAGTTTTTGAAAAGACTTTGATAGGTCATACTTCTTTTTATTTTGTTCAATAACGGTTTTTCCCAAAACCCTCTCTGCCAATGTTCTTATTAGAGATTCCATAAAATTCATTTGGTCTTCGTAATCGGCGTAAGCCGTATAAAATTCAAGCATGGTGAATTCAGGATTGTGTTTTGTGGACAAGCCCTCATTTCTAAAATTCCTATTGATCTCAAATACTTTTTCTATTCCTCCTACAACTAGCCTTTTAAGGTATAACTCGGGAGCAACCCTCAAATACAAATCCATATCAAGGGCATTATGGTGGGTCTGAAATGGTCTGGCTGTGGCCCCTCCTGGTATCGGGTGCATCATCGGAGTCTCAACTTCCAAGTAACCTTCTTCTATAAAGATATTACGTATTTCACTTAAAATTTTGCTTCGCTTCTTAAAAACCTCGAGACTTTCAGGATTGGTTAAGAGATCTAAATACCTTTTTCTATACCTCTGTTCTGTGTCAACTAAACCGGCATGCTTCTCTGGTAGAGGCTTTAAAGATTTTGTTAAAAGAAAAATACTTTTGGCTTCAACTGTTAATTCATTGGTTTTGGTTTTAAATAGCTCTCCTTTAAGACCTACCACATCTCCTAAATCCCATTTCTTGAATTCCTTATATGCCTCTGCCCCCAGGTTATCTGCCTTAATGTAAGCCTGAATTTGTCCAGAAAGATCCTGAATGGTAATGAAACTGGCCTTGCCCATTACACGCTGCAACATTACTCTGCCCGCTACCGAGACCTCTACTTTTTTACTTTGTAATTTATCTTTCTCAAAAGAATCATAAGCGGCGTGTAGCTCCTCTGCTAACGCGTCCCTCCTAAAGTCGTTTGGAAAGGCATTACCTTTCGACCTTAACTCATCGAGTTTAGCTCTTCTTAAAGCTAAGAGTTCATTTTGTGAAATTTCTTCTGTCATTACGCATACTTTAACTAAATATTGGCTTTAAGGCTCGCTTCAATAAAACTATCAAGATCTCCATCCAATACTGCTGTGCAATTTGAAGTCTCATAACCAGTCCTTAGATCTTTTATTCGCGCTGAATCCAACACATACGATCTTATCTGACTTCCCCACCCTATATCTGACTTTGATTCCTCCAGAGTCTGTCTTTCTGCATCCAGCTTTTGCATTTCTATTTCATAAAGTTTAGCCCGAAGTTGTTGCATTGCTTTGTCTCTATTTTGGTGTTGTGACCTTTGAGATTGGCATTGGACAACAACTCCAGTAGGTTCATGGGTAATTCTAATAGCTGAATCAGTTTTATTAACGTGCTGTCCGCCTGCTCCGCTAGCTCTGTAAGTATCTATTCTAAGATCTGAAGGGTTTATGTCTATTTCAATGGTTTCATCAATTTCAGGGGAAACAAAAACAGATGCAAAAGAAGTGTGTCTTCTACTGCCTGAATCAAAAGGAGACTTTCTTACCAATCTATGCACTCCTGTTTCTGTCCTAAGCCATCCATACGCATAATCTCCTTCGAATCTAATTGCAGAACTTTTAATTCCAGCTACCTCGCCAGGAGACACCTCAATCATTTCAACTTTAAATCCCTTAGATTCACCCCATTTTAAATACATCCTCATAATCATCTCCGCCCAATCCTGAGCTTCGGTTCCACCTGAGCCAGACTGAATATCTAAAAAAGCATTATTTGGATCCATGGGATTAGAGAACATTCTTTGAAACTCTAATTGGTAGAGCATCTTTTCATTTTTTTCAATTTCTTCGATAAGTCCTTCTAAGGCTTCTTCATCATTTTCGGAGAGAGCCAATTCGGATAACTCTGAAGAGTCTTTTATGGCCTGGTCTAAATCGGTAACCCTTGTTACCTCTTTTTCAAGATGTACCCTTTCTTTGTTTAGTTCTTGAGCTTTTTTTGGGTCATCCCAAACATTTGGATCGTTAAGATTTTCAGTTAATTCATTTAACCGAGACTGTTTTTTTTCGAGGTCAAAGATACCCCCTTAGGTCATCAATTCTTTTGACCTGATTTTTTAAATCTTCAATTATCGAAGTTACTTCAGTCATGTCTTAATTAATAGATGAAACTATATACTCTCTCACCTTATCTATATTATCGGGTAGAACAACAAAATCTTCTTGTTTATCTTCTATATCCTTTAATTGAGAAGGAGTCTCTACAGCGTCTTCAGCTAACACTTGTTTAATGGCCTCCATGAATTTAGATGGGTGTGCTGTGGCCATTGTTATCACAGACTGGTCAGGAGAGATTAATTCTCTGGCAGCTCTAACCCCTGTAGAAGTATGCGGGTCTAGTATGTAATTGCTTGTCTCAAAAGTGTTTTTAATTTCTTGCAGTATTTCCTGATCCGTACTTGGAAAGCTTAAAAATACATCTTCTGCTTTCTTCCAGTATTCTCCGGGCACTGAAATTTGTTCTTTAGGGAAGGAAGACATAGTTTTTTGCAGCTTCTTAGAATTATTGTTAAATAAATTAAACAGTAGCCTTTCAAAATTACTGGCCACTGAAATATCCATACTGGGGGCCAATGTTGAGGTGACTTTCCCTTTCTTATAAGAATTTTCAGAAAATAATTTGTGCAAAACATCATTGCTATTTGTGGCAACTAGTATTTTATTAATGGGAAGACCCATTTCCTTAGCCAACCAACCTGCATAAGCATGTCCGAAATTCCCGGAAGGTATCGAAAAGATCAATCCGTTCAGCTCTTCTTTTAACCTTAAGTAAGTCCAGAAATAATAAACTGATTGGGTCATACACCTAGCCCAATTTATAGAATTAGCTGCTATAAAACGGGTTTCATTTGACAAAATAGCTTCGTCCAAAAATAACTCTTTAACCATGGCCTGACAGCCATCAAAATCAGTTTGAACTGAGAGAGCATGCACATTCTTTGCTTGAGTAGTTGTCATCTGCTTTCTCTGTATTTCAGTAACTCTCTCATGCGGATACAGGATAAAAACTTCTACGTTCTTGTATCTAGAGCACGCTGAAATTGCGGCTGACCCAGTGTCACCAGAAGTAGCTCCTAAAACAGCAATTTTTGTCTCTTGCTTTTGCGCAAAATGATTAAGTAGCGTTCCTAATAGCTGCATTGCAACATCTTTAAATGCCAAAGTGGGTCCATGAAATAACTCAAGGATCCATCTTTGGTCTTCTAATTTAATTAAATTAACTACGTCTTTGTTTTCAAAAGCTTGATAAGCGTCATTAACAATGTATTCAAAATCACTTTTATTAATCTCTTCTGATACAAATTGATGAAGTATCTCAGCTGTTAATTCTTGATAATTTAAAGAGCTTAAATCTTCAAGTTCCTCATTCGTGAACCTGCGAGTATCTAATGGCATAAACAAACCACCATCTGGGGCAAGACCCCCTAATAGGACTTCACTAAATGACTTTCTCAGTGAAGAGTTTCTGGTACTTATATATTGCATTACTTCTTGCCTAGATGAATCCTAAACTTCTTAACTCCCGGAGTAACTTCTGGTAAGTCTTCCAACTCATTTTTTAGTTTAAAAGCTTCATTATCAGTAATTTCACCAGATATTATGACTACAGGAATGGATTCTAGGTTTGCTTTCGCCTTTGCCTCATGTTGAATTAAGGCCTCAATACTTATGTTTCTATCTGCAAATAAAGAGGATATCTTAGCTATAACTCCAGGTTCATCATTAACTTGTATTCTGTAATATCTAGCTGCTTTCTTACTATCCGATACTTGTAATTCATTACTGCTATCAGAATTAATATCTAAATCCCAGCCTCCCTTAGCTATGTCAACTAAATCGGCTATTACTGCTGAAGCAGTTGGTTCTGGTCCAGCTCCCGGACCGTAATAAACTGTTGAACCAACCCCTTCTGAAAATATTTCAAGAGCATTCATTTCCTTACCTACTTGTGAAAGCAAGGTTTCCTTATCCACTAAAGTTGGATAAGCACTTACACAAACTACATTACTGTCTAACTCGCCAAGTGCTATGTGCTTAATTGAATAGCCTAGTTCTTTGGCATATTTAAGATCCTCTAACTCTACCTCTTCTATCCCCTCGAAGCTTACAAAAGAGAAGTCGAAAGGCACATGAAAAGCTAAAGCAGCAAGAATACTAGCTTTTTGAGCCGCGTCTGTTCCATTAATATCCAAACTTGGATCCGCCTCAGCAAGGCCAAGTTCTTGAGATTTTTTTAAGGCCGCTTTAAAACTTGATTGATTTAGTTCCATTTCGGTAAGAATGAAGTTGCTCGTTCCATTTAAGATCCCAGCAAACCACTTAACCTTGTTAGCAACCAGACCTTCTCTAAGTGCTTTTATAACTGGAGTTCCTCCCGCCACAGAGGCTTCAAAACCTATCTCTACATTATTATTTTTTGCTAATTCAAATAACTCATTTCCATAACTGGCTATAAGCGCTTTATTTGCTGTGACTACATGCTTACCTTCTTTTAAAGCTGTTGTAACTAATTCGTAAGAAAAATCTACTCCTCCGACCACTTCAACCAACACATCAACTTCTGGATTAGTTGCTACTTCCAATAAATTAGTTGTGATGTTGATTCCTTCATAAGGAACAACTTCTTTTCCTCTTCTTGCACCCACTTGTACCAAGTCAAAATGCACTCCACCTTGAACTTCTAGAAGTTGTGAAGAGTTTATTAAGGTTTTTAAGACTGCTCCCCCTACATTTCCCACGCCACAAAGGCCTACTTTTAAAGTTTTCATTTTTAAGATGAGATTCTAATTTTTAGCTATTTAATAATCCAATAAGATCTTGAGCGGGAATATACCCGGGAATAAGCCTTCCTTCAGAAGTAATAATAGATGGTGTACCTGTTACTCCTAAACTATTACCTAAATCAAAATGCTTCTCAACAGGATTATTTAAACAAACATTTTCTTTTATTTCATATCCCAATTTAAGTTCAGTAATAGCTTGATTGGGTTCAGAAGAACACCAGGCAGAGACAATCTTCTTGAAAGACTCTGAATCTATACCTGTTCTTGGAAAAGCTAAATAGTTAACTTGGATCCCCAAATCTAGATAATCATTTATTTCTCTATGGAACTGCCTGCAATACCCACAGTCAACATCTGTAAAAACAAAGATTGAGTGTTCCACTTTAACGGGCTGAAAGATAATAAATTCGGATTTATCAAGTTCATTAATAGTAACTTTACGAAGATAATTTCTTCTGGCTTCAGATTTATTTACTAGGCCCTGATCTGTGATCTCAAAAATATCTCCAGAGATTAAGTATTTTCCATCCCTAGAAACAAATAGTGGCTCTATCCCCTCGAGTCTAACCTCCAGATAACCTTCAATGTCAGTTTCTTCTACAGAAATAATTTCGATAGATTCAGGAAGAATTTGATTTAGGTTCATCTCTATTTCGGAAACTGAAATTTCATTTTCAGCTTCCTCTTCTAGTGAAGCGGAGCAACCAAGAGATAAAAATAAGGTCAAAATTATAAAAATAAATTGGTTACAAAATTTCATAGTTACCCTCTTGGGTGGTGTTCTCGATGTAATTCTTTCATCCTGTGTCGTGCTACTTCTGTATATATCTGTGTTGTGGAAAGGCTAGTATGCCCCAATAACAGTTGCACAGTCCTTAAATCAGCTCCGTGATTAATTAAATGTGTAGCAAAAGCATGTCTTAAAGTGTGAGGAGACAGACTCTCATCTACCCCTGATTTATTGGCATAAAGTTTTATGCGATACCAAAAGGTTTGTCTTGTCATGCCCGTGCCTCTGTTACTTAAAAAAAGAAGGGAAGTTTTCTTGCCATCTACTACAAGCTGTTCTCTTCCGTAAGCAAGATAATCAGAGATCCAATCCAAAGCTTGTTCACCCATAGGCACCAATCTTTCCTTTCCTCCCTTACCTATGACTTTCACTACTCCTTGTCTAATATTTAGGTTTAGAACATCTAGATTTATTAATTCTGAAATTCTAAGTCCGCAGGCATAAAGGAGTTCAAGCATAGCTCTATCCCTTAACCCTAGGGGTACTTTTGTATCGGGAGCCTTTATTAATTTCTCAACATCTTCTTCAGAAAGTACCTTCGGTAAACTGTGCCCTAACTTTGGGCTTTGAATTTTTGATGTCGGATTTTCATTTATTAATGATTTAGAAACAAGATATGCATAAAAAGCCCTTAAGCTAGATAGAGAACGAGCAGTTGAGCGGCTGCTATAACCTTCTTTAAGCCTATAAGCTAAATAATCAAGTAAAGAAACTTTATCAGCATTTTCTAGATTCACTGGATTCAACCAATTGCTAAAATTAGATAGGTCCTGTCTATAAGCACTCAGAGTATTTTGACTTAATCCCCTTTCTAACCAAATGCTGTCTATAAAACCATCTATCAGTCTATCTGATGAGATGTCGACACTGACCATAACTTTAAACAGAGAAAAGAGCTACTTATCTAGTTTCTCTTTAATTCTTGCTGCTCTGCCAGTTAGTTCCCTTAAGTAATATAGTTTTGCTTGTCTGACATCACCCTTACGCTTTACCTTAATACTACCTATTAGAGGACTATGCGTTTGAAAAGTTCTTTCAACCCCCACTCCATTAGATATCTTTCGTACAGTAAAGGCTGAACCCAAGCCTCTTTTTTTAATTCCTATTACTATTCCTTCAAAAGGCTGTAATCTTTCTCTAGAGCCTTCTACTACTCTTACTTGAACAACAACTGTATCGCCTTGAGAAAATTCAGGAATATCTTCTCTTAATTGAGTAGATTCTACTTGTTGTATGAATTTATTCTTACTCACTTGTCTGTTTCAATTTGCGGGTATTTTTGGGGCGCCCATTCTACCAGATTAACCTTGTTCTTCACGTATAATTTCTTCAAGCAGTTCTTGTTCTTCATCGTTTAGAGATCTTATTTCAAGCAAGTCTGGTCTATTCTTTCTTGTTTTCAAAAGAGATTGCTTAAGTTGCCATCTTCTAATCGATTTATGATCTCCACTTAGAAGAATCTCTGGAACATCACCATAACTACCTGATTCGGGTCTAGTGTATTGCGGATGTTTAAGCAAACCATCACTGAAAGTATCTGTTTTTACTGAATTGGCATCACCTAAGACACCTTCTATAGTTCTGGCAATTGAATCCATAACTATTAGAGCTGGTAGCTCACCACCACTTAGAATATAACCCCCGATAGAGCACTCTTCATCAACCTCTGAATCAATAATTCTCTGATCTATTCCTTCATATCTACCACAAACAATCACTAAATGTTGTTTGTCTGATAACTCTTCAGCTTTAGCTTGATTAAATATATTTCCTTGTGGTGACATAAAAATTGTATAAGGGTTCTTAGATTCACTCTTTGCTTGTCTAATGGCCTTAATCATAGGTTCTGGTTGCATAACCATACCTGGCCCTCCTCCATATGGGCGATCATCAACTTTTCCATTATTTTCATTAGAAAAATCTCTTGGATTTAATGTATTTAGCAATATCTTTTGACTAGTCAGTGCCCTACCTGTTACTCCATAGTTAAATGAATCTTTTACTAGATCAGGAAAAAGTGTAATTACATCAAAGCGCATGGATTGAGTTTAAAAGTCCCTCGGCCATTTTACGTAAACAGTTTTATCTTGTAGTTCTATCTTATTAATAATTTCTTTTTTCAGAAAAGGTATAAGTCTTTCTTTATCATCAATACTTCCCTTGATCGGTTTCACTACAAGTACATCGTTAGCACCTGTTGGCATTACATGATCTATAGCTCCCAGTAACTCGTTTTGTTCATTTATAACGTTTAAATTTTCAAGCTGAAACCAATAATATTCACCTTCTTTCAGATTTGGTAATTGCTTTTCTAGAACATAAACTTCCTTACTTCTTAAAGCTTCGACTTCAGTTCTGTCTTCTATTCCTTTTAATTTAATTGATAGCTTTTTATTTCTAATTAATGCTTCTTCTATTTCATAACAACTATCTTCTACATACAGCTCATCAAAATCTTTAATATTTTCTTGAAGATTTCCGTAGTACCTCAAAAAAATATGCCCCTTTAGCCCAAATGGCTTACCAAGAATACCTAAAGGTACTTTTCGGTCTTGAGACCGATAGTTCATATCTGAGGACTTATTTTTCAGGTTTTTTTTCAGAAGAAGAGTCAGATGCTTCTTCAGCTGGTGTTTCTTCGGCTGGTGTCTCTTCGGCTGGAGCTTCTTCTGCAGCTTCTGCTACTTCTTCAGCTGGTGTTTCTTCGGCTGGAGCTTCTTCTGCAGCTTCTGCTACTTCTTCAGCTGGTGTTTCTTCACCATCTTCAACTGCTTTAGCAGGCTCATCTGAAATTTTTGCTTTTGCTCTCTTATCTAACTTTCTAAGCCTTCTTTTTTCTTTGTTAGCTTCTCGTTTCTCCTTTTCTTCAGGAGTTTCATTACTTTCTTTTATTAGAGTCAAGACCCTATCACTAATATTTGCTCCTTGAGAAAGCCAATAATCAATTCTTTCTTGATCAATTTCTAAACGGACTTCTTTGCCTTTAGATATAGGGTTGAAGTACCCTACTCTTTCAATAAACCGTCCATCTCTAGGTTTTCTTGAGTCAGCTACAGTTATGTGGAAAAAGGGTCTTTTTTTTGCCCCTGCTCTAGATAAACGGATTGTTAACATTAATTATTTATGCCTATATGCCTAAAAAGGCGCTCATTCTAAGGGATATGAGATACCTTTCAACTAAAAAATACATTTCAGCTTATTTTTCAGAAATCTCACCTTAAGTTATAATGAGAAAAAATAAAATTTAAATTGTATTTTTTAAACTCCTTTTTATTCTTAAAGCCTTTATAGCTTAATTACATTGAACGAAATTCCTGTCTGGATCCTATTTTCTCTAATTGGAGTATTAATATTCCTATCAGCGTTTTTTTCAAGTTCTGAAACAAGCATGATGGCAATAAATCGTTATCGCTTAAAACACCTTGTAAAAGAAAAGAATAGATCGGCAAGAAGAGTAACTAAATTGTTGAAAAGAACAGATAGGCTTTTGGGCGTTATCTTAATAGGAAATAACTTCACTCACACACTTGCTACAGCTATAGCAACTGTTATTGCTATAAGAATCTGGAGTGAAAGTGCTGTCTTAGCTGTAACAGTATTTATGACCATAATAATGATAATCTTTGCTGAAGTAATGCCTAAGACCATTGCAGCCCTAAAACCTGAAAGTATTGCCTTCCCTTCCTCCTATTTTCTTAAGCCGCTATCAAAAATCTTAAGTCCGTTAGTTACATTGGTTACCCTTGTTTCAAATGGAGTTACTAAATTATTTGGTATAAATTTAAATGATGCAGATAAGGAAGAATTAAAACCGGAAGAACTAAGAACTTTACTGCAAACTTCTAGAGTTCCAAAAAGACAAGAAGACATGCTAATGGGAATCTTTGATATGGATTACCTATCGGTTAACGATGTAATGATACCCAAGAATGAAATTGTTGGAATAGACCTAAAGGATGATATTCAAACTATAGTTAAGAATTTGAATAAAGTTAGATATACCTATATCCCTCTTTATAAAGATACTATTGATAATATATCTGGATTTCTAAGTTCAAATAGAAAAGCCGATTTTCTAAGCCTAGAGAAGCCTAGCAAAACATTATTAAAAACCTTAGTGGAAAACCCCTTATTTATCCCTGAAAACACGCCTTTAAATAAACAACTATCTAATTTTCAATTAGAAAAAAGGCGCATTGGTTTAATTGTAGATGAATACGGGGATATCGAAGGTCTCATTACTTTAAGAGATATCTTAGAAATAATAGTAGGGGAAATAACTTCTGATAACCTAGAGAAAATGGACATCATGCCCCAGGCTGATGGCACTTTTATGCTGGAAGGCAGTATGATGATTAGGGATATTAATCGTAGAATAGACTGGGATTTACCAACTGATGGCCCTAAAACCCTTAGTGGACTGATATTGGAAACAGCTCAGTCTATACCGGAAAGTAATGTTGGAATTACAATAGGCCCTTATAGGCTTGAAACCGTTCTAATCAAGGATAATGTGGTTAAGATGGCTAAAGCCGAGAGGATTGAGTTAGAGACTGATGAGGAAGAAGAGGAAGACTAATGGATAATTTTATTGAAATATTAAAAGAAACCTGGAATGAAGGAATACAAGGCTTCGGCATTGGTGAAATAATTATTTGCTTAGTAATAATTGTAGTTAGCTGGCTGATAGGAAGACTTTTATCTACAAAATTAATAGATTGGCTAACTGAGAAAGCTAGTCAAACCGATAACAGATTTGACGATAAAATCCTAGAATCGCTCAGAAATCCCTTGGGTCTTATTCCTATAGTCTTTGGTTTTTATCTAATTACCTTTTATTTACCTCTTGAGGGGTCTGTAGACTTTTTCGCAACCACTATAGTGAAAATGTTAGTGATATTTACCATTTTTAGCGCCCTAGCAAACCTTTGCGGTCCATTGCTGTCTCTTTTGGATAGCAAGTGGATGACAGATGCCATGGTCGATTGGCTAAGAAAGACACTCGAAGTTCTTATATGGATTATTGCCGCGGCTATGGTTCTCGATATATGGGGAATCCAAATTGGTCCTATTATTGCAGGCTTAGGTCTCTTCGGAGTAGCCCTTGCTTTAGGAGCACAGGATGTATTTAAGAATATTTTTGCTGGTATCTTTATCTTAAGTGAAAACAGATTTCAAAAGGGAGATAGAATAAGAATAGGAGACTCTCTCCATGGAATAGTTGACCATATAGGGTTTAGGTCCACAACAGTCAGATTATTCGATTCTTCACCTGTTTTTGTTCCTAATGCCGATTTATCTGATGCTCAGGTAGTTAATCATCAAATGATGGAGATACGAAGGCTAGACTGGACAATCAACCTAACCTATAGCACTAAAATTGATCAATTAAAAAAGATTTGCCAAGATATTGAATCCTACATCACAGATAAAAAGAACCTACCTGTAGACTTAACGAAAGACAACTTTGTAAAAGTCTCAGAGCTAGGTGCTAGCTCCATAGATTTAAAACTGATTTGTCATACTGATCCAGTGGGTTTTGCTGATTTTAGTGATCTAAAGGAAAAACTAATATTCAAGATAATAGAAGCGGTAGAGTCGAATGGATCTGACTTTGCTTTCCCAAGTCAGTCAATATATGTTGAAAACCAGTCTTAAGAATTAAATCCCTTGATATTAAAACCAGGTATTCATAATGACTGGTATTGAAATACAAACAATTAAAATCTCTAAAGGTAAACCGAGTTTCCAATAATCCGCAAACCTATAATTACCTGGTCCCATTACTAGCGTATTGCATTGATGGCCAATGGGGGAAAGAAAAGCACAGCTTGCTCCAACTGCCACGGCCATTAAAAAAGGCTCTATAGGTTGACCCATTTGATTTGCAACTTGCACTGAGACTGGAGCCATTATTACTGCGGTAGCAGCATTATTGATTAAATCAGAAATAAACATGGTGAACACAAGAATGACTATCAATACCCATGCAATATTGACGTCTGAAAGATAAGTAGTAATAAAGTTAGCACTGGTTACAGTAAGTCCTGAGCTTGTTAGAGCTCCTCCTATAGGAATCATGGCACCCAACATCACCACAACTGGCCACTCAATATGTCTGTACATTCCATCCCCGGTTAATAATCTTCTAGCAGCATAAGCTAATACACACAGAAGAAAGGCTACGATTATATTAATGTTGAAAAAGATTACGGAAATAAGGGCAATAGCGAATATTAGCAATGCTTGCCAAACTTTTGATGTATCCCTCATAACATCAAGTTCCCTCTGCCAAAGAGGCATTAAACCCAGTAGTTCAAGTTTTTCTGCGGCCCTTTCATCAGTATCCCTAGTTGAAAGCAGCAGGACGTCTCCTGCCTTAAAAATTTCTCTAGCCAATCTTCTTCTTAACTTAGTTCCTTGCCTCCATAAACCGAGGAGTGAGAGTACCCCTCTGGTCATACGTTTAAAATAGTTATACTTACGACCTATCAGTCTAGATCTGGGAGTGATCATTGCTTCAATCTCACCCAATTCACCTTGCTGAGTGGGATCTTCTAGCTCGGGATCAATTATTAGTCCAAATTCCGTTTGAACGCCAGCAACATCACCAGGTGAAATTTTTAAAACAAGTATTTGTAAAGCTTCAAAAGTTTCTCGATGGTGAGGTTTTCTAATCGTACCTTTATCAGAAACCACTCCCATCAGAACATTGTCTGAGCCGAGTTTACTAGTTAGCTCATGTATCCTTCTACCTACCAAATCACTTTCTTCAGAAATAGTCATTTCCACTAAATAATCTTGGATATCTAGCAATGGTCTCTGAGCACTCCCTCCGTCTCTTAATTTAACTAAACGCCAACCCACAATTGCTATGAAAAGTATTCCAACGAAGCTAACAGGAAAACCAGCAAAAGCAAAATCAAAGAATTCGAAGCTTTTGTTGACATAATCTTCTCTGAACTCAGAAATAATAATGTTAGGCGGTGTCCCTATTTTTGTATTCATCCCGCCGAGTATCGATGCAAAAGCTAGTGGCATTAGAAACTTTGAAGGGTTCCATTCCATTTTCTGTGCTATCCCAATAGTTATGGGTAAAAGCATAGCCATTGCACCAATGTTATTCATAAAGGATGAAAGAAAACCAGCTACTAACATTAAAAGAACTAAAAACTGAAATTCTCCACTAATATTCCGCCTCAAAGTATCCCCAATCATATTAATGAAGCCTGACTTTTCTAATGCTTTACTGATTAAAAGCACTAAAGCAACTGTTATTACAGCTGGATGTCCAAACCCCAGGAAAGCTTCTTTTGCAGGAACTAGACCTAAAAGCACCATTATGGCTAGAGCGGTTAGGGTTACCCCATCGTATCGCCACTTTCCCCATATGAGAAAACCTAATAATATAAATATTATTAGTGCTACCTGTAATTGCGGATCCATCCCCGCATTCTAACCCTACGAAATAATAATTGGTCAAAAAAAGAGGGCCTTAAGCCCTCTTAATTTTTGTTTGTCAATTTATAAATAATAGCTGATACTAGAAAGAATTACAGTCAATACAAAACCAGAAATTATTACGTCTCGAACTGAAGTTATAAAACCAAACATCTTTCCCCATATGGCATTTGCTTGAATGGCCAGAATGATAAAGATCCCTGCCAAGAAGGCATTGGAACTCATGTCACCTTGAACCATTAAATAACCGCCGTGCGGTAAATGCGATGAAGAAACCATAAAGTAAAGCATCGGAAGGGAAAACAAAGTATTTGTTCTTGAAGCCAAACCGGCTTTGGGCCCAGCAACCGCTGCGTCGCCTTCCTTAATACCGATAACAATCTTTTGATTAGGCCAGATAATGCCCCAAACATTCAACATCATAAAGGTACCCATAGTGACACCAAAAATGATATCTAAATTAACTCTTAAAGTAATTGCATACAGTAAATACAGACCGGTTAAGAATGTAAAAAATGCGGCCCAACGAAACCACCACAACGCCCTAGGAGCTAGTTTTGCTACGGCATCTTTTCTAGCATTTTCCTCAGCTTCTTTAAAGTATTCAGTTTGTACAAAATTAAAATAATATAAAAGTCCTATCCAGGTAACACCCACCAGGATGTGACCCCAACGAAATAACATATTTACTAATTCTTCCATAAGCCTTCCCCTTTTGGATTATCTTACAAGATAACAGGGAACTATGAAAATTTTGATAGGAAAAAGAAAAGGCCCCTAAGGGCCTTTTTTTTGTTACATCATGCCGCCCATTCCATCCATTCCAGGAGGCATTCCAGGAGGCATTCCCCCTGCAGTCTCTTCTGGAATATCAGAAACCATGGCTTCAGTTGTGATCATTAAACCAGCAACTGAACCAGCAGCTTGAAGTGCTGTTCTGGTTACTTTAGCTGGATCCAGAATACCCATTTCAATCATATCGCCATACTCTCCAGTAGCGGCATTAAAACCAAAATTGCCTTTTCCTTCTTTGACCTTGTCCAAAATAACAGAAGCTTCTTCTCCAGAGTTAGCTGTAATTTGCCTAAGAGGCGTTTCCATTGATCTTAATGCAATACTAATACCAACATTTTGATCTTCATTGTCTCCTTCAAGGCCTTCAATCTCTTGTTGGGCTCTAACTAGAGCAACACCGCCTCCGGCTACAACACCCTCTTCCACAGCAGCCCTAGTAGAATGAAGTGCGTCTTCAACTCTAGCTTTCTTTTCCTTCATTTCAACTTCAGACCCTGCTCCAACTTTGATGACTGCTACACCACCAGCTAATTTAGCTACTCGTTCTTGCAGTTTCTCTCTGTCGTAATCAGAGGAAGTATCTTCTATTTGGGTTTGTATCTGATTTACTCTTCCTGAAATATTATCTGAAGATCCGGCACCGTCTATGATGACCGTGTCTTCTTTGTTTAACTCAACTTTCTTTGCTTGACCTAAATCATCAACAGTCGCTCCCTCAAGATTAAGGCCTACTTCTTCAGAAATAACAGTTCCTCCAGTCAGGATAGCAATATCTTCAAGCATAGCTTTTCTTCGATCACCAAATCCTGGCGCTTTACACGCTGACACCTTAACCACTCCTCTCATATTATTGACAACCAAAGTTGCTAAGGCTTCACCTTCAACATCTTCTGCTATAACCAGAAGAGGTCTTCCAGCTTTTGCTACAGCTTCTAGAAGAGGAAGTAGCTCACGAATATTAGAGATTTTTTTGTCGTGCAACAGAATAAAAGGATCTTCTAATTCTGCTGTCATTCTGTCTTGATTGTTAATGAAATAAGGAGAAAGATATCCTCGGTCAAATTGCATTCCTTCAACCACTTCGAGTTCATTCTCAATTCCACTGCCTTCTTCAACAGTAATAACTCCTTCTTTACCAACCTTTTGCATAGCTTCAGCAATTATTTCTCCTACTTGCGTATCACTATTAGCGGAAATAGTTCCCACTTGAGCAATTGCTGTATCTTCTTCACAAGGCTGAGAAGCATCTAGTAGGTTTGCTACTGCAGCAGCAACTGCCTTGTCTATTCCTCTCTTCAGATCCATAGGATTGAATCCTGCCGCAACTGATTTTAAGCCTTCATTTACAATTGATTGAGCTAAAACTGTAGCAGTAGTAGTTCCATCTCCTGCCTCATCAGAGGTTTGAGAAGCAACGGTTTTAACCATCTGCGCTCCCATATTTTCAAATTTATCTTGTAGCTCTAACTCTTTTGCTACTGAAACACCATCTTTAGTAACAGTTGGAGCTCCAAAAGATTTATCAAGAATTACATTTCTTCCCTTGGGTCCAAGGGTAACTTTTACCGCGTCCGACAGTACGTTAACACCTGCTAACATACCTTGACGGGCCGATTCACCGAATTTGACTTCTTTTGCCATTTTTAACCTCTTATATTAATTATTTCCCGAGAATACCGAGAATATCGTTTTCATTAAGAACCACTAGTTCTTCCCCATCTACTTTGACAGTGTTACTACCAGCATACTGACCAAATACAACCACATCTCCGGCTTTAACTGCTACGGCTTGCACTTCGCCACTATCAAGGGTTTTACCTGGCCCTACTGCTAACACCTCTCCTTGAGAGGGTTTTTCTGCTGCTGATCCAGGAAGGACTATACCGCCCTCACTTGTTTCTTCTTCATCAGTGCGTTTAACTAAAACGCGATCTCCTAAAGGTACAAATTTCATCTGTTTATCTCCATTTATAAATAAACACTATGTTAAAAAAGGGCGCCATTTTAATCTAGATAACGTATTCGTCAATGTCATTGGGCCTCTTTGAATTAAAATTTGGGGTTTAATTCGTATTTTTCAAGCTTTTACGCAGTTTTTTATTCATCTTTTTTATATTCACCTTCTATCCAATTACCCTGTTTTTCTTCTTTTTGATGAGAAAATCCTGAAACATCAAAGAAACTTGTTGCAATAAAGGACATAAGGAAACGTCTTGTAAAAGGAAGCAGGCACATAAATCCAATGAAATCGGTAACAAACCCCGGTGTGAGCAGTAAAGCTCCGCCAACGGCCAAGAAAATACCAGTAACGATCTCTTCAGTGGGTAATTCAGCCTGCATAAGTTTATTTCTGGCATTTAGTAATGTCCGAAAGCCTTGCTGACGGAGAAGCATTAAGCCCAATAAAGCCGTCAACAGGACTAATCCTATGGTATTCAAAGCTCCTATAAAGCCACCCACCTCTATAAGAATATACATTTCCAAAATAGGTAAAACGATAAAGCTCGGTAAAAAATATTTCATTAATAGCTCTAACTATAATTTGGGGTTAAAAAGAAAATTAACAAGTAGCTTAAGAAGTTGATGGCGCGAACTTTTTCTTTAGCAAAACATATGAAATAACTGCAGCCGGTATACCTAAGGCTGCAGCATATAAGAAGAAGTTAAAATACCCGAAAGAATCAACAAAAAATCCTGAGAACCCTTTAATAATGGTTGCTGGAAAAGTAGCTAAAAGAAAAAGTGCCGCATATTGTGTTGCGGTAAATGATCGATTAGTTAGACCAGATAGTAAAGCAATTAGAGCAGTAGAAGCTACTCCTTGACTGAAGTTATCTAAAGTAATGGTAACCGTAAGCGCTGAAACATTGTGACCTATCGTATCTAACCAAGCAAAAGCTACATTAGTAAGCATTACTAAGAGAGCCCCTAAAAATACTACTGCCATTAAGTTATAGCGATAAATTAGAAGGCCGCCTACAAAAACACCCGCCATGGTCATGGCTATTCCAAAGGCATTGGTAACGATAGCAACTTCTTCTTTTGAAAATCCTGTATCCACATAAAATGGCATCGCCATAGGCCCCAAGACAATGTCACTGAACCTATAAAAAATTATTAATAGAAAAACCAGCAAGATGTTGTTGTCGAAGTATCTTTCAAATAAATCTTTTAAGGGACTTAAGTACAAATTTTTAAAGGATTTAAGTGGATTGCGTTCAATTCCTGGTAAGTCTGAATCTGGTCTTTTAGGTTCAGGAATAACAAAAATTGAAAAAAGCACTAACATGCCCATCAGTATTCCTATAGAGAAATAGGCAGCAGACCAATCATAGTAACTAGCTATAAAAAAGGTAAAAACTTGAGATACTAAGAAAGCAACTCTCCATCCTCCTTGGTACATGCTCGCAGCTTCTCCCTGTTCATGATCTAGAACCAACTCTACCCTCATTGCATCAATACAGATATCTTGAGTAGCTGCAAAGAAACTTACTGACAAAGCGAACGCAACTAAAACCATAAGGGAATTAGTTGGATCCGAAAAGGACATCCCAAAAATACTAATTACGACTAAAGATTGGCTTAAGACCAGCCAACTTTTTCTCTGGCCCAATAGGCTCAAAAAAGGTAATTTTATTCTGTCTACAAACGGTGACCAAAGGGCTTTAAATGTAAACATTAAAGTGATCCAGGATAATAGGCCTATTGTTGATCTAGAAATGTCGGCCTCTCTTAACCAATAACTCAAAGGATCTATAAGCATTCCAAAAGGCAAACCTGAACAAAACCCTAAAGCGAGAATTATTAAAAGCTTGGGTTTAAAAAAACCAAGTAACGATTCTGACCAAGTTTTCATTGTTTAGTCTCTAAAATTCTCAAACTGCAAGGGAAGATTAAAGTTGGCCTCTTTCAGCATTTTAATTATCTGCTGTAAATCATCTCTTTTTTTCCCGTTAACTCTAATACTTTCTCCCTGCACTGAAGCTTGCACTTTAATTTTTGATGATTTAATCATTTGTGTAATTTTCTTGGAAAGCTCTTGATTGATACCTTCTTTTAAAAGCACTTCCTGTTTTGCATTACTTGTTGTTACTTCTATGCTTTCAGGTTCTAAGCTTTTTAAGTCTACTCCTCGTTTGGCCAAAGACTCCTTTAAGATAGGAAGCATTTGGTGTATTTGAAACTCTTCTTGAGACGTTAAAGTTATCTTACCCTCCGCTAATTCAAAGCTTGCTCCAGTTCCCTTAAAGTCAAACCTATTTTCAATCACCCTGTTAGCTTGATCTACCCCATTGGTTACTTCGTGGGCATTTAATTCAGATTTAATGTCAAAAGATGGCATTTAATGCTCCTTAATCGATAATAAGTCTCTATTGATCCAGAAATTATATTAAAAAGATAGTTTTCTGTTGCTATTGCAAGTTTATGAAACACTTATGCCTATTTATCTTGAGCTGCCTTGCAGTTATGCCATTGCATGCTGAAGAGGAGGAAGTTGAAGAGATTGTTAGTGTAGTTTCATCAGTTCCACAAAAAAAAGCTGAAACAAATACAACAGTTGATGTAATTAAAAAGGAAGACTTGAAGAAATTAGCTTCGACTAACCTTGGTAGCATTCTTAGTGGTTACCTAGGTATAGATGTCAGCAGTAATGGAGGACCAGGTCAATATGCTTCTTTATTTCTTAGAGGTTCCAACAGTAATCACACTCTTGTAAAGGTTAATGGTGTAAAAATTAATCCTTACACAGCAGGTGGGGCTTCAATAAGTAATATAGATCCAAGCTTAATCTCTCGTATAGAGGTTGGGTCTGGTCCCTTTTCTTCGATTCATGGTTCGGAAGCTATTGGTGGAGTCATAAATATCTCTACCTTCCCAGAAGAAAAGGATTCTTCGTTAGAATTATCTGTTGGCAGAGGGGCTAATAATTTTAGAAAGGAAAGTTTGCAAAAGAATGGGTTTAACAAAAGTGACTTATACAATATCTTTCTTCTGAAAGCTAAATCTGAAGGATTCCCAAATCTAATCACTTCTTCAATTGATAGTGGTTTTAATAACAAAAGTCTTGGCGGGTCTTATTCTTCTAAAAAAAGTAAAACGGAGACTGATGTATCAACTTGGATTTCAAAAGGGACAACAGAGTATTTAAATTTTGAATATAAGCCTTTATCTCAGAATTATGAGAACTTTGTTCACTCCGTTAACTTTAAGTTTAAGCACAATGAACCTTATTTACTTTTCCTAAATTTAGCTTCTTCAACAGACTTAATTAACCAAAATCAGTTAAATGATCTAAATCAAAAAGACACTACTGAGACGGACAACCAAAATATTCAATTTATGTTTTATAGCCCACCCTACAAAGATTTTTCTTATATTATTGGATATGAACAAGAGAAGCAGAAAGTAAATTACTCTAGTTTCGGGACTCGTTTCAGTAAAAACATTAGAACAACTTCATTCTTTATTGAAAATACTATTCAATTAAATGCGGGTTACTTTGGAATTAATCTTAGGTTTTCAGATCATGATTCGTATGGCACAAATCAATCTTGGAATATAGGCTATAAAAGAGTTTTAAACCGACAATGGTTATTTAGATTGAATGGTGGTTCAGCCTTTAGGTCTCCTAATAGTTCTGAATTATATGGCTACGGCTCAAATTTATATCTAAAACCAGAAATCTCTTTGGGCCAAGAAGTGGCTTTAGAAAAAATAGTTAACAATTCAACTATTAGTCTAGTGGCCTTTAACAATAAGATTAAAGACCTTATCAACTTTGATTTTAATGAAAGTATTTTAAAAAATATTTTACAAAGTACTAACCAAGGTTTTGAAGTAAGGTATAGGTGGAATAATAGAGCCATCAATGGCAGATTTTTACTGAGATATCAGAACCCGAAGGACAATTTAGGTTTACAACTTTTGCGAAGATCTAAAAAGTCCTTTAGTGCTAATATCTATAGAGACTTTATTTTTGGAACCTTAAATCTAAATTTTTCAGCTTTTAGTAAAAAGAGAGATTTCACTAATTTACCTCTAGCAAAATATCATTTATTTCACCTTTCCTTTGTCTTTTTGATAAAGAATATTTTACTGCTTCGGGGTATAACGGATATTATCAAAACCAAGGGAGGTCATTGTGGCTAAATGCTACCTATGAAATTCGAGACTAGTTATGGTTAAACGTATTACAAAAGTAACTACCAAAAGCGGTGATGACGGTAGCACTGGAATGGCTGATGGCACAAGGATTCAGAAGTCAAATCTATTGATTCAAGCTATTGGGGAGTTAGACGAACTAAATTCGTGGATAGGATTTTTGTGTTCTCTAGATGAACTCAGTGAACATAAGGAATATTTACAAAACATACAAAATCGTCTTTTTGATATTGGCGGAATGCTTACAACTAAATCTGAAGTACCATTACAAAAAAAACACTTACTCACTTTAGAGAAAAAGACCAATAGCTTAAATCATAAACTACCTAATTTAGATAACTTTATACTTCCAGGAGGAAGCAAAGGGTCATCATTCACTCACATTGTTAGAACAGTATGCCGACGTGCTGAAAGATC
>LULR01000126.1_pt1 | contig 26338 bp, 27 predicted proteins | sample 729471 | NCBI WGS metagenome assembly LULR01 (sample SAMN03860284, study PRJNA289734) | marine metagenome | biome: seawater column; feature: ocean; material: water; isolation source: Red Sea water column Station 108 - depth 500m | place: Saudi Arabia: Red Sea | collected 2011-10-15 | depth 500 m
GTCCTTACTCTTTACATAAAGTTCAGAAAAGAGATTTATGCCCCTACAGAGTTTTTTAAGAGGTTTGAGCTGCCTTCATTAAAAGTGATAAAAGAAATCCTCAGAGGCGGTCTGCCGATGGGTATATCTAATTTCATAGAATTAAGTATGTTTAGCGGAGCAACATTGATTCTCGGCAGGCTAGGAGCTGATGTAGTAGCCGCCCATGGGATTGCAATAAATATTGGTGGTTTTTTATTTATGGTGCCTCTTAGTATTGGAATGGCAGCTTCTGTAATAGTAGGAAATAAGATCGGAGAAAAGAATCTTGTCGGAGCAAGATACAGTTCATTCTACTCTCTCAAGTTTGGGTGTGCTCTTGGTCTTATAAACTCCATAATTCTTCTTACTTTCTCTGATGTGCTCATTTCTTTCTTTACTCAAGATCCTAATGTGATGCAATTGGGTATCGTACTCCTCATGTTTGCTGCCTTTTTCCAAATCGCCGACGCCCTTGTAATTGGAGCTCAAGGCAGCTTAAGAGGCTATAAAGTCACTCTTATGCCTATGTTCATAATGTTGATATCTTTTTGGATATTTGCGTTGCCTTTCGGTTATAGCCTAGCGGTAACAAATTTTTGGAATGTACAATTAGGAGCTCCTGGAATGTGGACGGGGATGTGTATTGGTTTATTCGTATGCGCAGCCTTAATGGTTTGGAGAATGAACTATGTAACCTCTAAATGTTTAGAGTTAGAAAAGAAAAATTTATCTTTTGATGAAATGACATTAGACGGTTTTAAATTAAAATTATAAAACTATAAAATTAGTTAAATGAAAATTGATGCAGTTGGGCTACTTTGCCCTGAACCAATAATGATGCTACATAGGGCGATTCAGAAAATTTCTGAAGGGGAAAAAGTTGAACTTTATGCTACAGACCCTTCTACGGAGAGAGATATAGATAGATTTTGTAAATTCTTAGGCCATAATCTATTAGAAAAGAAGACAAACGCAGAGCCTTTTTATTTCCTTATTGAAAAACAAGGAAATAAGCAGGATGACCTAAGTGCTTGAATGGAATAAATAATAATCTAACAAAGGAAGATGATGATTGAAAAAATAAATAAAAAATGGGTTCTTAATAAACGACCTGAAGGTATGCCAGATGACGATTGCTGGAAATTAGAGGAAGTCCCTATTCCCGAAATCAAAGAAGGCAGTATTTTAATTAAAACCCTCTATTTATCGATTGATCCCTATATGCGAGGCAGAATGAATGATGCTAAGTCTTATGCTGATCCAATAAAATTAGGTGAAGTCATGACGGGTGAAAGCGTCGGTGTTGTTGTAGAAAGTAAATCAGACAACTTCAGTGTAGGTGATTATGTATGTGCGCATCGTGGCTGGCAAAGTTACATAGTTGCGCACGGAGATGACAGACAATTATTTAAGGCAGATCCTAAAATAGTTCCGCTTTCAACTTACTTAGGTACCGTGGGGATGCCTGGTAGAACTGCTTATTTCGGATTATTGAGAGTAGGTAAGCCAAAATCAGGTGAAACCATAGTTGTCTCCGCCGCTTCAGGAGCTGTAGGGACCGTAGTGGGTCAAATGGCAAAAATACTAGGTTGCCGTGCGGTAGGAGTTGCTGGTGGAGAGACTAAATGCTCCTATGTAACTGATGAATTAGGTTTTGATGCTTGCGTTGATTACAAAGCAGGAAATCTGGAAGCAGATCTAAAAGCAGCTTGCCCTGATGGGATTGATATTTATTTCGAAAATGTTGGCGCGGAAGTCTCTAAGGCAGTGGCCAAAAACCTTAACCCTGGAGCCAGAATACCTATTTGCGGTTTTATAGCTCATTACAATTCAACTGATATGGAAAAAGAAGAAACCCCTTTTCATGTTTTTGGAGCCCTTGACCCTATTCCAGAGCATAGGTTTTTTGTGGTAACTGAGTGGTTTGAAGAATGGCCAGAAGCTACCAAAGAACTTTCTAACTGGATACAAGAAGGCAAGATTAAATACAGAGAGACAGTAAGCGAAGGGTTGGAAAGTGCACCCCAGGCACTAAGAGATGTGCTGAGTGGAAAAAACTTTGGTAAACAGGTTGTTAAGGTAGCTGAAGAGTAAAGTAATTATTCTCCTGACCACTCCAACTTAGAAATAACATCTATTTCTTCTTTGGCATTAAGCATTGTTCTCATGGCTCTCGCGGCATCTTTCGAGTTCATAGTCTCATTAAAAGCTTCTTGCTCAACCAATAAAGCCTCTTCTAAAGGTAGATCTATACCTTTGTGTATCGCTTTTTTAACTTCTCTCAAAGCTATCGGAGCGCGGTTGGCTAAAACCTGGCAATACTCTTTTAAAGATTCAATGAAAGAGTCCTTGGGAAGTATTTCATTTATGATTCCGTATTCGAAGGCTTTTGTATTTGGTATTAATTTTCCATGTAGTATCAAGTCTAGAGCTCTAGAGATTCCAATTAATCTTGCTAAACGTTGGGTCCCTCCTCCACCAGGCAGTATTCCCACGCCAGTTTCAGGAAGCCCAATAAAGTAATCCCCTGAAGACATAACTCTCAAGTCACATCCCAAAGAGAATTCACAGCCACCTCCTGCTGTATTTCCATTAATCCCAGCAATCACTATGGCATCCAAATCTCTCATCTTTAAAAGCATCTTGTGGAAACCATGAAGCTCCTTGTTTGAATTATTGTCTGTCTTGCTGGTTGCTTTTTCTTTACTAATGTTCTTTTCAGCAGAGTCTGCTAATTCGCCTACTTCATAGTGCCTGATAAAAACATCTTCACCTGCTCCGGTAAATGCTAGAACCCTTAGCTTTTTATTGCTAGCTAACGAGTCAAGGAAGTCATGAATCTCCATTAACCCCTGAGCCGTTAAAGTGTGAGTAGGCGGGTTGGATAAATAACAAATAATTATTTCTCCGTTATCTTCAATCTTTAAATGCTTGTAATTTACCACCCTGTTATTTCTCCTACACCTGAACCTATTTCAGCTGGACTTCTAACTGTATGCACTCCAGCAGCTTCCAGCGCTTTAAATTTTTCTTCTGCTGTTCCTTTACCTCCGGCAATTATGGCCCCTGCATGCCCCATTCTCTTGCCTGAAGGAGCAGTAACACCTGCAATATAAGAGACAACAGGTTTTGACACTTCACTTTGAATAAATTCTGCTGCTGCCTCTTCCGCTGTGCCTCCTATTTCACCAACCATCACAATAGCTTCTGTTGCAGGATCAGATTCGAAGAGTCCAAGCATATCGATGAAACTAGATCCTGGAACAGGATCCCCTCCTATGCCAACACAACTACTTTGTCCAAACCCTAAATCTGTAGTCTGCTTTACAGCCTCATAAGTTAAGGTACCTGATCTAGATATAACTCCAACCTTTCCAGGTAAATGAATATTGCCTGGCATAATCCCCATTTTACTTTCTCCAGGAGTAATTACTCCTGGGCAGTTAGGTCCGATTAGTCTCGAGCCTAATTCATCACACCTCACCTTTACTTCTATCATATCTAAAGTTGGTATGCCTTCCGTAATACAAACTATAAGTTCTATGCCGGCCTCTGCAGCTTCTAAAATTGATTGTTTGCCGAACCGGGCAGGCACAAATATCAAACTAGCTGTTGATCCAGTTTCGCTAACAGCTTCTACGACTGTATTAAAAACAGGTAAATCCAAATGCGTCTGGCCTCCTTTTCCTGGAGTTACTCCTCCCATAAGGCTGGTGCCATAATCAATACACTGTTCACAATGCTGAGTTGCCTGTGAGCCAGTAAATCCCTGACAAATCACCTTAGTATTTTTATTGATTAGTATACTCAAGATGCGCTCCCTTTAGAGGCTCCAACCACCAACTTAGCTGCATCTTCCAACCCAGAGGCACTGATTATATTTAGTCCACTCTCAGACAGCTTATCTGACCCTATCTCTGCATTATTACCTTCAAGCCTTACAACCACTGGGACATTAACTCCCATTTGCTCTACTGCTTCAATTATTCCATCAGCAATAACATCGCAACGGACGATACCTCCAAAAATATTGATAAGCACAGCCTGAACAGCCTTATCAGATAATATTATCTTAAAAGCTTCTGAAACTCGTTCTGAATCAGCAGCTCCACCCACATCAAGAAAGTTCGCCGGTTCACCCCCATGAAGCTTAATAATATCCATAGTTCCCATGGCCAAACCCGCGCCATTCACCATGCAACCTATATTGCCTTCTAAAGATACATAACTGAGATTCCATTTAGAAGCATGTGACTCTCTTTCGTCTTCCTGAGAAATATCATTCATTTCAGCTAGAGATTCCTGCCTATACAAGGCATTTGAATCAATGTTTATTTTTGCATCTAAACAAATTAAGTCTCCTTCAGACGTTATGACTAGCGGATTAATCTCTAATAATGATAAATCTTTCTCAATAAACATCTTAGATAAAGAAAGATACAAATCTTTAAACTGTCCTTTTTGAATTTCATTTAATTCCAGTTTTGTTGCTAATTCATTAGCTTCGTTAGTTGAGGGCCCTTTTAACGGATCAATTGCAACCTGAAAAATCTTTTCTGGATTGGTAGCGGCTACTTCTTCTATATTAACGCCCCCCTCTTTTGATGCCATGAAGACTAACCTTTGAGAAGCCCTATCTATGACAGCACCTAGATAAAGTTCTTCAGCTATATCGGTACATTCTTCAACTAATATTGTATTTACGGGCTGTCCATTATCATCTGTTTGATAAGTAACCAAGTTCTTGCCTAACCACTTCTGAGCAAAAGCCTCTGCTTGCTCAACTGTATCGACTAATTCAACCCCTCCGGCTTTACCTCTTCCTCCAGCGTGAACCTGTGCCTTAACCACCCATCTATCACCTTTTAAAGAATTAATAGCTTCTTTAATTTGTTCAGAGTCATCAACTGGAATGCCGTTAGAGACCGATATACCGTATTCTCTAAAAAGAGCTTTAGATTGATACTCATGAAGATTCATTTTCTTTTCCTATTATTTAAATGAATTGCTTTACCTTTTGATGACAACACAGCCTCATGCAATGCTTCAGAAACTGTGGGATGACTAAACATGATTGAACCTAACTGCTCTGAAGTTAAATTAGATTCCATTGCTATTAAACCTTGTTGAACAACATCTGCTGCTGAAGGGCCCAAAGCATGAACCCCAATTATGGAATCATCTTCTTGATTGACCACTACCTTAACAAAGCCACTTCCTTCATTAGAAGTTAATGCTCTAGCATTGGCTTGAAAAGGAAAGGTGCCCACTTCAACTTTTATATCTTTTTTTAGTGCACTTTTTTCAGAGTATCCTGCCCAAGCTATCTCAGGATGTGTATAAATTACGAAAGGGATATTTTTATAATTAATACTGGAATTTTTTCCAGCAATTTTTTCCGCTACCATTATCCCTTCTTGAGACGCTTTATGCGCTAACATTGGACCTCTAACTAAATCTCCAATGGCATATATATTTTGTACATCGGTTTGACAGAACTCATTGACTCTCACAAAACCTTGATCTTCTAACTCTATACCTAATTTTGGATCAAATAGGCCTTCAGAAGCGGGCTTCCTTCCTACAGCAAAAATAACTTTGTCTACTTCAAGATCACCTAACTCTTTATTACTTAAGGTCATCCTTACTTTATTTTCAACTTGCTCTAGACTTTCTACCTCCGTTCCTAAATGTATATTTAGACCTTGTTTACTAAATACTTTTAGAGCTTCTTTAGAGATGGCATCATCGGCATTAGGTAGGAATTCTGTTAAAGCTTCACATATAGTTACTTCGGAGCCCAGTCTAGACCACACGCTACCCAGCTCGAGTCCAACAGCCCCAGCTCCAATAACAGCAACTCTATTAGGTACTTCCTCTATCCTTAATGCTCCATTTGAGCTTAACAGTAATTTTTCATCAAAAGGAAGGCCCGGGAGCTCTATAGGTTTTGACCCAGAAGCTAAAATGATATTTTCAGCAGTTATATTTGAATCATCACTTTCACTAATTATTTGTAAAGTGTGTTCATCTGCAACGTATGCTTGACCTTGGATTACATCTATTTTGTTAAGCTTGAATAATCCAGCTACTCCTTTGCTCATTGTCGAAACTATGCCATTCTTTCTTTCATGCATTTGATTAAGATCAAACGAGATTTTCGAAGCTTTTATGCCATGAACCTTAAGATTTTCATTAGCATTTAAAAGAACTAACGAGCTCTCCAAAAGAGCTTTAGAAGGAATGCAACCTACGTTTAAACAAGTACCTCCTAAAGCAACCTCTTTCTCTTGAGTCACCTTTTCAACGCAAACAGTTTTTAATCCAAGCTGAGCACAGCGTATAGCTGAAACATAACCTGCAGGACCCGAGCCTATGATTGCTACATCATAGTTATTGGCCATAAATCTTCTCCCTTATATCTCCTTTAGCCCTTTCTATTGATTAGCTTTTTCCTGATATTCGATATTGCTTCTGTGGGATTTAGTCCTTTTGGACATACTGAAACACAATTCATTATTCCATGACATCTATAAAGGCTAAAGGCATCATCTAAATCGTCTAAACGTTCCTCCGTTGCTTGATCTCTAGAATCCGCAATAAATCTCCAAGATTGAAGAAGTGCAGCCGGACCAAGAAATTTATCTGGATTCCACCAAAAGGAAGGACAGGCTGTTGAACAGCAACCACATAAGATGCATTCGTAGAGTCCATCTAATTCCTCTCTTTCTTCTGGAGACTGCATTCGTTCTTGTTCGGGGTCTTCATCTTTGGTTATAAGATATGGCTTAACTTTCTCTAACTGATCAAAGAACTGTTTCATATCAACTATTAAATCTCTCACCACGGGAAGTCCAGGCATTGGTTTTAAGACTAATTTATCTCTTTTTACGGCTTCAGAAAGAGGCGTCACACATGCCAGACCGTTTTTTCCATTTATATTCATTCCATCAGATCCACACACCCCTTCTCCACAAGACCTTCTAAAAGAAAGGGAGGTATCTTTCTCTTTAGCTATAAGAAGAGCATCCAGAACCATTAGATCTTTATTCACAGGTACTTCTATTTCAATATCTTGCATGTATGCCTTTTCATCTTTACCCGGATCAAAACGATAGATATTTAAGGTAAGCGTTTTAACTTCTTCTAATGGTATTGTTGCACTCATTAATATGCCCTCTCTGAAGGTTGAAAAGCTTGGACGGTAGTTGGCCTAAAATTGACATCTCTTTTTGAGACAGTTTTGGTAGAAGAAAAATAAATAGAATGCTTTAACCAGTTATCGTCATCTCTTTCAGTATAGTCATCTCGTGCGTGCGCACCCCTACTTTCTTTCCTCTCATTTGCGGTTATTGCTGTTGCCTCTGCAACTTCAAATAGGTTTTGCATTTCGAGTGCCTCGATTCTAGCTGTATTAAAGGAAGCTGATTTATCAGATAAATATATGTTTTCTACAGCTTCTCTTGAGTTACCTAAATCCTGTATTCCTTTTTCCATAAGATCTTCTCTTCGAAAAACGCCGAAGTTATTTTGCATATTATTCTGCATCTCCTTTTTCAATTCATCTGTTTCTTTGCCTCCTTGGGAAGCATTTAGTTTATTAAGTCTACTCAAGGCCTGCTCTATATCTTCATTAGAAGAAGGCTTTAAGTTTGCACCTTGCTTAAGAGATTTTTCAATAGAAATTCCTGCAGCCCTACCAAACACAACTAAATCTAGTAATGAGTTTCCGCCTAGTCTATTACCTCCATGAACAGAAACACAAGCGACTTCTCCAGCAGCATAAAGTCCGTTTACAACTGAATCTGCACCATTTTTTATAGTAATAACTTGACCATGAATATTAGTTGGAACTCCTCCCATCATATAGTGACAAGTAGGTACTACTGGAATTGGTTCAACTGCAGGGTCTACATGCGCAAATGTTTTAGATAGTTCTGTTACTCCAGGTAATCTTTTATGCACCACCCCAGGACCTAAGTGATCGAGTCTTAACATGATGTGATCTTCATTTGGACCACAACCTCTTCCCTCTAGGATTTCTTTAGCCATTGCTCGAGAAACTACGTCTCTGCTTGCTAAATCTTTGGTGTTTGGCGCATATCTCTCCATAAACCTCTCGCCATCTTTATTAATTAAATATCCTCCCTCGCCTCGACAGCCCTCAGTTACTAGGGTTCCATGCCCATATATGCCCGTAGGATGAAATTGCCACATCTCAATATCTTGCACAGGAAGTCCTGCACGTAGTGCCATACCTATTCCATCTCCTGAGTTAATAAGTGCATTTGTAGTGGAAGCGTAAATTCTGCCAGCTCCCCCAGTTGCTAATACAGTTGCCTTAGATCTTATATAGAAAATTTCTCCGGATTCTATTTCAAAAGCTACTACTCCAGTAACTTCATCTTCAGAATTAAGAACAAGATCTATTGCAAACCATTCATTTAAAAAATTGGTTCCTGCTTTTAAATTTGCTTGATAAAGAGTGTGCAAAAGACTATGACCAGTCCTATCTGCTGCTGCACATGTTCTAGAAGCTTGTCCACCCTTACCATAATCCTTAGATTGGCCACCGAAAGGTCTTTGATAAATTCTTCCTTCCTCTGTTCTGGAGAAAGGCATCCCCATATGTTCTAGTTCGAAAACAGCCTTAGGGCCTTCACTGCACATATATTCAATGGCATCTTGATCTCCAATGTAGTCAGACCCCTTAACAGTATCAAACATGTGCCATCGCCAATCATCTTCAGGATCATCGCTTTGGATTGCACAAGTAATCCCACCTTGGGCTGATACAGTATGCGACCTAGTTGGAAATACCTTTGAAATAACTGCAGTGTTCAACCCTGACTCTGCTAATTGCAGAGAAGCTCTCATTCCAGAGCCTCCACCTCCTATGATAATTCCATCAAAATCTTTAATAGGTAGGTCTTGAGCTTTTATGATTTCATCAACTTTCATAATGTTTACCAAACAATTAATAATGACCAAAGGGTTATGGAGCCTATTATCAAAGCACAAGATATCCTGTAAAGCTTGTTTATAGTAGGTCCAAAATTTCCCAATCTAGCCAAGGTTAAATAATCAGTACCTATAGCCCAAGTACCTATCCAAGTATGAACACCAAAAGACAAGAGAAATATTGTAGTAGATATCTTCATTACAACATTCTCAAACAAGCCATTCCACAGCACAAAAGTTAGTGGTGCATGGCTAACGATAAAGAAAGTTAAAAAAGCAAAATACCCGAAAAGAATTAATGAGCTTATTCTTACTACAAGAAAGTCATTAGTTCCGGACCCAAATATTCCTTTCATATTAAATAAATATTTTTACAAACAAGAAGCTTGCTACCAATAAAAAAATTAAATTATAGGTCCATGAAATGATCGTTCCTGATTTAAGTTCTTCTCCTATACCAAAAAAATCAGATAACACCTTTTTTATACCAAGCAAAGAATGATAAAGAAAACCAACTAGAAATAGATAAAACACTGTCTTAAGAGCAAGAAGATTATTTAAATCTGCTACCAGACTTAAGAATTCACCTTCAGAAGATAATGAACGGTCGAACATCCACACGGAAGTTATAAAAATACAAAATAATGCAAACCCTGAAATTCTGTGCAATATTGAAGAAACTCCAATTATAGGTAGGTCTGTTGCTAAAGGGTTTAGGTAAATTGGACGCTTGTCTTCTTCTTTCATCAGGCTTTCTAAGCTGTAATGGGCTAGGATTATAATTTGGCAGTAAGCCTAATGCTATAAAGTTTTTTCTGCTAACTTGCTTTTACTAATGTATGAGGAAATTAAGAAAACAAGAGCGAAGATAGGCAGGATTATTAGGAAAGGAAGTACTGGTGAAGCTTCGTATAAAAACCCCCCTAAAAGAGGCCCTATAGAAAACCCCAATCCAGGTGCAACCATAGCTAAACCTACTGCAGCTCCTTGACTTTCTGAATCTGCATTTAAAGACCAAGTCCAATGATAGACATTCCGAATACATAAATAATGAAATTGTCGGCGGACACTGCTACTAAGGTACCAATTATAAAGAAAGGAGTTGACCATTGAACCAGTCTAATGGGTTGTATTTTAATTTTTTGGACGATAGTTAATTGTGCAACTATTGAGGTAAGTGCCATAAATCCTAAAGCTATACCTAAACTTTGCTGAGTTACTAAAATTGATAATGAAAAAGTATCCTGAAGATAGAATGCTGTGATGGATTGAATGATCGCAAAAGATGAAAATATTAGTATGCCAGTTGAAATTAGCATGAGATTTTTTTTGTCAAAATTAAATCCTTGCTGAGGACTGCTTTTTTCTTGTCTAACAAATGATTCGGGTAGATAAAAATATACAAAAAATAAAGCAAGCATCATAAGAAAAGACATTAACAAAAGAGGTATCAGTCGACCGTAAGGTGCCCATGAGGTTGGAAAAATAGCTGTATTAGCTAAGAGAAAAGCAATAAACGATACTAAGACTGGACCCAAGATAGTACCTACGTTATTAGCTGCTCCAAATTGCCCCATTCCTGCAGATCTATTTTCTTCGGTGGTAACATCAGCCACTGTAGCACCTGTTGCAGGTCTCATTCCTGCACCTAAAGCAGAATTAATAACTCTGGCTAACAGCATAAGAAAAATAAGGGTAGTAAAGGTGAAGTAACCTATTAGCCCTAAATAAGCTACCCAACAAAAAAGAAGGGTCGAAGCGATATACCCTACTAACCCTATTATAAGTACAAACTTCCTTCCTTTTCTGTCACTTAATTTACCCCAATAAGGGGTAAAAATTAGAAACATTAAAGCTGAGAAAGAAACCAAAGAGGTAATTAATTTAACACTAAAACCTAGTTCACGACCTATAAGAGGCATAGTTTGCCAGTAAACAGATTGACCCATGCTTACAAAAATAACAGTCGGAATTAACAGCGTTATTATTCGCTTATTTGTTTCTTCTGTACTAATAGTTTTTACCTTTGATTTTTATCAATTCGTAACAAAAAAGCGTACTCCATAGCTACCTCTTCCAAACTGGCAAATCGGCCACTGACCCCGCTATGCCCAGCAGAAAGGTTTACTTTCATTAATACAGGATTATTAGATTTATTAAATTCTCTTAATTTAGCTACATATTTAGCAGGCTCATAATACTGAACTTGTGAATCCCATAATCCAGCGGTCACTAAAGTGCTAGGGTAGTTAAAATCATCAATATTGTCGTATGGAGAATATTGCATAATGTATTCAAACTCATCTTGGTTTTCTGGATTCCCCCACTCATCGTATTCACCAGTAGTGAGAGGGATTGAAGGATCAGACATCGTAGTAATAATATCCACGAACGGGACATTTGAAATGATACCGTTATAAAGTTCAGGTTCCATATTCATAATAGCGCCCATTAACATTCCACCTGCACTTCCACCAGCCGCATAAACCCTTTCTTGGTCCGCATAACCTTGTTTAATAAGACCTTTAGTTACATCAATAAAATCATAAAAAGTATTCAGTTTTTTGAACATCTTTCCATCTTCATACCATTGCCTGCCAAGTTCTTGCCCTCCCCTAACATGCGCTATAGCAAAAACGAATCCCCTATCTAGAAGCGTAAGTCTGGTTGAGCTAAATCCGGGATCGATAGAATTACCATAAGAACCATACCCATAAACTAAAAGGGGATTTTTACCTCGTTTAAATAAATCTCTTTTATAGACCAAGGAAACAGGTACTTTTGTACCATCTCTAGCTTCAATTGCTTTTCTTTCAACTTTATAAACACTGGGTGAGAAAGTTCCGAGAACCTCAGCTTGCTTTAGTAGTTTTCTTCTGCCTGTTACTAGGTCGTAAGAATAGACACTTTCAGGGGTTCGCATGCTTGTATAACCAAAATACAATTTCTTGCTGTCGTACTCGGGATTAGCTGCAAAATATGTTGAATAAGCCGGATCATTAAATTTAACTTTCTTCAGAAGCTTTCCTTTTGAGCTCATTACCCTAATTTGTCTCAAACCTTTTTCTCTTTCCAGCAAGACAATGTTGGAAGGATAGGCTAAAAAAGATTGCAACAAGACATCACCTCTGTGTGGAACTAATTCTTTCCAATTGGACTTCTTAGAGGCATTTCGTAATGAAGTTTCAATTAATCTAAAGTTTTTTGCTTGCCAGTTGGTGAGGATAAGCAATCTATCAGCATCATCTTCTACTGAATAAAGGTGATCATCTTCTCTTTCTAATACCTTTATCGGTTCACTTTTTGGATTTGAAGCATCAATTAAAAGAGTTTCGCTACTTGTTGTGCTTGAAATATCTATTTCTATGTATTTCATAGAACGAGAATTCCCAACGGTAACATAAAAGGTTTCGTCTTTTTCTTCATACACCAATTGGTCTTGAGTTTGTTTATCTCCAATTTTGTGCCTATAAACCTGATAGGGAAGAAGGGTTTCTTTTTCCCTTAATACATAAAATAAATATTGACCATCAAGAGACCAGGCCATTGCACCAGAGGTATTTTTAACACAGTCACTTAGAAACTTTTCTGCTCCAATATCCTTTACTCTCAAATCATATTTTCTTCTTCCAGTTGTATCCTCAGCTATAGCCATCAAATCTTCTGAAGGCGAGATACTCCAATTAGATAAGGTGTAAAACTTAGATTCTTTAGCTAAAATATTTACATCTAAGATTACCTCTTCTCTTTTTGATTTAAGTTTCTTACGAACATATATGGCATGTTCATTATCTGGTTCATACCTCCTAAAATACTCGTAGGTACCAAAAGGAATGGGGACTGAATCTTCTTTTTTAGGAATTCTTGAAGTTATTTCTTCAAATAACTCATCTCTCTGATCCAAATCAGCCTTAAACCACTCTTCTAGATACTTATTTTCTGATTTGAGGTGATTTATTACTTCTAGATTCTCTCTTGTGTCATCCCGCATCCAGTAATATTCATCAGTTCTTACTATTCCATGTGCCTCAAATTTGACAGCTTCTTTTTTTGGTTTCGGAGGATTCAATTCTTTCAAATCTCTTGCTTGTAGTTGATTATGGCTAACAAAAAGAAAACAGACTAACAGAAAAAAGACAATTTTATTGTTATCCCTTGTCATTATTTCTTAGTTCTTTTGATCATTCTTTTTCTTTTCTTTTTTTGTTTTCCAGTCAATACATTTGGTTTGTCTTTATAAGGATTATCGCTTTCACGTAATTCTATGAATAAGGGTGTAGATCTCAGTTTTAAATGTTCTCTGAAATAATTTTCTATATATTTCTCATAAGAAGAAGGAAGTTTTTTTAAGTTATTTCCATGAATAATAAATAAGGGAGGGTTCTTTCCTCCTTGATGGGCATACCTCAACTTTGGTCTAAATCTTCCTACTAATGGAGGGGGTTGTTTTTTTATGGCTTCATTTAAAATCTTATTGAGTGCCGAAGTGTCAAAATCCTTGCTGCTAGATAGGTAAGCTTCTTCAGCTAAATTTAATAATTCCTTTAAGCCTTTACCTTCTTTGGCTGAAATTAAAGTTACGCTTATAAACTTTGCAAAATTTAACTTTCTGAATATATGATCGGTTAAGTTAGATAGTTCCTCTTTATTTAAAAGGTCAATTTTATTAGCAACAAGCAGAACCGGTTTTCCAATTGACAATGCAAGTCCCAATAAATGCATATCTTGATCAACAAGTGGCTCTACAGCATCTAAAATATGGATAACAACATTGGACTTTTTAATTGCTTCTAACGATTGTGAAATAGAAACTTGTTCCACTTTACCCTTGGCAGCACTTTTTTTTCTAACTCCAGCTGTGTCTATTAAAGTTATATCTCCTTCTTTAAGAGGAACTTCTATTGAGTCTCTTGTGGTTCCTGATTCTGAAGAGACCAAGACTCTTTCAAATCCTGATAATTTATTTAATAAAGTAGATTTACCAACATTTGGTCTGCCCAACAAAGAAACAACTAGGTTATTTCTTTTTTCTAGGCTTGGTTCAGACTTAGGAGAAATTTCTACTAGAGCTTTCTTTATCTTATCTAAACCTTGGTTATGTGCAGCAGAAATTATGACCTTATCTTCAAACCCTAATTGATCAAACTCTGTACTGATTTCAAGGTCTTTGACGTTGTCGACTTTATTAACTACGAGCTTAACGGGCTTATTAGTTTTCCTTAGCTTCTTGGCGATTTCTTCGTCAAGAGGTACCAATCCGTCTTTTCCATCCACCATAAAGAACAAGTAGTCGGCTTCTTCAATTGCTAAATTTGTTTGTTTGATAACATCTTTACTTAGGTTTGAAGAATCACTTCCTAAGCCACCAGTATCAATTAATATGGCCGAAGACATGGAGTCTCCACCATACTGTCTATCCCGAGTTAAGCCCGAAAAATCAGCTACAAGTGCAGCTCTGGATCCAGTTAATAAATTAAATAAGCTAGATTTACCTACATTAGGTCTCCCAACAATAGCTACTATAGAAGACATGACTCAATATGTTCAGTGATGAAAAATAAGTAATTATAAAGAGTTATGAAAGAGATAAGAAAAACAACCTGCCTTTATCATCGGTTATTGCTAACTTGTCTCCTTCAGAAACTATTTCGACAATTGGATTCTTAGAAGCTCGAAATCTACCTAAGAAAGAACCATCACCGCCATTAATTAAATGAATGTACCCTTCAAAATCACCAACAGCTATATTCCCTCTAACGCTTACTGGAGAAGTTAATCCTCTTAACTTTAACCCTTCTTGTTGCCATAAAACTACACCAGAAGACAAACCATAAGCTTTCAAGATATCTTTATCATCTATGGCAACAACTCTAGATCTAACCTCAACTAAGTCTTTGGTAGTTGAAACCTTTTCTTGCCAAATAGGCCTACCCTGTTGCAAATCTATGGCAGTTATATGGCCTTGATATGAAGCTGACACTAACACATCACTAGCAACTACAACTTTCCCATCTATATCCACAATTCTTTCCAGCTCGGAGGCAGCTTCGTTGATTGTGATGGGTAATTCTAATCTTACAGCACCTGAATCTGGATAAATCATCGCCACTGTTCCATTTGCGAATCCTGTAAAAATAAACCCTTGTTTTAATACTGGAGTAGAAGTTCCACGCAGACTTAAGTTAGGTACAGTAACTTGGTGTATCCAGCTCTGCTCCCCATCATCAAAATCAAATCCCGTTACACTCCCATCCGCTCCTTGAGCTACAACAACACTGCCATCTGTAATTGGTGAAGAAAGTATTTCGCTAGTAGCTTGAGCTCTCCAAGTCTCTTCTCCATTTTCTTGATTTAAAACAACTACTTCACCATCCAAAGTTCCATAAATGATTTTTCTAAAGGCAGTCTCTATTCCTCCTGAAGCTTGATCGTCCGTTTCCTTTTCCCATAACTTTCTTCCATTATTTTTTTCAAAAGCAAATAATTCTCCTTCAGCATTTATATAAAAGATTCTTTCTCCGCTTATCGAAGGTAAAATTCTCCCCTGAATTTTTTCTTTTCCTACCTTTGCTTCCCACAAGCTATTGATACTGACCTTTTGAGTTATTTCCTCTAAGACAGCTGGAAGTTCTATCTCCTCTTCATCATCTCCCCAGAATTTCAACCAACTTAAAGAAGAACAGCCAGTTAAAATTATTAAAGACAGAAAAATACTAAAAAGTTTTAGGGTTTTATACATTTCAGGTATCCAGATTAGCTAATTTCATTTTTAAAATAGCTTCTACAGACTGACTTTGGTTTGATTCAAGTGCTTTGAGATAACTTAACTTAGCTTCAGCATAGAAACCCAATTTTTCTTCAGCATCTCCTTTAACTTCATGCAATGAGCTACTCATACTTTTGGATTCGTTAATTATTTCTAAAGCCTTATTTGAATTATCATTTGCTATCAAAACTCTAGCTAGCCTTAAACGTGCAGTTGCTTCAATTGGATCAAAATCTGACCCCCAATTTGAATCGTGCCTTTGTAATATCCACGTAAGATGCTCTTCAGCTTTTTTGAGATCTTCTTCCTCAACGGAAATTTTAGCAAGATGAAAAGTTACTAAATCTGCATAAAGTGTATTTGGATATTTTTTAATAATCTGGTCAGCTAATACTTTTTGATCTAAATCTTCATCATTTAGTGAGTTAATAAAAGATTCATACATGTTTGCAGAATCTTGTAAGTTACTTATTCTATTTTGTGACCAACTTTCCCACCCAAAAATTCCTGCACCCAATAAAACTAATGAAAGCAATATCAGATACTTATAAGTATCCCACAAGGAACTCAGAAATTCTGTGTTCTCTTCTTCCGTTGAAGAAAGCTTAACCATTTGATTATTAGTATAGTTTTTTTAGTCTGTTTATAATTTGATCCAAATTAAGGGCCTCTTGAGATTCTTTTATTTCGAGGTCCTTAATTGAGATCGTATTATCCTTTAACTCTTCTTCGCCCACAATCAATGCGATTTTGGATCCTGATTTATCTGCTCTTTTAAATTGAGAATTAGCACTTGTGACCTGTAAGTTTACCCTCAAATTAATAGCCGGAATTGCTTCTCTAATCTTTTCAGCACTGATAAGAGCATAGGAAACCGAGTCATCAGTTAGACATATGAAATTACAGTCAAGTTCTGTTTCTGTCGAAACATTGTCCATAGAATGTTCTTTGACAAGCAAGATCAATCTGTCCAAACCCATAGAAAATCCAACCGCAGGGCTATCTTTACCGCCTAGCTGAGCTACCAGGTCATCATATCTTCCGCCCCCACAAACAGTGTCTTGAGCCCCAAGATCTTTTGTTTTCCACTCAAAGACAGTTTTGTTGTAATAATCCAATCCTCTTACCAACTTATCGTTTACCTCAAAATCAATATTTGATTTAGTAAGTAAATTTTTTAATCTATTGAAGTGATCTTCAGATTCAGAATCTAGCTGGTCCAAAATCGAAGGCGCATTAACTAAAATTTCTTTAATTTTTTTAGATTTAGAATCTAAAATCCTAAGCGGATTATCTTTTAGTTGTCGTTGAGAATTTTTATCCAATTCACTAGAAAATGATTGAAAGAACTCTTGTAGAAGACTTTTATATTTTTTTCTAGTATCTGAATTGCCTAAACTATTTATCTCCAAATTAACCTGATTTTTAATCCCTAGAACATCCCATAAGTTAGTAGCCATCATCATTAGCTCAGCATCAACATTATGGTTATCTATACCAAAAACTTCTGCACTAGCCTGATGGAATTGTCTGGATCTGCCCTTTTGTGGTCTTTCATACCTAAACATCGGACCCATGTACCAAAGCCTTGGAGAATCAACTCTTAAAAGATCATTTTCTAAACAAGCCCTCACACAGCCTGCTGTACCTTCTGGCCTTAAAGAAATAGCATCTCCATTCCTGTCTTCAAATGTATACATTTCCTTAGAAACAATATCTGTTGATTCCCCTACAGATCTAGAAAATAACTCGGTTTGTTCTACTATAGGAAACCGAATTTCATCATAAGCATATGAAGCAAAGATAGATCGAATACTCGCTTCTACAAATTGCCAAACTGAAACCTCGCTTGGGGTCACATCATTCATGCCTCTTATTGTTTTAAATTTAGCCATTTCTCAATCTGATTTCGCTATAAGTGTTTCCTGATTATCTTTTTGCTTGCTAATTTTTTCTCTTATTAAAGATTCAAGATGATCAATTAAATTTTCACTTTCTATTTTATGGTCGGGCTTACCATCAACATAAATTAAGTTTTTTGGTGAAGCACCGGTTACGCCCAAAGCGACATGTTTAGATTCCCCCGGACCATTTACATAACATCCTATTACCGCAACATCCAAATCTTCAGATACATTTTCTAAACGTCTTTCAAGTTCATTCATAGTTCCTATAACATCAAAATTCATCCTTGAGCAACTAGGGCAAGCAATGAAATTAATGCCTCGAGATCTTAGCTTTAAACTTTTGAGTATATCGAAACCTACTTTTATTTCATTCTCTGGTTCAGAAGCTAAAGAGATTCTTATGGTATCTCCTATTCCTTCCAACAACAGCGATCCCAGACCTATAGCAGATTTAACAGTTCCTGACCTAAAGCCTCCAGCTTCAGTAATGCCTAAATGAAGAGGTTGTTCAATTAGTTTAGAAATCTTTCTATAACTATCCATAGTAAGAAAAACATCAGAAGCTTTGATGCTCAGTTTGAAGTTATTGAAGTTAAGAGACTGTAAAATTTCAACATGATTCATAGCTGACTCAACTAATGCATCTGCAGTTGGCTCTCCGTATTTCTTTTGCAGCTTCTTCTCTAATGACCCCGCATTAACTCCAATTCGAATTGGTACGCCATGATCCTTAGCAGAAGAAACAACTTCTTCAACCTTTTCTCTTTTTCCAATGTTGCCTGGATTTATTCTTAAACAATCTGCCCCGTTCTTAATTACTCCTAAAGCTAACTTATGATCAAAGTGAATATCTGCTATAAGTGGTACTTTTGATTCTTTCTTTATTTTGGAGAAAGCTGCAAGAGAGTCTTCATCTGGTACGGAAATCCTCACCAAGTCAGCTCCAGTTTCTTTGAGACTATTTACTTGAGCTAGAGTAGACTTTACATCTCGAGTATCAGTGTTTGTCATACTTTGCACTGAAATAGGAGCTCCCCCTCCAATGGGAACATCACCAACCATTATTTGCTTGGATTTTCTCCTTTTAATTTGACAAGGTAAATTCACTACATCTCCCTTCAGGTAAGACCAAACAACTTACATTAGTTTTAACATTTGTGGTAGAGGCAAGGCTAACTTTTACATCATTGTAAAATAACTCTACTCTTTTACTGTTTCCTATCAGTAATTTAAACGGACCTACTCCTTCAAAAAAAATTGAAGTGCCAGCTTTAGCTAACCTGTATTCAATAATTCCTTTTTTGTCCATTAACTCAATCCAGCAATCTCCTGAGAAATTCATTTCTATGGTATTGATTGTTTCGATTGAAAGCTTAATGGTTTCTTCTTCTACCTCCTCAGTTATCTCAGATGCAACTACTTCTTTTTGGATATTTAAATCTGAAATATTCTGAGAAGTATTTTGCTCAAGTTCAATACTTAAGGCTGGTTTTGTATTTAAAATAAGTGGAATATTATTTGAGTTTTGAATTTCAGTTTCAGAATAAGAACGTATATCTTCTTTCTTCTCAGAATTATTATTTCCTTCAGGAATGAAAACTATTAACAGCATTATTAAAGCAATTAAGAGGAAAATAACTGTATAAATGTAGGAAAACTTTTGCTTGGTTTCCTTTTTCTGTTCTTTTTTTACAGCCTTCTTCTTTAGCCTTCTTTGATCTTTTAAGTATCTATCAAAGGCTGCGATGACAGTTTCTGGGTCTAAATCTAATTTCTTTGCGTAGGCTCTTAAGTATCCTTTTATATAAGTAGGCCCAGCCATGATAGAGAAGTTATTCTCTTCTAAAGCTTCCAAATATCTTTCTGGAATACCTAGTTCAGAAGACAGTCTTTTGTATCTTCTTCTTGTCTTTTTCCTCGCTTCTTTTAGAAGCTCTCCTGGGTAAATTCTTTCTTCTTTTTCAGACATTGGTCGCTCTCTACTTAATGTTCTGGAAAAAAGTAGGCAACCTCCCTTGCTGCTGATTCTAATGAATCTGAACCATGAACGGCATTAGCATCAATAGATTCAGCGAAATCATGTCTTAATGTTCCTGGATCAGCCTCCTTTGGGTTTGTACTACCCATCAAAGAACGATATCTTGATATGGCTTCTTTGCCCTCTAGTACTTGAACTTGAACTGGACCAGAAGTCATAAAATTAATTAATGCTTCAAAAAAAGGTTTTTCCTTATGTTCAGCATAAAAGCCTTCAGCTTGATTCCGGGTTAGTAATAACTCCTTCTTGAGTACAATATCCAAACCATAATCTTCAATCCTGGCACAAATTTGTTCGGTGTATCCCTTCTTTACTGCATCAGGTTTAATAATTGATAGCGTATTTTGCATCTATTTTCCTTTAGAAAGCCCGTTTTTGCGCGGCATTATACTTATTAAGTGGATAAATAGTTAATCGATTTCTTCTATCCAAGCCATTTGAATAGCCTCAAGGATTTTTTCATTTGACCTATTTGGTTCATCATCAAAATCGTCTAATTCTGTAACCCATTTGTGTAGGTCAGTAAAAAGGACATACCTAGGATCAACTTCAGGAAATTTTTCTGACAATTCAATAGCTATATCATTTATATCTATCCATTTCATAAAAAACTCAGTTAGTTTCAGAAACCATATTGATAGTATATTTCGGTAATTCAACTTCTAAATCTTCTTCGCCGACTACTATTTGACAACTTAATCTTGATTCTGGTTCAAGGCCCCAAGCTTTATCTAACATATCTTCTTCTGAATCGGATGCCTCAGCTAACGAATTGAAACCTTTTCTAACAACGACGTGACAAGTTGTACAAGCGCAAGAGAGTTCGCAAGCATGCTCTACAGGAATTCCATTGTCTAAAAGCTTTTCACAGAGATATTCACCTGGAGAGATTTCTAATTCGATACCCTCAGGACATATTTCTTCGTGCGGATACAGCTTTACTTTTGTCATTTTTTAAACTTCGAAAGGAAAAAAGATAACTAATCTATTTCAAAGCTTTCACCACAACCACAGACCGCTTTTACATTAGGATTTAAAAACTTAACTTCCTCATTAACACCCTCGGTAACAAAATCTACAGTTGTTCCTTTAAGGTATGTGAAAGATTGAGGATCTATACAGATTTGCAAGTCCTCGCAGTTAAAAACTAAGTCTTCATCTTGCATTTCAGTTATAAAATCCATAGCGTAGGTATACCCTGAACAACCTGAAGCTTCTTCAACAGAAAATCTTATGCCTGTAACAGTTTTCTCTAAAGAAAGACTGTTTTTAAAGTGTTTAACTGCTGCAGTTGACAGCGAGAATCCGTTAGGATCAAAGGATTTTGGTTGACTCATTGGTACGCTTATATCTTTGTTTCGTAATCCTCTACGGCTTGCTTAATACTATCTTCAGCCAATACTGAGCAATGAATCTTTATAGGGGGCAGATCTAAAGCTTCTGCTATTTCAACATTCTTTATATTTTTGGCTTCTTCTAAGGTTTTTCCTTTAAGCATGTCAACCAATTCACTTGATGAAGCAATTGCAGATCCGCAGCCATAAGTTTTAAATTTCACATCTTTTATTACATGAGTATTGTCTTTGGCTTCACATTTAATTTGAAGCCTCATCACATCACCACAAGCAGGAGCTCCAACCATTCCTGTACCAATATCATCTTCCGATGGATCCCATCTTCCAACGCTATTTTTTTCTGGTTCTTTTAAAGTTTTTTCAAACTTATCTATTACTTTTTTGCTGTATGCCATTACGCACCTCCCTTATTTAATGTTGAACCCACTCAACCTTATCTAAATCAATACCATCTTGATACATGTCCCAAAGTGGAGACAACTCTCTTAACTTTGTTACAGAGTCTTTGACTAGATTAATTGTGTAATCAACTTCCTGTTCTGTTGTAAACCTACCTAAAGCGAATCTGATAGAGCTATGAGCCAATTCATCTTTCAAACCTAAAGCTCTCAATACATATGAAGGCTCTAAACTAGCTGAAGTACAAGCTGATCCTGAAGATACAGCGATATCTTTCAGGGCCATAATCAAAGATTCTCCTTCGATAAAATTAAAACTCACATTGAGAAACCCTGCCACTCTTTTTTCTTCGTGGCCATTAAGATGAACTTCCTCTATATCTTTTAATCCAAGCCAAAATTTTTCCCTTAATGCACTAATTCTCGCATTGTCTGCACTCATTTCTTCCTCAGCCAATTTAAAAGCCTCTCCCATCCCTACTATTTGGTGTGTGGGCAGAGTACCTGATCTCATTCCACGCTCGTGACCTCCTCCATGGATCATAGCTTCAAGTCTCACTCTTGGCTTTCTTCTTACAAAAAGAGCTCCAACTCCCTTTGGACCGTAAGTTTTGTGTGCAGAAAATGACATTAAATCAACCTTTAGATTAGTTAAATCTATAGGTACTTTACCTGTGCTTTGAGCGGCATCTACATGGAACACTATTCCATTTTCTCTAGTGATCTCTCCAAGAGCAGCAATATCATTAATCACACCTATTTCATTATTAACATGCATTAAAGAAACTAAAATAGTTTCATCTTTAATATTTTTAACTAGCTCTTCCGGTTTAATTATTCCTTTAGCATCAGGATCTAAATACGTTACTTCAAAGCCTTCTCTTTCGAGCTGCCTGCAACTGTCTAAAACAGCCTTGTGCTCAAGTTTGGAAGTAATAATGTGATTTCCTTTTTTTCTGTAGAACCTTGCAGCTCCTTTAATAGCTAGATTGTCAGATTCAGTGGCTCCTGAGGTCCAAACTATTTCTCGGTGATCGCAATTAACCAAAGAAGCAACATTTGCTCTGGCTTCTTCCACAGATTCTTCAGCTTTCCAACCAAATTCATGTGACCTGGAAGCAGGATTTCCATAGTTCCCCTCCAATGAAAGACACTCTTGCATTTTTGCAACTACTCTAGGGTCCACTGGAGTGGTCGAAGCATAGTCAAGATAAATCGGTAATTTCATATCAACCTGCAATTATTAAATCCTTATTCTTTTTTTGGAAAGAGACTCTCTTGTCAGCAATAACGTCTTCTAAAGACGTATTAATCAAAAAATTATCTACCTGACTGTTAAGTTCAGACCAAAGATCATGTGTAAGGCACCTATTTCCTGAATGACAATCAGCTGATCCTCCACATTGTGTAGCATCCAAAGTATCCTCTACAGATACTACTACTTCCGAGATATTTATTTCTGTACTGGGTTTTGCCAACCGATACCCTCCTTTTGGTCCTCGAGAAGCTTGCACAATACCTGATTGTCTCAAATTTCTGAATAATTGTTCTAAATAGGCAATAGGCATGTCTTGTCTTTCCGCAATCTTTGAAAGTGAAATATAACCCCTGTCTATTTGGTGCAAAGAAAGGTCAAGCAAAGCAGTTACTGCATATTTTCCCTTAGTAGTAAGCCTCATAAGAACGCAATTTTATATTTCCGAGTAATTTTGTCAAGAATTAGCTATATGTACCTTTTAATATATAAAAAGAACAATGTAAAGCTTTATTTCTATTAAAAAAACAAGTATTTTTTCTAAAAAAAGCTTTCAATACCAGCATTTTTATGTACCATACACAAAAAGTAAGGTACAGTCTAACTAAAGGGAGATTAAAAATTAACCAGTATGGATACTAAATACCTATTTAAAAGGCACAACACTTGGTGGGTTAAGGTAGCTGTTCCAAGAACCTTACGAAACCAGTTGGGATATGATCTCAGGCAGTCTTTAAAGACCCATAATCTAGAAGAAGCTCAAGATTTAAGGTGGTCAGTTATTGAGTCCTTAAAGGAAAAAATTGAGTTAACTAGGCAATCTCCTCTACAAGATCATAAGGAGGAAGAAACAAACATGTCAGTAGAGACCTTTATGCCTGTAACTGATACTACTAACCCTCAGTATTACCATAAAGTTGTAGATTGCCAATATGCTTGCCCTTCTCACACTCCTGTTCCTGAATACATAAGGCAAATCTCACAAGGAAACTATACAGAGGCTTATATGATTAACTGGGAATCAAATGTTTTCCCAGGTATTTTAGGAAGAACATGTGATAGACCATGCGAACCAGCTTGTCGAAGAACTAGAACTCATGAAAAGCCTGTAGCAATATGTAGACTAAAAAGAGTAACCTACGATTACAAAGACGATATAACCCATCTTTTGCCCGAAGTTCCTCAAGAAAAAACAGGAAAAAGACTAGCTCTTATTGGTGCAGGCCCAGCTTCACTTACTGTGGCTAGAGACCTTCTTGTTCTTGGTCATGAATGCATACTTTTTGAAAAGGATCCTCAAGGAGGAGGACTAATGAGAACTAATATCCCAGCTTTCAGATTACCAGTTGAAGTTCTAGATGATGAGGTTGATCAAATTATAAACATGGGAATTGAAACAAGGTTTAACTCTGAAATAACGAGTATGGAGTCATTACTTGAAGAAGACTTTGACGCTATATTTGTGGGAACAGGCGCACCTAAGGGTAAAGATCTTAGTATTGAAGGAAGGCAAGAAGCCGAAAATAATATACACATCGGTATTGATTGGCTAACCAGTATTGCTTTTGAACACACTGACTCTATAGGGAAAAAAGTGTTAGTTCTTGGCGGAGGAAATACGGCTATGGATTGCTGCAGATCCTCGCTGCGTCTAGGGGCTGAAGATGTAAAAGTAGTAGTAAGAAGTCCATTTGACCAGATGAAAGCTTCTGAATGGGAAATAGAAGAAGCAATGGAAGAACATATACCTATATTTGAAAACCATGTACCTAAAAAATTCCTTTTAAATGAAGGGAAGCTGGTGGGTATGGAGTTTGAAAAGGTTGAAGCAGTCTTTGATGAAGAAGGCAAAAGATCTTTAATTCCTACAGGTGAAGATCCAGTAATCTTTGAGTGTGATGATGTTCTTGTTGCTATCGGTCAAGACAATGCATTTGACTGGATAGAAAGAGACATAGGTATTGAATTTGGTGAATGGGATATGCCTGTTGTGGATAAGATTACTTTTCAATCTTCCCATCCTAAAGTTTTCTTTGGTGGGGATGCTGCTTGGGGACCAGAAAATATTATCTGGGCCGCAGCTCATGGCCATCAGGCCGCAATTTCAATTGATAAATACTTTAATGACCAAGATCTCTATGACAGGCCTGATCCTACAACAAATATTGTGAGTCAAAAAATGGGCGTGCACGAGTGGTCTTATGATAATGACATCTCTCAAGCTAAGAGATTCCTAGTACCTCATGCTGACCAATCAATATCTTTAAAAGACATAAAAGTTGAGGTCGAGTTAGGTTTTGACGATAAGCAAGCCTTTGAAGAGGCTCAAAGATGTCTTAATTGTGATGTACAAACAGTGTTTGCAGAAGATTTATGTATTGAGTGTGATGCGTGTGAAGATATATGCCCAACAGATTGTATTAATTTCATTGATAATTCAAATGAAGAGGATTTAAGGAACAATTTAAGAATACCGGCTTTAAATCTGGATCAAGATCTGCTTGTTTCAGACAAATTAATACAAACCCAAAGAGTAATGGTAAAAGATGAAGATGTCTGCCTTCATTGTGGACTTTGTGCAGAAAGGTGCCCAACTGGAGCTTGGGACATGCAGACTTATCTTTATGAAGAAGCAAAGGTTTATTGATGAGCAATATTAAGAGCACAAATGAGTTTGTCATAAAATTTGCAAACGTAAATGGTTCAGGATCTGCAAGCGCTAATCAAATGTTTGCTAAAGGGGTTTTCAGATCTGGAGTGCCTGTAAGTCCTAAGAATATTTTTCCTTCTAATATACAAGGCCTTCCTACTTGGTTTGAAGTGAGAGTTAGTGAAAAAGGATATTTAGGCAGAAGAGAGGGTGCGGATATAGTTGTTGCGATGAATCCTCAATCTTATAACCAAGATCTGATGGAATTGAACTCTGGAGGGTATTTACTGTATGACTCTTCATGGAAAAGGGACTTTAAAAGAACTGACATAAATGTAATCGAAATTCCTCTTACAAAACTCTGTGTAGAAGAATTCTCAAACTCCAAGCAAAGATTATTATTCAAAAATATTGTGTATGTAGGAGCGCTTTCATATCTATTGAATATGGAAAAAGAAATTTATGAAATCCTTATCAAAGAACAGTTTAAAGGCAAAGAAAAACTCATAGATCCAAATGTTAAAGCACTTAATCTTGGGTACGACTACGCTAGAGAAAATCTTAAAGAAATTTGTGAAATTAAAATAGAAACATCTGATAAAACAAAAGGAATGATTCTAACTAGCGGTAACGATGCTTCAGGACTTGGATGTGTTTATGGTGGAGCTACAGTTTGTGCTTGGTATCCAATAACACCATCCACTTCTTTAGCTGAAGCGTTTACAGACTTTAGCGAAAAGTTGAGAGTGGAAGAAGAAACCAATAAAAATAAATACGCCATTATTCAAGCCGAAGATGAGTTAGCAGCAGTAGGAATGGCTATAGGTGCAAATTGGAATGGAGCAAGAGGTTTTACTGCAACTAGTGGTCCGGGGATATCCTTAATGAGTGAATTCATAGGTTTAGCCTATTTTGCAGAAGTTCCTCTAGTGCTTTTTGATATTCAAAGAGGCGGACCTTCTACAGGCATGCCAACGAGGACACAAC
>LULR01000101.1_pt1 | contig 25619 bp, 25 predicted proteins | sample 729471 | NCBI WGS metagenome assembly LULR01 (sample SAMN03860284, study PRJNA289734) | marine metagenome | biome: seawater column; feature: ocean; material: water; isolation source: Red Sea water column Station 108 - depth 500m | place: Saudi Arabia: Red Sea | collected 2011-10-15 | depth 500 m
CAGAGGAACTCAACTACGGAGTCGATCTATCAACCATCTGAGGGTGGTATCAGATTGATGGGGTGAAGGTGCCCCATCAACCATTAAATCCGTATACCCATAAATTCGTGCTTCTGATCAGAGATGAAAAGCTATACTTGTTGCTTTGGTTAAAGTGAATTAGCTATTTATCAACATTTTTCCATGGGCCGAACGCTATAAAGTAAAGAAGAATGATATTTGCGATAGGGATAACAATCAGAAGACCCAATGGACCAGGGTAGCCAACTCGTTGGCAGATACGCCATGCGGGAACAATAAAAATAGCTCCCACAATCAGCATCCATAGAAAGCCCATACCTGCGAACATTTCGTGATTCATCATTATCTGCTCCTTATTTGACATGCGTTAAAATGACGTTAGACTGTAGTTTATTAAATTGCAAAAAGCAGGGTGCTCGTGCTAATTCGAATTCTGTTATTAATGACAGTGCTATTGGTGTCGATGTCGTTTTCGCAAACGGCAGATGCTCACGCATGTCATGGTAAAGGACAAATGCAGCACAGCATGATGCAAAAAGCAGACGTAAGCGACTGCGAACATGAGAAGCAAAAGCACAACTCGTGCTGTGCTGACATGACAATTCGGCATTGCTCCGGCGGCTCGGTTTTATTTGTCGGACAGTCTTCTTCGGTTAATGCTGCTGCAGTTAACCTCTCTGCCAAAGTCGATGCGCCCATCGACACCTCAATTCGTGCTAAACACGCGTCTAATTTATTCCGTCCCCCAATAATTACCGCTTAATAAGTTACTAGAAATTTAACACACGCTCGGCGTGTTTCCTTAAAACTTACTAATCGGTGAATAATTATGTCTATCAAACGCAATATCGCTGTTTTGGCGATGCTGTTTTCCGTGTCTGTATCTGCAACCGATGTAGAAGAGCAGCAACTAACCGTTCTAAAAGATCCCAACTGCGGTTGCTGTGAAAAGTGGTTACAAGCTTTACCGGATAGCTTTAGTGTGTCCGTACAACATCCGAACAACCTGACCCAACGAAAACGTGACTCCGGTATTAGTGCCGAGGTCCAATCCTGTCATACCGCTATTTCTAGTAATGGCTATGTCTTTGAGGGGCACGTTCCTCCTACATTGGTTTCTCATTATTTAGCTGGGAAAAAGTCAGAAAATGGCATTGGATTAACTGTTCCTGGCATGCCGGTAGGGTCTGTTGGTATGGAAATGGGTACTCGGTTTCAACCGTATACGGTCTATGAAATCAAAAAGGACGGTTCAATTACACCTTATCAGCAGATAGCAAGTTTAGAGCAGCAGCAAGCACTCTCAAATGGAGGGCTTTAGCTATGGGATTTGGCGGCATGAGTATGGTTCAGTTAGGAGTTTTACTGGTTATTGTCATTCTTCTTTTTGGTAGTAAAAAGCTACGAACCCTGGGCTCCGATCTTGGTAGTGCGATTAAAGGGTTTAAATCATCGGTTTCTGATGAGCCGTCTGATAAGGAACAGGACGTTCAACGTTATCAAAATTTAACCTCAAAAGAGGAGCGTCATAATGAGCAATGAGTTTAACAAAGGGCGTCGAAAGTTTATTAAATCTGCATTCACTGTGGCGTCTGCTTTAGCAATCGCCAAAGTAGCCCCAACTTGGGCTGCTCCTCAGGGACGCAGTTTTAAAGATCAGATCCTGACAAACGATGAGATTGATCTGACCATTGCAAAGTCCCCACTGCTCGTGGGAAATAAAGTAGGAACACCAATAACCATCAATGGCCAAATGCCGGGCCCTTTGATTCGTTTAAAAGAAGGGCAGCGAGCAAAGCTAAATGTGACTAACCGGTTGTCGGAAGACACGTCAATTCACTGGCACGGAATTATATTGCCGGAGAATATGGATGGCGTGCCTGGCGTATCTTTCGAAGGTATAAAGCCAGGACGAACGTTCAAATACCGCTACGATGTCGAGCAAAACGGAACTTATTGGTATCACAGCCATTCAGGTTTGCAGGAGCAATTGGGACACCTGGGGCCGTTAGTGATTGAGCCGAAAGACGGAGACATTGGTGCTGATCGAGAACATACCATTATTCTCAGCGACTGGACATTCGAAGATCCGGATACCGTGTTTCGTAACTTGAAAGTTGCGGAGGGGTACTATAACTATCAAAAACGTACGATATTTGAGACCTTCGAGGACGTGCGACAGCAAGGGTTAGAGAAAACCTGGAAACAACGAGAGATGTGGGGGCAAATGCGAATGAGCCCTCGTGATATTGCGGATGTGACGGGCAGTACTTATACCTATCTGATGAATGGCCGCGACTCGCAGATGAACTGGTCCGCACTGTTTAAGCCTGGCGAAAAAGTACGCCTGCGTATCATTAATGGTTCGGCAATGAGTTTCTTCGACGTAAGAATCCCTGGATTGGAGATGACGGTAGTGGCCGCTGACGGGCAGCCTGTGAAGCCAGTGCCAGTTGACGAGTTCCGCATTGGTGTGGCGGAAACCTACGATGTAATTGTCCAGCCTAAGCAAAACAAGCCTTACACTATTTATGCTGAGAGCTTTGATCGAAGTGGTTATGTCAGAGGTACATTAACGCCGGAACTTGGTCTTGAGGCTGAAGTGCCTGAACTACGGCAAGTTCCTGAGCGAGGCATGGCCGCTATGGGCATGGGAGCGATGGCGATGTCCGGTGATATGAAAGGCAATAGCATGAATATGAAGCATATGGGCGGCAATAACAGCCATATGACGCATAAAATGACACACAAAAAAGAGCTCCCGGTCGAAAACATTAAAATCAAACACCGTGAGTCCGGACATGGCGCCGGGGCGGCTATGATTGCTACAAACCCGGTAAGCCGTTTGCATGAACCCGGGATTGGATTGGAAGACGTTGATCATAAAGTCTTAGTGTATACCGACTTGGTCGGCGCGCATGAATGGCCGGATACGCGGGAGCCCGAACGACAGATAGAGCTGCACTTAACGGGTAATATGGAGCGTTACATGTGGTCTTTCGACGGGAAGAAGTTTACCGAAGTGGATGGCCCGGTTCAGTTTCATCATGGAGAACGACTGAGGTTGGTGATGGTAAACGATACGATGATGGACCACCCCATACACCTACACGGTATGTGGATGGAACTTGAAAACGGACAGTATCCACGCCCACGCAAACATACGATTAGCCTGAAGCCGAGCGAAAAAGTGTCGTTATTGATAACGGCAGACGCGCCGGGTAGTTGGGCGTTCCACTGTCACCTGTTGTATCACATGAAAGCGGGTATGTTCCGTGTGGTCAATGTCGCATAAGGAGGACAATTATGTACGGTAAATCATTATTAGTGGGTGCGGCGTTGTTGCCAGGTTTAGCAGTCGCCGGACATGCGAAAGAGGACTGGCCTGAACCCGTCAAAGAATATTACACCGGGCAAGTACTGTTCGATCGGTTGGAGTTAACGCGAACCAACGAGGAAGAGAACCTAGCCGTCTGGGACATGATGGCTTGGTATGGCGGTGACTATCACCGAGCTGTTTTCAAGAGTGAAGGGGAGAATGTTCAAGACGACGGTGAGCCCACTGACTTGGAAAGTGCCGAACTGCTGTATGGATACTTGGTGTCTCCGTTTTGGTCGTTTCAGGCCGGTATTGGTACGCGAGGTACCTTATCGTCGGACGCGTCTATGGAAAATTATGCTGTCGTGAGTTTTATGGGGTTGGCGCCCTATTGGTTCGAAATGGATAACTCGCTGATGGTGAATGAAGAAGGCGACGTCCAATTTGTTAGCGAAACTGAGTACGAGTGGCAGCTCACACAAACATCGTACTTACAGCCTCGCATTGAGTTTACAGCCAACCTGACAGATTCAGACAAATATGAACGGCAAAGTGGCTTGAGCAACTTGCGTGTGGGGTTGCGTTATCGTCACGAAATCAGTCGTGAGTTTGCACCCTACATTGGTGTTTATTGGAACGGCGCGTTAGGCAACACGGCAGATGAAATGAAACGAATGGGTGAAGACACCACAGAAACAGGCGTGGTCCTTGGGGCCAGAGTTTGGTTTTAATTGATAATAAAACAAAGAGGAAACAACATGAAAAACGTACTTAAACTAGCCTTCGGTACCACGTTATTTTTTAGTGCATGGGCCAGCGCTCACGTCGGCCTAACATCCAGTAGCCCGGAGGACGGTGCTACTTTGTCCGAGTCACCTACGGAAATTACGATGAATTTTTCCGGTGATGTTCGTCTGGCTAAAATTATGCTGCACTCAGATGACGGTAAAATGCATCCGCTGGACTTTTCGATGAGCATGACTCCCAAAGCAGCGTACGAAATTGCTGTTAAAAACAATTTGGCGTCAGGTGGTTATACGGTTTATTGGACGGCAATGGGTGGGGACAGTCATAAAATATCGGGTGATTTTAGCTTTGAGGTGAAATGATGACCCTTTGGAGTGTGGCCAGCGTTTTAACGTTGGCCTTTATATTCTGGCTTAACGCGGTGATGACCGCCTCGCCTTATATCGTTTATTTGTCCGGTTTAAAAAAGCAGTCTGAACGAAAGAATAGCCTTGTTGCGTTGCTTCTATTACTGGCAAGCCTTCTGTATTTTTTTCTGAAAGTCGGTAGTTTTGCTGCTGAAGGCTTTGCCGGCATGATTGACACGACCTACATGCAGTTTATATGGACCGGCCCTGTTGGGTTGTTCATCCAACTTCAGATAGCGGTTGCTATTGCTTGGATTGTTTACTCCGTTGTTAAGCTAAAACGTATAAAGTGGGTGCTATATGTTGTCGCCATTGGACTCATGGGATGGAGCTTTTTAAGTATTGGTCACGGCAGTGACGCCGTCTGGTGGGGAAAGCTAGCGCTTTTAACACACTTGTTAGTCGCTTGGGTTTGGTTCGGCAGTCTTAACTCATTGCGAAAGCTGGCAACGTCGGTACCGCTTGCTAAAGCGAAAGCCATTATGGAGCGTTTTGGTGTGCATATGTCTGCAGCGGTTCCAATACTCCTTATTGCGGGCTTGGTTATGTATCGTAGTGCAACAGGGCGATGGATGCCAGAGCTGCCGCTTACGTCGTATGACACGGTACTACTAGCGAAACTTGTGTTTGTGGCGCTGATTCTCCTTGTTGCCGCATTGCATAAATTAAAGTTCGTACCGCAATTAAATGATAACGCGGCCGCCAAGCGACTCAAAAACTCCATAACGGCGGAAATGGTATTGGCTGTCACTATTTTTACCCTGGCCTCTGCGCTAAGCAGCGCGTTTTCCCCCGGTTAATGTAAGGAATAAGAAGAATGAAATTACTTGTGAGTGTTTTTATGGTTTCGGTAATGTTTATTTCAGCGCCCAGTAGCGCCGAAAAACTATCTGAGCCGACCGCTGTGCTTGATGCATTTCGAACTGCTTTAACTGAAGGTGACACGGAGGTCGTTAAAGACGTGCTTTCCGATGATGTGCTTATCTTTGAAGGTGGTGGTGTTGAACGGTCCTTGGCCGAGTACAGTGCTCATCACCTTAAGTCAGATATTAAGTTTAGCCAGGCGGTTCCTTCACAGTTGCTTGAAAGGACAGTACAAGAAGCCGATGGCCTTGCTGTGATCACTTCTCGGTATAGCGTTTCCGGGGAGTATAACGGGCGTGAGGTTGATTTAACGATGAATGAAACCGTAACCGTATCAAATACGACTGAGTCTGGCTGGAAAATTATCCGGATCCATTGGTCCAACTGAGTTCAATCACAGGAGCTGATTATGGCAGAACACGATCATGAACACGGACATCAGGATTATCAGAAAAGCAGCCTGAGTCTTTGGGGGGCGGTGTCGCTGGGGACTGGTGTGATGATTGGCGCTGGTATTTTTGCACTGACCGGACAAGTTGCTCAGCTGGCAAGAGAGTGGTTTGTCCTGGCGTTTGTGTGCGGCGGTATCATTGCCGGCTTTAGCGCTTACTCTTACGTTAAGTTGGCGAAAGCCTATCCGTCAGCGGGCGGTATTGCGATGTTCCTCAGTAAAGCTTATGGAAAAGGAAGTGTGACGGCGATATTCGCACTCTTGATGTACTTTTCTATGGTGATTAATGAAAGTTTAGTCGCTCGGACATTTGCGTCTTATACCAGCCAGTTAATTTCTTTTGAAGCGCAGTGGCTTATCCCTTTGTTGGCGGTGGGTTTGCTGGTCTTTGCGTTTTTTATCAATATTTTGAGTAATCAGTTTATTCAAACGTTCTCGTTTTTTATGGCCTTTGTTAAGACTTTAGGGTTGGTCATTTTAGCGGCTGGTGGTTTGTGGGCCTCAGGCATTCAGTTTGAATCGATATCGGCTATTCCAGAAGAAGCTACGGGTGGCGGTATTTTAGCGGGGATTGCTTTAAGCATACTTGCGTACAAAGGGTTTACAACAATAACCAATAGTGGCGGTGAAATTGTTGAGCCTAAGAGAAATGTCGGGCGTGCCATTATTATTTCGCTGATTATCTGCGCGCTAATATATGTGCTAGTCACCCTGACCGTTGGTTCGAGCTTGTCGATTGATGAGATTGTGACAGCGAAAGACTATGCGCTTGCTGAAGCAGCCAGACCCGTCTACGGTGAAACTGGACTCTGGGTGACGGTTGCGTTTGCAATTGTAGCAACGGTATCAGGAGTGATTGCCAGCGCGTTTGCCGTTTCAAGAATGTTAGCCATGTTGACCAATATGAAGCTTGTTCCACACAGTCATTTTGGCATGCCAGGTTCCATTCAGAAGCATACGCTGGTTTACACCATTGTTATGGCTATGATCTTAGCGGCATTCTTCGATTTGAGTCGAATTGCGTCACTGGGCGCTATTTTTTATATCGTGATGGACATTGCGATCCACTGGGGCGTATTACGGCATCTAAGGCAAAAGGTGAATGCCAATATTTACATACTTGTCAGCGCAATCACGCTAGACGTCATCGTTTTAGTCGCTTTTATATGGGTGAAATGGACGAGCGATCCGCTGGTGATTTGGGCGTCTCTTATCGGTATGGCATTGATTGCCGCTGGTGAGATTTTGTTTTTACGTAAAAAGCGTTAAGAAAAAGAGCGCATAGCGCTCTTTTTCTAGTTCATTGTAAAAAACATCCAGACAGCCATAGCGACCATCATGAGGTTTTCAGTGAGCGAAATGAAGCCTAACGGCACATTACTGGAGCCACCGACACAGGCACATTTTAGCTCGCGTTTGTCGACATAAACGGCTTTAAACACCGAGACAGAGCCCACCATGCCGATGAATAATGCGACGGGTATGGATATGACATGGGCGAATTCGGCTGCCATTAACAGACCCGCCAAGCCTTCGGCATAGGGATAAATACGGCCATAAGGCACCCATTTTTTGGCGAGAAGATCGTAATTGAGAAACATGGTAGAGAACTTCTCTACGTCCTGGAGTTTGAGCAAGGCCAGAACCACCATAGAGAAACTGATGAACCACTCGATGGTTTGTACGGTAAATACGCGACCAAAAGACAACCACGACGTGGCTACAGAGAGGAGTGCCGTCATAGTAAATAATGCAATAACGGGTCGGTAACTGGTTGCGTCAGGGTCAGGAAGAGGCTTTCCTAGAAAGGCTCGAACCTCTTCGTACCCACCGATGCGTTCATCACCAATAAACACTTGTGGAGTGGTATCGACGTTGTGTTTTTCCTTGAATATGTCGGTTTCCTCGCGGCTTTCCAGTAGGTTGTCGTCCACATCGTAACCGTTGGCTTTAAGTAAGTGCCGGGTTTTTAAACCGAAAGGGCATTGGTGGTCAGGTGTCGACATTCTGTAAAGCGTGGCTTTTTTAGTTGATTGACTCATAGCCAAGTTCCTTACGTAAAAGTTATGTATTCGTGTACGCATTATAGTCGGCAAAAGATTAAAAGCATCAATAATCAGAAAAGGGTAAAAATTCATTAAAAATGAAAAATTATTTTCATTTTGAAAAAAGTGGACAACTTTTTTTATAGCTTTTCTAGTCATCTTGAAGAGCTTACTTTAAAAGATTATTGATACATGAGGATAACTCTAAGTTGAATATACAACTGCTATAGACTTTGCTATTAAAGGGTTTTTTATACAACTTTAATCGTTTTTAGCTTGACTAAAATTCTGAGGTTTCTATTCTGAGAGTTGTATAAACAACTTAGATGGCAGTACGAAGTCTAATCGGAAAGTAAAATAATTATAATCTAATCGAGGTGACAAAATGCAAAAGTTACTTAAGTCTGCTGTCGCTATAGGCGTATCTGCGGCACTTTTTAATACAACAACAGTCTGGGCACAGTCAGGATCTGATAATACTCAAGCCGAAGACGTTGAGAAAATCACGGTGACTGGTTCGCGAATTCAGCGAATAGAAGCAGAAAGTGCTGCTCCGGTTCAGGTTTTTACGGCGGAAGATATAGAAGTCTCAGGAATGACTTCGGTAGAGATGATTTTACAGAGAATGTCAGCCTCCGCTGGTTTTGCTGGCAGCCAGAGTAATGCTTACTGGACCGGTAACGGTTATGGCACCGCTCAAGTTAATTTGCGTGGACTGGGCATTAACCGAACGCTTGTGCTTCTGAATGGCCGTCGCGTTGTTAACGGCGGTACTGGCGCAAACAGCTCTGTTGACTTAAATATGATACCGGTTGAAATGATCCAGCGCATCGAGGTTCTTAAAGATGGCGCTTCAGCGATATACGGTGCGGACGCCGTTGCGGGCGTGGTGAATATCATCACCCGTAAAAGCTACGATGGCTTCACTATCGAAGGGCGCTTAGGTTCGACAGACGATGGTGAAGGTCAAGATCGCAACGTTAATATGATCTTTGGCACCAGCAGTGATAAAGGTCGCATAATGGCGACATTAGGCTATCGCTCCTCCGATGCCGTCAATATGGCTGATCAAGCCGGTTGTGCTTTAAGTGAAATAACACCCGGTCAATTAGATTGTATTGGAAGTTCAAGTACCATTGGAGGCCGCGCAACGGTACTAACGGGACCAAATGCCGGTGATAGGATAAACTTCAGCCAAGATGCTGACGGCGATGGAGACTTTTATGAACCGTACAGCGCAGAGAAACACAACTTCGCATCTTTTCCTTATTTAAACTCGGTCAACCCTATTACCAACTGGAACTTCTCTGCTTTCGGGGATTATCAATTGTCTTCCGATGCGACGGTATTTGCTGAAGTTTTGTACAACAATCGCACGTCAGATCAACTGGCTACGCCGGGAACTATAAGAGGTATTGAGTTTGATGCCAGCCACCCAACAAACCCAACGGGTGAAGCAATTCGGCTTGAAGGTCGTCGTTTGTTAGAAGGTGGACCAAGAACGTTCTTTCAAGATGTTAATACGTTCAGAACGGTTGTCGGGTTGAGCGGTGTTGTGGGCGCTGGTTGGAATTGGGAAGTTGCTTATAACTATGGCCGTAATACCGCCATTGACGGTATGACCAATATCGTCAATATGCAGCGTCTATCTGCGGGCCTAGATCCGAATACTTGTGGCTCCAACGGTATTCCCTGTATTGACTTGTTGGGTTACGGAGACCTGTCTCAGGAAGCTTTGGACTACATTATGTTTCGGACGACGGACAACGGTGGTAACGAGCAGCGTTCATTGACAGCGAATATTTCCGGCGACCTATTCGAAATGCCGTCTGGATGGGTTCCTGTCGCTTTTGGTGTCGAACACCGAAAAGAGAAAGGTTGGCGAAACCCGGATTCATCAATTGTTGCTGGCATTATGAATACCAATCAGGCGGACCCGATAGAAGGGAGCTATACAGTTGATGAAGTTTACGCTGAGACTTCTTTACCGTTGCTGGCGGACTTACCACTGATTCAGTCGTTGAATTTAGATTTAGCGTATCGTTACAGTGATTATGACACCTTTGGTAGTGATGGAAATTATAAAGCGAGCGTTCACTGGCGTGTATCGGATGCTTTGAAAGTGCGGGCGACTCAGTCAACTGCTTTTCGTATTCCAAACATACCTGAACTCTTCGGTGGTGTTGCTGAAGGAAATCTGACAACAACGGACCCGTGTGACGGATGGGATCAAGCCGGCGCTAACCCAACTGTGGCGGCAAACTGTCAAGCAGACGGCGTTCCTGCAGGGTATGAACAATTTGGTGCAACAGTGCTTACCACTGTTGGTGGGAACCCAGATTTAAAACCGGAAGACGCAGATACTTTCACTGCTGGTTTCGTATGGGATATCGGCTCGGCGGACAATTTACAATTGACGGTTGATTACTACGATATTGATATTGAGAATGCTATCCAAAGAATTCCCGGTTCAACGAAGCTGTCTGTCTGCTATAACTCAGAAAATCTATCGCACCCATTTTGCAGTCCGGAGCATTTCACGAGAGATTCTTTAACTGGCGATATTAACTTTTTGTCTGCTCAACCCACCAATGCCGCAACTGAAAATGTGTCGGGTATTGATACGGCTTTGTTTTATAACACCGAGCTGCTGGGTTGGAAAAGTGACTTCAGTTGGAATGTCAGTTACCTAAATGAGTATACATTTGCGCCTTTCGTTGGTGCGGATGAAATTGAGTATGCCGGATATATTACTGGCGGTAGAGGGAGTTATACGCATTGGCGTTCAAACGCTTCGGGAACCTTTATGAAACAGGACTGGCGTGTACATTACTCCGTCCAGTACATTGGACCTGCCGATGACATTAATGCTGCTCCGGGAGATATTGGAGCCCGAGCCCCCAGTGTTTTCTATCATAACGTGCAGGGAACTTATTTCGTAAATTCAAAACTGAGCGTGACTGGCGGTGTTAATAACCTTTTTGACAAAGAACCGCCTTATATTCAAAGTTGGACGGACGCCAATACTGACACTATGACATATGACTTGTTAGGCCGTCAGTTATATCTGAAGGTACGTTACAGCTTTTAAAGACTAGACTGGCTGTCGCTTTTCCCTGGGATCGGCAGCTTTTTTTTATTAAATTTGAGGTAGGGTATGACTCAAAAGAAACGCTCCAGTAGCTGGCGAGTTTGGCATCGTTGGCTATCTTTGATTTTTGGCCTGCAAATGGTTATTTGGACAATCAGTGGCGCTTACATGGTGTTCTTCGATTTGGATTATATTCATGGTGATCACTTAGTTCAGGATATAAGCCAGCCAATACCGAAAGGTGTTGAAATATCAAGCTTAAATGACCTGTTGAGCCGCTATCCAGAAACACGAAAAACGTCGTTAAAAAGCGTATGGCTGAATCAGAAGTTACAGCCGGTGTATAAAATAGAGAGTAACGAGGGAGCGTTTTTAGTTAATGCGGAGTCGCTGCAGCGTATTGATATAACCGAACAACACATTAAAGAGTTAGCGAATCAATATTACACGAAGGATCCCGACGCTATTGAATCGGTCGTTTACATGACTGATAACCCACCAACAGAAGTGAGTGGTGCTTTGTTACCGATTTGGCAGGTAAATTATGACGATTTCGGTAATACCAGTCTGTATTTATCTGAAACGACCGGGGAGCTTTTGGTAAAGCGACATACGTTTTGGCGGGGGTTTGATATCGCCTGGATGTTACACATAATGGACTACGATGAGCGTGTGGATATCGAGACCTGGTGGTTAAAGGGCTTTATTATCGGTACGTTTATTTTAATGATAACGGGCACTGTCCTGCTTTTTTATACGATTACGTTTAAGAGAAAATCGACTGGGGGTGCTCAATGATAAGGTTTATGCAATGGCTTCATCGTTGGGTGAGTTTGGTTTTAGTGATTCAAGTCGCTTTGTGGCTAGTGAGTGGGTTATTTTTTAGCTTAACCGGACATCACGGAATGTCAGGCCACCAATATATGGTCTCAAAAAACTCTGAACCCCCACTTAAAAAAATAGCGCCTCAAATCGATGTTACTGAAATGCATCAACGATTCCCCTTAGCTCACTCCATTGAACTGGTCAGTGTTGCCGGGGTAGGTCAGTATCAGGTGTCTCTGCCAGATGGACGTTTGCTTTACTTCAACGCAGATACCGGTGAACGGTGGTCTACGGACCAAGCTTTGGCGACTCAGCTAGCGCTGAATAGCTACAATGGACCGGGCCAGGTTGAAAGGGTTGAAAGAGTCAAGGGAAGCGATGAAGTGAATGGCTGGAATGCCTCAGGATTCCGCATTGATATCGAGGATGATCTTAATACCCGAATATATATCGATGAAGCGTCATCCCGGGTTGTGGAACATCGTAATACGCCATGGACAATCGCTGACTGGGCGTTTCGTCTGCACTTTATGGATTACACGGGCGGTCGAAGTTTTAATCATCTATTGATATGGAGTGCTGGATTATTCGCTCTTTGGTTTTCATTATCCGGTTTAATTCTCTTAGGCCGAAATATTACTAACGGTGACTTTAATCCAAAACGTAAGAAAACGTGGTTAGAATATTTTCAGCAGAAAGGGCAACCAATTGCGAGTAATTGTGGCGGAGGCGGTACCTGTGGGTTATGTAAAGTGACACTGCAAGGCAGCAATATACCCAGCCCGAAAGCAGCTGATAAAGCGTTATTGAGCGCCAACGAATTAGAAGCAGGAACGCGCCTATCTTGTCAACACAGAACGTCATCCAATTATGACGTTAAGCTGCATAATGCCGGAGTCGATGATATTGCTTTAACACTTGATTCAAAGCGGCAACTCACTCCATCCATTATGGAGCTTACTTTTGTAAGTTCAGATCCCGTTAGTTATGAAGCCGGGCAATTTATGCAGTTCCGTATTCCACATATAAACGAAATATTGTCACGGCATTACTCTGTTGCTACGCGGCCTCACCCGACTCAGTTTGTATTTAACATAAGGCAGCTGCCATCGCCAAGTGAAGGGATTCCCCCGGGTATCGGCTCAAACTACCTATGTAATCTGGAGGCTGGTGCGCGTGTCGATGCTGTAGGACCATTTGGTGACTTTCAGCTGACGAAACAAAATAGTCACACGCAAGTCTTTATCGGAGGCGGCGCAGGTGTTGCACCGTTAAGATCGTTAATACAAAGTGAATTAGCAGCAGATTCTCCTCGTCGTTGCATATTCTTTTACGGTGCTCGATATGAAAAGGAACTCTGTTATAGAAACGAGTTTGAAAGAGAAGAGCGGTTAACTTATATACCTGTTCTTTCTGAGAGCGCCAAGTCGGATGACTGGACTGGACCAACTGGCTTTGTGCACGAAACCGCAATGAAGTGGTTGGCCGGCAAAAACAAAGAAACATTAGATATTTACGTGTGTGGTCCTCCGCCGATGCTAGAAGCAACGTTAAAGTCTCTTGCTGACTTTGGTATTCCGCGAGAACGCATAAAGTTCGATGACTTTGGTATTTAGACTTTAAAATCGCCTAAGTTAGTCGTAAATCTGGGTGGTGATATAGTAGTCGTATCGCCACCTGGATTGACTACCTCGCAATGAGTACCTCTTTTAATTGATTGATCCTTATCAGCAAAAAGATATATACTTCAAGCATGTTTTTACAGCAGAACTTCGCATGTATCGTTTAATCATTGCTCTATTGCTATTGGCAGTAACAACAATGTCATTTTCACAAACTATCAGTACGGAAGAGGCCTGTATGCACGATTCTACTGAGCAGGTTTGTGATCTTGCTGATTGCGAAGTGTCGCACTCTCTTACCGATAATTGTTGCTCTGATTCAATGATGCGACATTGTTACAGTCCGTCAATTACTGTCGTTTATTCTGAGCAATCGACGGTTCCGCCTGTTGATAAGCTGCTTTTTAACGCAACCTCATTCTTAGATACGAATATTAAAGAAAAACACTCACTCTCGCTTTTCCGCCCCCCAATCCACTCTTAAAAATACGGGATTTCTCGATCCTGGCGCGTCTATCGCTCAGGTAAAAGCACAGCTATAAGCTTTGGTTCGCTCATTGTTGTTACGACGCCGATCGTCGTCCTCGTTACGCTCTGATTCATAGCCTGGTCTGTGTTTAATTTAAAAATTTACAGTTTTTGAGAGTAACAATATGAAACTTTTAAGAAGAATGGCTTATTTAGGTGTTCTGACTGCAGTAGTGCCAAATGTTGTTAGTGCACAAGAGCCACTTTTGAATTTGCAAGAAGCAGTGAGTATCGCTGTACAAGAAGATCCTTGGTTAACGGCAAGTAAGCAAACCCAAGAGGCATTCGCGAGTGAAGCGATAGCCTCTTCCAGTTTGCCTGACCCTAAAATATCATTCACGGCTGCCAGTTTCCCTGTTGACAGTTTTAGTTCAAGACAGGAAGGGATGACCCAGTTAGTCGTCGGTGTTTCACAAGCATTTCCCAGAGGAGACACTTTATCGTTGTCTCGTAAGCAGAAAAACCAATTAGCTCAAAAACAACCGTTTTTGAGAGCGGATCGCATTGCTAAAGTCAAAACAACGGTCACTAAGTTGTGGTTAGATGTCTTTTTCTCTCAGCAAAGTATCCGCTTGATTGAATCCGATAGAGCGCTTTTTGAACAGTTAGTGTCAACCGCTAAGGCGAGTTATACCAGTACCGAGGGAAAAGCACGGCAGCAAGATGTTATTAGAGCCCAACTTGAACTTACACGCCTGGATGATCGGTTGACATTACTGCGACAAAAAGAGGAGCGACTTCAAAGCGAACTGTCGGAATGGATAGGTGTTATAGCGAAATCAAGGTTACCGGATGACCTTCCGAGTCTTACGCTGAAGAAGACATTGCTATCACCTTCGACAATACCGAAACAAGCCTTGTACGAATTGATAAAAGAACACCCGGTTTTGCAAGCGACCGATCAAGACATTTTGGCGTCGGAGACGTCTGTCGAGCTCGCTCAGCAAGGTTATAAACCGCAATGGTCAGCCAATCTGAAATATGGCCATAGAAACGACGATCCAAGCGGCAATGACCGTGCCAACTTGCTGTCAGCCGGGATTACGTTCGATGTCCCTTTATTTACTGATAACAAACAGGATAAGCAGGTACGCTCAGCAAAGTTTAAAACGGAAGCAAAAAAAACTGAGAAGTTATTGGTTGCCAGGCAGTTAATAGCCAATTTACGCAGTACGTTTTTACAACTGAACCGTTTGAATGAACGTGCTGCCCTATATCACGAAGAGCTACTTCCACAAATGTCCGCCCAGTCTGAAGCCGCATTGACTGCCTACAACAATGATGATGGCGACTTTGCCGAGGCGGTACGGTCACAGATTGCGGAAGTCAACGCAAAAATTGATGCATTAGCAATCGCCATCAACCGCCAAAAATTGATTGCCGAAGCAAACTACTTATTACTTTCAGGAGTGTAAAATGAAAACAGTCACCAAATCTCTTATAAGTTTAGCTGTAGGCTTTGCAGTTGGCGCTGGCGCTATTGGCTATGTAATGCAATCGACTGAAGTGTCTGAGCGTTCATCGGGCAATGCAGAAAAAGAGCCGTTATATTGGGTGGCTCCGATGGATCCCAATTATCGTCGAGACAAACCAGGAAAGTCTCCAATGGGGATGGACCTTATTCCTTACTATGGCGATGATGCAGAAGAGAGTTCACCTGGTACGGTGAGAATTGATCCCGACGTTATTAATAACCTTGGGGTTACAACTGCAACGGTCACCGTTTCGAGACTCAACCTGGATATCGAAACGGTCGGTTATGTTCAGTTTGATGAGAACCGAGTGCTGACAGTAAGTCCCCGTGTTGAAGGCTGGATTGAGAAGCTTTTCGTAAAAGCGGTTGGTAACTCTGTTAAAGCCGGCGAGCCTTTATACAGTATTTACTCTCCTGAAATGGTTAATGCGCAAGAGGAGCTTGTATTGGCCTCGCAAAGAGGTAATCAGGTTCTACTAGATGCTGCTGAAGAACGCTTAAGAGCTCTGCAAGTCTCTGAATCTGAGATTAAGAAGTTAAAAGAAACTCGTAAAATTCAGAAAACAATCACGGTAAAAGCAAAGCAGTCCGGGGTATTGGATAGACTGACTGTGCGTGAAGGTGCGTTTGTAACGCCGAGTATGAATTTAATGACCATTGCTCAACTGGATAAAATTTGGGTTATTGCAGAAGTCTTTGAGCGGCAATTGAACCAGGTTGAGGTAGGCAATGACGTTCAAATGAACCTTGAGTATGCTCCAGGTAAAGAGTGGCAAGGAAAGGTTGATTATGTCTATCCGTCACTTAACCCTAAAACTCGGACGGGACAAGTTCGAATTCACTTCGACAACCCAGATGGTTTTTTAAAACCGGGCATGTTTGCGAATCTTAACATTAAGGCTGGTTTAGGCGACAAAAACTTAATCATCCCTAAAGAAGCGCTTATCCGAATGGGTGGTTCGAACCGAGTTGTACTGGCACTGGGTGATGGGAAATTTAAATCAGTTAATGTTGACGTTGGGCGGTTAGGGAGCTCGCGAGTTGAAATTTTATCGGGTCTTATGGCAGGTGATGACATCGTTACTTCAGCTCAGTTTTTGATTGATTCTGAGTCCAGTAAATCCTCTGACTTTAAGCGCATGCAACATGACACGCATGTTGATAACGAGAGCCATGGCAGTATGTCAAGTGACGCAGCAGCTCAAGCTGTCTGGGTTGAAGCAACCGTTAAAAATGTTATGCCTCAGCACTCGATGGTTACGCTGGAGCACGGTGAGATTTCTGAATGGGACTGGCCTGCAATGACGATGGACTTCGATGTTGCTTCGGATGTTGAACTTTCTCAGCTTAGCACGGGGTTATCCTTGCATGCGGAAATAACGCAAGTCGGGAAGCAACAGTACCAGCTCACATCGATTCATATTCCTGAGCAAAAACAAGTGACAGAGCAGGAGCATAACCATGATTAAGTCAGTCATTCGATGGTCAGTGAGTAACCGTTTTTTCGTTCTTCTGGCGACATTAATCCTCGTGGGTGTTGGTGCTTTTGCGGTTAAGAATACGCCCGTAGACGCACTGCCGGACTTGTCGGATGTCCAGGTGATCATTAAAACCAGCTATCCGGGTCAAGCGCCGCAGGTGGTAGAAGATCAAGTAACCTATCCATTAACAACCGCTATGCTGTCTGTCCCCGGCGCTAAAACCGTTCGTGGATATTCGTTTTTCGGCGACTCCTATGTGTATGTCATTTTTGACGAAGATACAGACGCTTACTGGGCGCGTTCGCGAGTACTGGAATACTTGTCTCAGGTTGCTCCGACACTGCCTTCTAATGCAAGACCGCAATTAGGCCCTGATGCAACAGGGGTTGGTTGGGTGTATTTGTATGCCTTGGTTGATCGTACGGGTAACCACAATTTGAGTGAGTTACGCAGTATGCAGGATTGGTTTTTAAAGTATGAACTGCAAACGGTCGAGGGGGTTTCGGAAGTTGCCGCCCTCGGCGGGATGGTAAAGCAGTACCAGGTGAAAGTGGATCCGGAGAAGCTGCGCGCATTCGATATTCCTCTTGCTCACATACAAAATGCTATCCAGCGAGGTAATCAGGAAGTGGGGGCGTCGGTGGTTGAAATGGCGGAAGCTGAGTATATGGTCCGGGCCTCAGGCTATATTGATGGTGTGTCAGACTTAGAGAGTATCCCGCTTGGCGTTGATGAAAATGGCACGCCATTATTGCTTAAAGACGTTGCTGATGTGGGTGTGGGCCCCCAAATGAGACGCGGTATCGCCGAACTCAACGGTGAGGGAGAAGCCGTGGGTGGTATTGTGGTAATGCGTTTCGGAGAAAATGCCCAAAAAACGATTGATGGCGTTAAACAAAAGTTGGAAGAATTAAAGTCTGGGCTACCAGAAGGTGTCGATATAGTCACTGTCTATGATCGTTCGGGGCTTATCTCGGATGCCGTGGAAAGTCTCTGGAAAAGTTTAATAGAAGAACTCGCTATTGTCGCGTTTATCTGTGTGATATTTCTCTTCCATGTCCGCTCCTCGCTGGTTGCCGTTATCAGCTTGCCTTTGGGTATTTTAACCGCGTTTATTGTCATGTATTGGCAAGGAATTAACGCGAATATTATGTCACTTGGAGGGATCGCAATCGCTATTGGCGCTATGCTCGATGGTGCCATCGTCATGATTGAAAATATGCATAAGCATATGGAAAAAACGCCACTGACAGCAGAGAACCGCTGGCGGGTGGTTGCCGCCTCTGCTTCAGAGGTGGGCCCTGCTCTTTTCTTTAGCTTGCTCATTATTACCGTCAGCTTTATGCCGGTATTTACCTTAGAAGCCCAGGAAGGGCGGATGTTTTCTCCGCTTGCTTTCACGAAAACTTACGCAATGGCAGCCAGTGCAGCCTTAGCGGTTACCGTTATCCCCGTGTTGATGGGATATTTTATCAGAGGAAAGGTAACACCTGAGGGGAAAAACCCGCTTAATCGGTTATTGATCGCCGGGTATAAACCGCTTTTAAAAGGCATTTTGAAATACCCCAAGACAGCAGTTGTCGGAGCGCTTGTTATCCTGGCCGTTGGTGTCTGGCCGATTGACAAAATTGGTAGTGAATTTATTCCAGATTTGGATGAGGGCGATTTGATGTATATGCCCACTACCTATCCCGGATTATCAATTGGTAAAGCAAGGGAGCTGTTGCAGCAAACCGACAAGCTCATAAAAACGGTACCGGAAGTGAAGACGGTTTTTGGCAAAATTGGTCGAGCGGATACCGCCACTGATCCGGCACCCCTAACGATGATTGAAACCTTTATTCAACTGAAACCGAAAGATCAGTGGAGAGACGGTATGACCACTGAGAAGTTGAAAAAAGAACTGGATGCGCTTGTAAAGTTTCCGGGGCTGACCAATGCGTGGGTTTACCCCATTAAAACTCGCATTGATATGCTATCGACAGGTATCAAAACGCCGGTAGGTATAAAAGTTGCCGGAGCCGATCTTAATGAAATTCAGACGATAGGGCAGCAGCTTGAAGCAATACTTGATGATGTCGATGGTACGGCTTCTGTTTATTCAGAGCGAGTGGCAGGTGGACGCTATGTCAAAGTTGACATAGAAAGAGAGCAGGCTGCACGTTATGGCTTGAACATTGAGGATGTGCAGCAGGTCGTTGCCACGGCTATTGGTGGAATGAATGTTTCAGAGACCATTGAAGGGCTTGAACGTTACCCAATAAACTTGCGCTACCCTCAAGATTACCGTGATTCGCCGGAAGAATTAAAGAAGCTACCTTTAGTTACGCCAAACGGGCAGCGTATTAGTTTGGCGGATGTGGCTGATGTCTACGTTGAACTTGGACCGCCGGCAATTAAAAGCGAAAACGCAAGACTTAATGGCTGGACTTTTGTCGACATTGAGGGAGTTGATGTCGGCACTTATGTTGAAAAAGCAATGAAGGTTGTAGAACAAGAACTCGAGTTGCCAGCAGGGTATTCAGTTACCTGGTCCGGGCAGTACGAATATATGGAAAGGGCAAAGGAAAAACTGACTTACGTGATTCCGTTAACGCTCGCGATTATTATCGTTCTTTTATATATGAACTTTCGAAACGCTACAGAAATAGCCATTATATTGGGAACTTTGCCTCTCGCATTGGTGGGGTCAATCTGGCTAATGTATCTTTTAGATTATAATTTCTCAGTTGCTGTAGCGGTTGGTTTTATAGCTCTAGCAGGTGTCACTGTAGAAATAGGAATACTAATGCTGACTTACCTAAACCAGTCCTATAATGAATATGAAAAAAGTCAGTTAGAGCATGGTAAAGCATTAACGAAAGACGGTCTCTCTCTTGCCGTAATGGAAGGGGCTGGACTTCGTGTTCGCCCCGTCATGATGACGGCCGTTTCTACAATTGCTGGTTTATTGCCTATAATGTTTAGTACAGGGACTGGGGCTGAGGTGGTTAGTAGAATAGCGGCGCCAATGGTTGGAGGAATGATCAGCGCTGTTATCTTGACCTTGCTCGTATTACCTGCTGTTTACTACTTGTGGCGTGGGCAAAAGGTTAAGCGTGTATAAGACCAATTATTTTAGTTAAGAGACGCACATCATTGATCTTGATCAATGATGTGCGCTAACAAGTATGCTAGGTTAAAATTCGGGATTGGGGACACACATATGGCTCAAACAAAATTTTTAGTTGTGCTTATGCTAGGAATAGTGATTCAACTATCCTTCCCAGCTGCTCCTGTCCATAATACTGCCTCCAGCGCAGAGCACGTAATCAACGTTAATCAGGCAGATGTTGCAAACGAGAGAAAAAGCAACATTCATTGTGATGACGACGAACAACCTGCCAGTAAAACGTGCTGTTATTGTTTAACTGACTCTGCTGATACATGTTTAATGGATGCGGAGTGCAATTCTGCAAGCTCACCTTTAGTATTAATTCCGTTCAATTTACCAATAAAGTCAATTGGTTACTTGCAGCATCCTCTTTCATATGAAGGGAATGTTAAGCAAATGTCTTTTGATATTTTTTATCCTCCGAAATAGCTCCTGCTGAATTTCAATTAAAACTTTTTTCGAAATTTAATCATGCTAGATAGAGCTCTTAAGTTAAGTGACTTAAGGCTTGTAGGAGAATATATGAACCTATCTAAAATCACCGCTATTTTTGATCAACTTCGGCAAGACGCAGTGGAGGAGACTCTGGTTGGGTGTGGCGTTAGCGGCTTTACATTGTTTCCTGTTCGAGGTCGAGGCTATTACTTCGATAGTTATAACGATGATCACTTAGTTGAGCACGTACAGCTCGAAGTTTATGTGAACAGTGATGACGCGCGTGACGTTGCGTTTTTGGTAGTTGAAGCGGCCCATACCGGGGTATCTAACGAGGGCTTAGTCTGTATCTCGCCAATAGATGAATTGCTTTGGGTTCACGACAAACGAGCAGCGACTGATAAAGAACTCTCGTTACAACGTTAATATCGCGGCAACGTCGACTGAAGCATATTGGTAGTTTTAATAAATAGGACAGTACTGATGTCAACTAACGATCATAGAGCCGGAGTGCGGGAAATTAACTTAGTCAATCGCACGTTAAAGCTAAACACTGAGAGTGTGAAAAAAGTTCGCGAAGCGATTAACGAAATCGATCGCTTGGTTGGTCTTGATAGCGTTGCCTACGACTCTGACCAGAACTTGTTATCGGTCGCTTATGATGCCTCTAAAGTCGATCTGACTATGATAGAGGAAAAGCTCGGAATATTTGGTGTTGAAATAAATAGTGGGTGGTGGACTCATCTGAAAGAAGAGTACTACAAGTTTATTGACCAAAATATTAAAGATAATGCGGAGCACACACCGTGGAGTTGTCATAGAAGTCCGCCAGTTAACAAAAGCTCATGAGGCGAGCTTAGAGCGAATGGTTGAAGGCTTTTTGAGTACAGCCAACCGAAATGCATTAGACACCTGGTGTTATGACTATATTGGCAAACATCCGATCGTTGAGCACGGGCACTGTGAATCGCCTTTTAAAGAGTTAGATACCGATCACATTATGGAGAAGATTGTAAACCATCATCAGCAAGTCATAGAACTATATGAACACCTATATTCCCGTGTTGATATAGACAGCGCAAAAGAGCTGCTAGAGACGGTAAAAAACGTTGAAGAAAATGAAATTAAACGAATGGTGCAAACTGCGAATCGATTTTCGGATATGTAATGAGTGACGGTTTTATCGTTGGTACTTTGCGGGAAATAGCTGTTGCTTGGCTCGTTTCCCGTCAATAAGGAGCACTGGTATGGGTGTAAAAACTGAGGACGTTAGTAGTAGTTCCATTGAGGAACTCATTATCGAGGGAGCCGGTTGCGCGAGTTGTGTTGGCAAAATCGAAAATGCATTAAAGTCTGTATCCGGCGTGGAAAATGCAGAGATGAACTTTGCGCAGCGAACAGTCAGTGTGACAGGAACAGCAAGTCCGAGCGCTTTAGTGAAAGCGGTAGAGAAGGCGGGGTATAGCGCTAAAGTAGCCACTTCCCAAAGTGGCGATGATGCGTTGGCAGAAAAAGAGCAAGCCGACTGGGCTTATTACAAGCGGCTGATGCGGGAAATGACCGTTGCGCTGTCGTTAGGTGTACCTCTCATGATTTATAGCCTTTTTGTTGGTGAAATGACGGTGACCACTGCCACAGAGCGTGTGACATGGTTAGTCGTAGGTATTCTAACGTTAGGTGTACTTTACTTTTCGGGCAAACACTTCTTCGTCGGTGCCTGGCAATCTTTGAAAAATCATTCCGCTAATATGGATACGCTGATCGCGCTTGGTACTGGTACAGCCTGGTTGTATTCTATGGTGGTTGTATTGGTTCCGCACCTGGTTCCGGAAATGGCGCGTCACGTTTACTTTGAAGCGACTGCGATGATTATCGGTTTGATCAATTTGGGGCTGGCACTTGAACTGAAAGCTCGTGGGCGCACGTCCGAAGCCATAAAACGTCTCATTGGTTTGCAGGCGAAAACCGCAAGGGTGATTCGTGACGATAAACAATTGGATATCGCTATCGAAGACGTACTCGAGGAGGACGTAGTACGTGTTCGTCCCGGAGAAAAAATCCCTGTTGATGGAAAAGTTATAGAGGGAAGTACCACCGTTGATGAATCTATGCTAACGGGTGAACCCATGCCCGTGGAAAAATCAGTTGGTGATGACGTTGTGGCGGGCACGATAAATAAAAGTGGTTCCTTTTTGTTTCAAGCGACAAGAGTCGGAAAAGATACAGCACTTGCTCAAATTATTAACATGGTGAAACGGGCGCAAAACTCTAAGCCCCCAATCGGTCGTCTTGCCGATATTATTTCAGCTTACTTTGTGCCTGTTGTTATGATTATTGCTGTTATCAGTGCTCTAGCTTGGCTTAACTTTGGGCCTGAGCCGGCACTGGCCTTTGCTGTGGTATCAGCGACCACTGTCTTGATTATTGCTTGCCCTTGCGCATTAGGTCTGGCTACGCCTATGTCGGTAATGGTGGGTGTAGGAAAAGCCGCAGAGGCAGGTGTGCTGATTCGCAATGGCGAAGCATTGCAAACTGCTTCGAAAGTATCGGCTATGATCCTGGATAAAACGGGCACCATCACACTTGGCTCTCCCAAAGTAACCGATGTATTAGTAGCCAGTGAGTACGATGAGCAAACAGTACTGCAACTTGCAGCCACACTTGAGTCTGGCTCTGAACATCCGCTGGCACAGGCGATAGTTGAATCAGCTCGGGAAAGAGGAATTGAAACAACTAAAGTCTCAAACTTCAATGCGATTGCTGGCCATGGCGTGGAGGCTAAAGTAGACGGGAAGTCCCTCCTTTTTGGTAATGAAAAACTTTTACGTGAACGTCAAATTGAGCTCGGTAACTTTATTGAAAAAGCCCAAGAATTAGCAGCTGAAGCTAAGACACCAATGTACTTTGCTGTTAATAATGAATTGGCTGCAATTATCGCCGTTGCAGATCCCATAAAAGACGACTCTGTCGCTGCCATTAAACGTTTGCAAGATAACGGTGTGCGAGTAGTGATGCTTACTGGTGATAATCGCGCGACAGCAGAAGCAGTTGCTGAAAAAGTAGGAATTAAAGAATTTTTCGCTGAAGTTCTGCCGGAAGAAAAATCAAAAAAGGTTCAGGAGCTGCAGATGGAAGGCGAAATCGTTGGCATGACGGGAGATGGTATTAATGATGCGCCAGCACTAGCTATTGCCAATGTAGGCTTCGCGATTGGCACGGGAACGGACGTCGCTATTGAAAGTGCTGATATTACATTGATGCGTGGGTCGTTGCACGGGCTTGCCGATGCGGTCGCGGTGAGCAAGGCCACACTGAGCAACATTAAACAAAACTTATTTGGTGCTTTTATTTACAACGTAGCAGGTATTCCTTTTGCCGCAGGCGTTCTGTATCCATTTTTTGGAATGCTGTTGAGTCCGGTTATTGCAGGTGCAGCAATGGCTTTTTCTTCGCTTACGGTAGTGAGCAACGCTAACCGGTTACGCTTTTTCAAAGCCAAGAAACATTAATGCACCTTTTAACACTGGCGCATTCAGGAGAATAAATATGTTATTTATTAATATTGCTGGTATTGCTTTGATAGCACTGATCGTCTGGTGGTTTTGGCTTTACACGCCCCAGCAGATGAAGCTGGGAGAAGGTGATTGGGTGATTGCCGTCGAAAACGGCACCTACTCGCCTTCGAGAATAAACGTACCTGAAGGTAAGCCGGTTGAACTCAGGTTTCTGCGGAAGGATCAATCGCCTTGCTCTGAAACTCTGCTTATCCCTGACCTGGAAATCAGTGAAACGTTGCCTTTTAACAAATTAAAGCAAATTCAAATACCAGCGCTGGAACCCGGAGAGTACGACTTTCACTGCCAGATGCAAATGTATCGGGGAAAAATTGTTGCTGGTTAAATTGCTCAAAACGTCCAGGTCACAATGAGAATTTTAAAAGTTTTCCGCTAGATTCAATGAAATTCAATTTCATCGAAGGCATTGAAGAACTCGGCGATGAATACTGCCGTTATATGGGATCTACGTCAGCGTGGGTTCCAAGATTTAACGATAGTGAAACAAAGTAAAATTAATGAGACCAATACAATTTGGTCATAGTCAAGAGGGTAATAAAATGAAAAAAGTACTTTCAGCTTTAACTATCACAGCTTTAATGGCCTCTCCTGTCTTTGCTGATGCACAGCATAAACATGGTGATGATAAAACAGGTTCAATGAGTGGAATGATGCATCATGAAAAAATGACATCAATGAATGAGCACATGCAAGAAATGCGCGAAGCTATGGAAAAAATAAAAAGCGAATCCGATCCCAAGAAACGTAAAAAACTAATGGAAGAACACATGAAGTCAATGCAGAAGGGAATGCAAATGATGAACCATGGGATGGATAAAGGCATGAACAAAGGAGAACATAAAAAGGGAGACAAAGCAGAGCAAATGGGCGAAGAGAATATGATGAATAAAATGAAAATGATGGAGCATAGAATGGATATGATGCAAATGATGATGGAGCAGATGATGGAACATCAGAGTGAAGAAAAAAAGAAAATGTAGTAGAGATTAAGCTCTCCGTTGGAAATGCCGCTACTTGCAGTGTGCAAGTAGCGGTACTTTTTCAATATATCTAATTTACAACGGTATTTTTAAGGAGGAAGTTATGAAACTTAATGCAAAGAAATTTGGCTTAGCAGCTGGCGGTGCTTTCGCAGTTTTATGGGGAGTTTGTAGCTTGCTAGTGCTTATTATGCCCTCTAGCATGATGGCTTTAACAGAAGGCATGGTTCACGGAAAACTCTCTGGTTTCGAGTGGCATTTGAGTTTTAGTGGATTTGTTACGGGATTATTCGGGTGGTCCTTGGGAGCTATGATTACTGGCTGGCTAATTGTAACGTTATATAATAAACAAATGAAAACGGCTAAATGAGATTGTTGTCAAACTGGAAGCCTTTAAATCTGTTGCTCTGAAACTTTGCTTATTCCTGATCTGGGGATCAGCGATACTTTACCGACCAAAAAGTTAAAGTTGATCGAATTGCCAGTATTAAAGACCGGAGAATACGGTAGTGTTCAGAATTCTGTGTCATTTCGTTAAACTAAGCAAAAAAGAGATGACATATGACCAAAACCAATTTCGACATGGATGCCGCTTTAAAG
>LULR01000153.1_pt1 | contig 25046 bp, 26 predicted proteins | sample 729471 | NCBI WGS metagenome assembly LULR01 (sample SAMN03860284, study PRJNA289734) | marine metagenome | biome: seawater column; feature: ocean; material: water; isolation source: Red Sea water column Station 108 - depth 500m | place: Saudi Arabia: Red Sea | collected 2011-10-15 | depth 500 m
GGATAGGAACAGGCTTTCTGTCTGTTCTGATTCCCTTTTCAAAGAACTTGCGTTCAGTTCCTGCAAACCCTACAATGCTAGCTCCTCACTCGATGACTGTCAATACTTTTATTTTAAAAACAGATTAAAAAAATACGCAGGAACAGTTAAGGAAACAGAAGAATGTTTTGTCTGATAAAAATTTACAAAGAAAAAAAGTCATTAAAATGCTTTTGTCTGTCATTGATTATTTTTTCTATTTTGTCTGTTCCGTCAAACATTAGTGCTGCAGAATCAGATCGAGTGGTTATTGGCCCCATATCTGTGCTGGGAGAAATATCAGTTCCGGAACAGCAAATTTTGTTTAACTATTTTCGTGAACAGATAAATCAGCGTTATTCCCTTGTTTCACACAAAGTACTGGAAATGATTGCTGAGCAGGGACTCAGCAGCATAGATATTGAAGATTGCAGGGATAGTGAATGTGTTCGTAAAGTTCAAAAGTTTATCAGCAACTTGCGAACACAGTTCAAGACTGATGAATTGTTTTTATTCGGGCTTGTCAAAAGTGATGAAGAAATTCAACTGAGTCTAAAACTTTCGTCGCTGTCTGCTCCGGAAGTTACACAAATAATTGTATCGCAAACCTGCGGTAAATGCGGAATTGCAGCATTGATGGCAGAAGTTGACATGCTTGTTCAGAGGATGCTGCAAAGAATTGTTGAAGAAAAATTTATTCAACCGGAAGAAGAGATTGCTTCTCCGGATGAGAAAATACCTCCTGTATCAGAAGAACCTTCTGATCTTCTTCCAGAGCCGACACCTCCGGATCCCTATGTTGTGGCCAGGGACGCTTACAATGAGCAAATAGGTGAATTATTAATTAACGTCACTTACTCTCTTCAGGTGTTTCGCAGCGGCATGTTTGTGCAGCTTGAAGTCAGCATTGATACTGAAGGAAATGTTGTTGGTCAAAAGATAGTTAAAACAAGCGGTTCGCAGGATTATGACCAAACTGCTATAATGAATGTACAGGATATTCAGTTTGATCCTCTTCCAGAAATAATGCGCCAATTCGGTAACTATGTTGTTATTGTACAAATTCAGAATTCCAGGTAGATTCCGGCTTACGATTTGATAGAGGTTTAACAAAATAGTTATGTTTTCAGATTTTCCTCACACCCTCCGCCGTTACGGCATTGACGCAGACGTACGGGTTATTCTGGATATGTACCGCACCATGGAATCCGGTCTGGTTACAAATCTGGGTTCATTATTTGATGTATGTCAACATCTGATCTGCAAATCACGCAGAGAAATTGCCCCCTACACGCTGGCATTCTGGGAATACTTTCTGGGGATCGATACCACCAACTACAACACCATTGATGACGCAATCCGTAATTCCCCTGCTTTTGAACACTGGTTGAGCCAAAAACTGGAAACAGGGCAAATTGCAGGTGAAATCGATTTTAATGAGCTGATTGACAGGTTTTTAAATGAAACACTGCATTCCGATTTGCAGTCAAATATCCAGAAAGAGCTTGACGCTAGAAAACATCTTGATCAGGACAATCCGGACTTGCTGGATAAGGACAGGCAGGGAACTCCGGGAATACCCCGACCTGCAGATACGATGGTGGATTATTCCAGAATATCTCTTGATGAATTGATGGAACGCATGAAAAGCGTGATGGATAAACAAAAAACTTTTCACAGCGGAGGAGGACACTGGATCGGTTCACATGGTTATTCTCCTTATGGACATAGCGGTTCAGGACTCAACGGCATCCGCCTGGGAGGTCCTGCCCATGCCGGATCGGCACGTAAGGTGCTGGGAGATCCTTCGTTTTATCCTGTTGACCTGGACGCGCCAATCACTGATGACAATATGGATGCCGCAATTCAGGCTCTTAAAAATCTTCAAGACATGCATCCTGACAGGAAGCTTGATGTAAAACGCACTGTTGAAGAAACAGGACGTAACGCTGGAATCGTGCTCCCCCATTTTTTACGCGAACAGCAGGACCGTACCCAGGTAATTCTTTTGCTGGACAACGGGGGGAATTCGATGTGGGTTCATGCCAGAAAAGTTCAAATGCTGTTTGCCAAGATCAAACGCCGCTTCCCGCAGGACCTGAAAACATTCTATTTCCACAATGCGATTTATGATCAGGTTTATGAAGATGAAGCCCGGCGCAAACCGGTCACATTGAGGAAAGTGATGGAGAACAGTCCTGACTACAGGGTTTTCATTGTCGGAGATTCATATATGGGTCCGCACGAAATGCTCTCACCTTATGGCTCAATTGAGTTTCGTGAAGAATCCTCCACACCGGCTCTGGAAAATCTGAAAACTCTGCATGAGCATTTCCCATATCTGGTCTGGATAAATCCTACCCCCAAACAGTTTTGGAACCGCACAGTTGCCCCATATATTCAGCAGGAAATTCACATGGAACCTCTTACCATCAACGGTATTCTTGAATCGGCAAAATTCATGAATCAAATCAAACATTTTTAATTTTCAATTGAGAGATTCTATAGTCATTAATGGTTGGAAGTCCGTAACAAGATTTTTTTTATCAACCTATACTTAGTTGGATACCTGTGGCGCCTTCCGGAACTATGCAGGTGTTCCAGGAATTATGAACTAACTCTCAGGGGCATGGATTTGGGATACGGCTGTGGATTTCTTCAATTCCCTGCTGCACCTCTTCTGAAAGCTCAATTTCAGCGCTGGCAAGATTTGTTTCAAGCTGATTAACTGAAGTAGCCCCAAGCAGCACACTTGCCATAAACGGTCTTGTGCGTGCAAAAGCCAGTGCCAATTGTGCCGGAATCATATTGTGTTCTTTGGCAAGTCTTACATATTCACGAGTAGCCTTTACCGCGTTTTGGTTCTGGTAACGCTGAAAGCGGGAAAATAAAGTCAGCCTTGCCCGGGCAGGTTTTTTGCCGTCAAGGTATTTTCCTGTCAGCATTCCAAAAGCCAGTGGAGAATATGCAAGCAAACCAACTGATTCCCGAAATGAAATTTCGGCAAGTCCGGACTCAAAGGTTCGATTGAGTAAATTGTACGGATTCTGAATGCTGACAACTTTTTCACATCCATTTTTTTCTGCAAAACTGAGGTATCGCATCACACCCCAAGGTGTTTCATTGGAAACACCATAAGCTCTGATCTTTCCGTCTTTTCTGAGATTTTCAAGAGTTTCCAATGTGTCCGGAATTGCCACATTCTCTGTTTCCGTTTTTTCCGGAGGAGTGAATCCCTGCTGACCGAAGATATTTACAATTCGATCAGGCCAGTGAATTTGATAAATGTCAATAGTTTCAGTTTTCAGGCGATTTAAACTGCCTTCAAGTGCACTTTTGATGTTTTTTCTGCTGAGGTGGTTTTTGCCGTCACGTATGTAACTGCCCATCGCGCGGGATTCCACTGTTGGACCTACCACTTTTGTGGCAAGCACTATTTTATGGCGGCATTTTCGGTTCTGAATCCAGTTACCGATAATTTGCTCTGTTCTGGTGAAAGTTTCTTGTTTTGGTGGCACAGGATACATTTCCGCAGTGTCAATCAGATTTACTCCGTAATCAATTGCGCAATCCATTTGAGCATATGCTTCCGTCTCAGTGTTTTGCTCTCCATAAGTCATGGTGCCCAGTCCGAGGCAGCTGACTTCTATTCCGGAAGTTCCTAAAGTGTTTTTTTTCATTGTGCAGGATTAATCTTAAGGGGTACCGGAATCGCTTAAACGTTTTTTTGCGCGTTTGGCAAGAGGAGAATTTGGGTAATTATTGATTAATTCCTTCCACAAGATTTTTTGTTTTTCATATTCAGCCATCTCTTCCATTGATTCTCCCAAAAAGTACAGTGCGCGAGGAACATGAGTACTTTCAGGATACTCACGCAAAATGATTCCAAAATAAGAAACGGCCTGTTTTGCGTGGCCTTGTGCTAAAAAACCGTTGCCGATGGCCATCATAATTTGCGCTTTCAATTGAGTTTTATTTTTCTGTTTCAGAATATCCTGCAGATCTTTCGCGGCCTTGTCCGGATTCCCTGCCTGTAACGAAATCAGCCCCAAAATTATTTTCTCCTGTTTGCGGACATTTTCAGAAAGTTTTTGATTTGGTTTTTGTTTCGAGATTTTTTTTACTTTTGATTTAACAGCTTTAACATCTTTCTCCAGCTTCGCTATCTGTTTTTCAAGTGCACGCGTTTTTTTCCGTAATTCAACAAATCCGTGTTGCAATGATTCCAGCAAATCCTGGGGAGGTATTGACTGTTCCAGATCGTTGCTGCGTAAAAGCTGGTCTGCAGTCAATGACTGCAGGCGCTTCAGTATTACTTCCTGCTGCGCCAGCGTTTTCTGCAAGGCAGCAATTGATTCAGAGTTTTTTTCTGCGGGTGTTTTCCCAGTGGGGGTACAGCCAAATGAGAGGAACAGGAAAAACACTAAATAGAGATTAAAGCTCCTGAACATTTTCCTGGACATTAATGCAAATCCTGCTGGCTGCTAATTTGTGTTGTTACGAAAAATTGGGTGTGAGATTGAAGTTATTTTTGAATGATATCTTAACAGGTGCAAACTAATAGTGCAGTGACTATTTGCTCCAGACAGGATTTGTTTCTGCAATATCGTTGGCGCTTTTGGTGACACGGATGGCACGTCCACCAAAGGAAGAGATGTAATACAGCTTAGGGACTTTTTTCTTTTTTGCAGAAAAAACGATTTGTTTACCATTCGGCGACCAGTCAGGTTTTTCAGAATCATGGCGACCAAATGTCAATTGTGTGTGACGGCGGGTGAGCAAATTATATTTGTAGATTTGAAAAAAACCTTTTTTCTGTCTTTCATACACCAGCTTTGTTCCATCAGGAGACCATTTTGGGGAACTGTTGTAATTGCCGCGAAAAGTCACCCGTTCTGTTTTTTTCGATGTCAAATTGTGAATATAAATCTGCGGTCGTCTTGGGTACGCACTGTCTGATACAAATGTTATCTTCTGTTCATCCGGAGACATTTGGGGCGAAGTTTCCAGACTTTTCCATGCGAATATCTCCTCCAGCTTTGCGTCTGAAAGACTATAGCTGAAAATATCAGCATTACCCTGCTTCATAAGTGTCAACAAAATTGATTTTCCATCCGGATGCCAGCTTGCTCCTAACGGCTGGAAACCTGAAGGAAAAGCAAGAATTTTTGCACGCAGCCGTATTGTGGGCTGAATTGCAAGCTGGGCGGTTGATCGTGTAAAGGTTGTGTAAAGAATATTATTGTTGTCAAAAGACCAGCTGGACAAATTATTGGAACCAAGATTGTAGGAAAATCTTTTAATTACTGTACCGTCATAACTGCTGAGCAAGATGTTTTTCCGCCGATTGGTTTTTTGGGCGGTGTAGGCAATTTGACTTGTTGCGGCACCTTTGAATTTAAGTGTCTTTTCCACAAACCAGTCTGCCAGTCTGAGTCCCAGTTCTCTCAAATCTTTTTTTTCCTGTATTTTGAACAATTCCTGTGAAACAGGTGAACTTTTTCCATGAGACCAGAGTGTTGATTTAAGCTCAACCGGATTGTTTTTAAAAACCAGATCGAGGTGAAATACAATGCTATCCGACTGTTCAAATTCCTGCTTAGTTGCCGGAATTATTTGAAAATACAGAACCTTCTCCAAATTTGCTTTGAAAACGCTGTTGATTTCAGCTTCTTCCGGGGCTGCACCATATGCAACACCCACCTTCACTGGAATGAATTTAGGGTTAGTGATTTCAATATAGTCTATTGCAAATGCCTCTTTTCCGACTGATAGCAAAACAATTCCAGACAGAATAAAGAAACATGTTCCAAGGTGTAAAATAAGCGGATGTACTTTGTTCCAATAATTCACTGGCATCCTATTTCTGGAGAATTGTCGGGGAGAATCGCACACCAAATTTGTATGAGTCTTCAGGATAGGACTTTGGCAAGGCTGGTAGAAATTGCAAGTTTTTCATCAAATTGCTGACTGAATTGTGAAGTGCCGATGAACCGGATTCCTCCAGTTTCCAGTTTAATATTTTACCATTTTTATTGATTTCAAACCGAATTGCTACTGTAAGTTGACTTTCTTTCAAATGTATCGGCACTTCCCAGCGTTCAGAAAGGAATGTGTTCAGCCCTTTGAGGTATTTCTTTAATTCCAATACATTAAAACTCTTAACCTTATTTTCAGGAGCTTTTCTTTGTATGCTGACATTCGGTAAACGCGATAACAACGAAATCACCGGTGAGGAAAGCTGTTTCTTTGGAGCTTCGTCCGCGATCAACCGCTCTGGAAATTGTCCTACCTGAGTAAGGATATTATTAAGTGTGAATTTAGGTTTAGGAACTTCTTGTTTTCGGGGAGTAGTTACGATCTGTTTTTGGGGTTTTTGCGGCTGATCACTGATCACAATTTGTTCTTTTTTCAGTTTTTTGCTGACAACAATTTCCGGTTTTTTCTGCTTTTTACTGACCACGAATTCCTTCTTTTTCGGATTACTGATCAAAATAAGATCTGGAAAAATCAAATTGTCTGCCGAGAGAATTTCAAAAGTCTCATCAGCATTTTCAAAGCTTGAAACTGCAGCAGTCATTTTTTCAGCAGAAAATGTGGGCAGTTCTTTCCATATCCATTCACTTTTGCTGATTATTCCCGGATAGGCGTAAAGCAACGCAGTCAGCAAAAAAGCATGAATTGTAAGTGAAAACAGGATTCCACCGGAAAAACGCCACCTTAACTTCATAAATAAATACTGCTATTTTTCACCACTGCGAAACCATGACAGGCGGGAAGAGAGATTGTGAAAAAAATAATTCTTTTCCATAAATATTAATTTTGCCTGCCTTGAGGACTCACGAATCAATACTTCATCACCAATATCAAGCGGAACTTTTTCTTTGCCGTCAGCAGAAAGATATATTTCCTTTTCATGAGTCTGCTCTGAAACTGACAGCCTGATTTTCGAATCGCCGGTAACTACCAGGTGTCTTGATCTGAAATCATACTCATTCAGGCCGGTGATGATCATGCAGCGCAGCTCCGGCATCACAATTGGCGAACCTGCAGCAAGTAGATATGCAGTGCTTCCGGTGGCTGTCCCCACAATCACACCATCTCCGCGAACACGCCGAATGTGCTGCTCATTTATGCTCAATTCTACTGCAATCAGCCTTGTAGCACCCCGGATAACAATTTCATTCACTGCATAATCAGTTCCATGAGGATGCACACATTCAAGTACTGAACGCTCACTGATAATATAATTGCCGTCCAAGACACATTGCAGCATCTCAGCCAGTTCTTCCCGGTCTCCTGCTGTCAGAAATCCAACGTTGCCGAAGTTGACCGCAAGAATAGGACATTGTGGAAAAAGACTCAATGCCGCCAGCACTGTTCCGTCACCGCCAAATGAAATAACAAGGTCAAGGCCGTCCCTGTTTTTTGCGCCGTCTTCAAGGGGTGATATTTCTATGCCATGTGGAACAAACCACGCCTTCACAAAATCAGACAATGGCTGCTCTGACTGCGGGGAAAAAATTCCCACTCGGCGCAGCTTGATTTTATTTTCGCTCACAACTCTTCATCAGTAAAATTATCAAGTTTTTACAGCATCTTCGAGTAATTTCAGCTTTCTTGTCAAGTGAAAATGATTTGCCGATTGTCGATTACATAGTTACAGAAGTATATTATTAACTAATTTGATTAAAATATGTATTTTATTGGTCTCAAACTTGTTTTTCTGCGTTGAATATGGTATGGTTTACATGCATAAAAAATAACATTAATTTTATAAATCTGTGAACACTTTTTTACGAAATATTGGAATCTGGCTCGTGATCGGCCTGGTGATGCTGATGCTCTTCAATCTTGTTGGTCCGCGAGAATCAGACGAAAGAAAAATAACTTTTTCCGAATTCATTTCACAAATTGAATCCGGATCAGTGCTTGAGGTTTCAATTCGTGGAAGCCAGATTCATGGTGTAAGCAACACCAACGGTTCTTTTCAAACTCAAGCTCCCAACTATCCGGCCTTGTTTGAAATTTTGGACCGTCATCAGGTTCGTGTACGAGTGGAACCAACAGATCAAACCAACCTGTTTCTGGCCATTCTCAACAGCTGGCTGCCGATGATCCTTATCATCGGAATCTGGCTTTTCTTCATGCGTCAGGTGCAGGGCGGAGGAAGCCGCGCCATGGGCTTTGGCAAAATACGTTCCCGCATTACAAACACCGAAGATAATCCGGTAAAATTTGAAGATGTACAGGGTATTGATGAATCCAGGGAAGAGCTGGAAGAAATCGTGGATTTTCTTAAAGATCCGGGAAAATTTGAGCGTCTCGGAGGTGAAATCCCACGAGGTGTTTTGCTGATGGGAGAGCCCGGTACCGGAAAGACACTACTGGCCAAAGCAATTGCAGGAGAAGCAGCGGTTCCATTTTTCAGCATCAGCGGCTCTGATTTTGTGGAAATGTTCGTCGGTGTCGGCGCCAGCCGTGTAAGGGATATGTTTGCCCAAGGCAAAAAACACGCGCCGTGCATTATTTTTATCGACGAGATTGATGCGGTGGGACGCAGCCGCGGAGCCGGACTTGGCGGAGGTAATGATGAACGAGAGCAAACGCTAAACCAGCTGCTGGTGGAAATGGACGGTTTTGAAGTCAATGAAGGCATTATTGTAATTGCTGCCACAAACCGTCCGGATGTGCTGGATCCGGCTTTGCTGCGTCCGGGACGTTTTGACAGACATGTAGTTGTTCCTGCACCTGATATCAAGGGAAGGGAAAACATTCTCAAAACTCACAGCAAAAATATTGAGCTTGATAAAGAAGTAAGTTTGAACAAGATTGCTCGCGGAACACCAGGATTTACGGGAGCCGATCTGGCAAATCTTGTAAACGAAGCTGCACTCTGGGCTGCACGACAGGATAAGGAAAATGTTGGTAACGAGGATTTTGAATATGCCAGAGATAAAGTCATGATGGGCGCGGAACGGAGAAGTTTGCTGATTAGCGATGACGAAAAAGAGACCACTGCCTATCATGAAGTCGGGCACGCACTTGTTGCCGCAAGTATTGAAGAAGTTGATCCCATTCATAAGGTAAGCATAATTCCACGCGGACGCGCTTTGGGAGTCACCATGCTGCTTCCGGAAGAAGACAGGCACAGTCACAATAAACGAGCATTGCTGGGACAAATAGCAATGACGATGGGAGGACGCGCGGCAGAACAGCTGGTATTTAACCGCTATACCACCGGAGCCAGTGATGACCTTAAAAGAGCAACAGAACTCGCCCGCAAGATGGTGAGTCAGTGGGGCATGAGTGAAAAACTTGGACCGCTGACATACGCGGAAGACGCAGGTCATGTTTTTCTGGGAAGGGACTTACAGCAGCACAAGGAATTCAGTAATGAATCCATGCGCATGATTGATGAGGAAGTGTTGGAGATTCTAAGCTCCTCCTATGAACGTGCTAAAAAAATTCTGAAGAAATATCGTAAAGCACTTGAGTCTCTTGCAAAAACTTTGATTGAACAGGAAACTATTGATGGAGATTGTGTACTGCAGGTGATGCATGAATATGAACCAAAAGCAAAAAAAAGTACTCCTAAAACAAATAAACAAAAAACAAAATAATGTTGGGGAAAATGCTGTTCTGTCAATCACCAAAGAACCCGAAAACAATGCTTCAAATCAACCTGTTCCTTCTTAACATCTAACCTCTTACCCTTCCTGAGATATCAGTGGAAACACTCTTGCCTTTCTTCACCGGTAAATTTTCCCTTCGCTGGCAAGACCTCTTTGACATAGTTCTCCTTTCACTGATTTTCTACCGCATACTGATTCTGATCAGGGGAACACGTACCATTCCCATGCTGATTGGTTTTGTTGCACTGCTGGGACTCTATCTTGTCTCACTGATGATGAATCTGGAAGCCACCCAGCTGCTGCTGGATAATTTGGGTCAATCACTGGTGCTGGTGCTGGTTGTGCTGTTTCAGGCTGATATAAGAAATGCCTTGGCGCAAATTGGTGTATTCACTCTTTTTCGGGAAGGCTTGCATAAAAAAAGAGATGTAGTGGACAGCATCCTTCAGGCCTGCCTGGTGATGTCTCAGAAAAGCATCGGTGCATTAATTGTGCTGGAACAGGAAGTGGGACTGAAAAATTACAGCGACCGCGGAACACAGATAAATGCCGCGGTCAGTGAATCGCTTCTGCTGAGTTTATTTCATCCAACTTCTCCATTGCATGACGGCGCTGTGGTTATCAGTAATAAAGGTGATCTGCTGGCTGCTCAATGCATTTTACCCGTTTCCATGAACAGCCGTCTCAGCTCGTCTCTCGGAACAAGACATCGTGCGGCGATTGGACTGACTGAAGAAACTGACGCGGCCGTTTTGATTGTTTCCGAGGAGCGCAATGAAATCAGCCTCAGTTACCGTGGACAATTGATCCGCGGTAAAAACGAAGATATTCGTAAAGCCCTGCTGGAAGTACTTGCCGGTAAAATTCCGGAAACAATACAGGAAAAGGAAATCAAGGATACTTCCAGAAAAAAAGCGACAGAAGAAGCGGGAAAAACGTCTCAAATCCAGACAGCAGCGTCCGCAAAAAATCCTTCTGTAAAAACAAGCTGAATCAGACAAATGCGCATAAATGTTTCCTACAAAGTGCTGGCAGTGGCTTTGGCAATTTTTGTCTGGTTTCTTGCGCGTAAATCCGGGGAGCCCATTCAGATGAGTTTTTATGCTCCGGTGGTTTTTAAAAATGTCTCAACCGCATTCCAGGTCACTTCTGATCCCCCGCAGGTCAACATAGTCGCGCACACAAACAGCAGGGAATCATTTAACCCTCAGGAAATTCAGGCGGTTCTGGATCTGGAAAACGCACAGGAAGGCTCTTTATCATACGTGCTCACTGAAAATCATATTTTGTCTCCGGTAAAGGTACAGATTACCCGAATCCATCCTTCACAAATTAATGTAAGAATTGAGGAATTGATCGAAAAATCTTATCCCATAAAACCACGTTATCAGGGAACGCCCAAAAAAGGCTATTTGCTGGGCGGGATAAAAATAGTTCCTGACATGCTTACCATGCGTGGACCTCGTTCGGTGCTTGAGAAAATGGATCACATTTCTGCGCATGAGGTTGTGCTGGAAGGACTTGATGAAAGTACAACCATGCGGGTTGATCTTGATTTGCCTGGAGGGAATGTTCAGATAATTCATCAGGATGTTGATTATTACACTGCGGAAGTAACTATCTACAGTTTGCCCATCAGACGTCGTTTTGACAATGTCCAGGTTCAGTTACGAAACATTGGATACGTGAGCGTTATAAATCCGAAAACTTTCAATGTCTTTGTGGAAGGACCCGAAGGACTGATAAATGATCTCGATAAAGATGATTTTATTGGCGAAATTGATCTTTCAACATTTGAGCCCGGAGAGTATCCTAAAGTCACTCCAAAAGTTGTTACTCCGGAAGGAGTCACAGTTCTGCAGCAATGGCCGATTGTTTCGGTTTGGGTAAAAAATGAAAAAAATGAATAAATGATTGCACTGCACATCAACATCGATCATGTGGCTACAGTGCGTCAGGCGCGGCAAATTAGCGAACCTGATCCTGTTACCGCGGCAGGACTTGTGGAACTGGCTGGTGCGGACGGCATTACGATTCATCTGCGTGAAGACCGCAGACACATCATAGATCGGGATGTCCGCATTTTAAGGCAGACAGTGCAGACAAGACTGAACCTGGAAATGGCTGCCACAGAAGAAATGTTTGGCATTGCAATGGAGGTTCGTCCGGACATTGTAACCTTAGTTCCGGAAAAACGGGAGGAAGTCACAACCGAAGGTGGATTGGATGTTCTTGGAGCATCTCAAATAATGCGTGATGGAATTAAAAAAATTCGTGACGCCGGAATCCGGGTCAGCCTGTTTATTGATCCGGAAGAGGAACAGATCAAGGCCAGCAAGGAAATTGGCGCTGAGGATGTTGAACTGCATACTGGGTGCTATGCAAACGCGACAAACAGCGATGAACTGGAAAGGGAATATGAGCGCCTGGTTTCCGGAGCAGAAACCGCTCATCAGCAAAAACTGCAGGTAAATGCCGGACACGGCCTGAATTATATCAACACCCAAAAAATTTGCGGATTGCCGTATTTACGCGAATTGAATATCGGTCACAGTATCGTAAGCAGAGCAATTTTTGTCGGCATTACTCAAGCAGTCAAAGAAATGAAAGAAATCATAATTCGTAATTCATAATTGTCATGGCAAAAGAAATTATCATAAATCACACCTCGCATGAGACGCGCGTGGCGGTGATGGAAGGCGGAATTCTGACTGAACTGCATCATGAACGTGAAAAAGTAATGCGTGTTGTGGACAATATTTATAAAGGCAAGGTGTTGAATGTTCTGCCGGGAATGGAATCAGCTTTTGTTGATATTGGAGAAGAACGGGCGGCATTTTTACATATTGACGACATTCTTCCAGAACATGAAATTCTTGGGGATCCGCCAAGGGAAAACGGCGAAAAGCAGGAAATCGCTCAATTGATTAAGGAAGGACAGGATGTACTTGTGCAGGTTTCAAAAGGTCCGATCGGCACAAAGGGAGCGCGCATCACCAACCATGTCTCTATTCCAGGGAGAAACCTTGTTTATCTGCCGACCACACATACGCTTGGAGTCTCACGTCAAATTGGCCTTGAAAGAGAACGGGAACGGCTCAAGGAAATTGTGGATCGTTTGCGTCCGGAAAATGCTGGATTCATCATACGCACGGTCGCGGAAGGACACACGGAGGAGGATTTGCATTCAGACATCAATTACCTTGTTTCGATCTGGAATGATATTCTGGAAAAATTTCGCGCCCTGCAGGCGCCGTCACTTCTACACTCAGATCTGAATATAGTTTTCCGTACAATCCGGGATCTTTTTTCATCTGATATCCGTAAACTTGTTGTGGATGATAAGAAGCAGTATCAAAAGATACGCCAGTTCGTGCGTTCCTACCTTCCGCGTTACGGTTCTGTACTCGAGAATTATACAAAACCGGAACCTGTTTTTGACCATTACGGAATTGAAAATGAAATTGATCGTGCGCTTGGAAATAAAGTCTGGTTGCGCTCCGGAGGACACCTTGTTATTGATCAGACTGAAGCTCTTACTTCGGTTGATGTGAATACAGGCCGCTTTGTCGGTAAGGAAAGTCATGAAAAAACTATTTTCCGTACCAACATTGAAGCAGCTGAGGAAATCGTGTACCAGCTGCAGCTGCGCAATATCGGTGGAATAATCATTATCGATTTCATCGATATGGAAAGTCCGCAGCATCGACAGATGGTTTATCAGACTCTCAAGGACCACCTGCGCACTGACAAGGCGCGAAGCAAGATTTTGCAGATCAGCGAGATGGGGCTGGTGGAAATGACACGCAAACGTGATCGTGAAAATCTGAACCGCTACCTTTGTGATCCTTGTCCATACTGTGATGGAACCGGTCAAATCAAGTCTGCTTCCACTGTAAGTTACGAAGCATTTCGGGAAATCCGGAGAAGCTGCCGCCGAAACACAAAGGGTTCAATCGCCATTTTCCTGCACTCAGATGTCCACAAATACATTCAGCAGGAAGAGCAGGAAGCCGTTGAATCATTGGAAGAGGAAATGGGACGCACCATTACCTTCAAAGTTTCAGACGATTTGCACAACGAACAATTTGAGCTTTACGAATATTGATTTGATCAGAGAACTCGCAGAGCGGAATTTCAGCGGGCACATTTCTGAAAACGTTTATCCTGGACGAGGGATTGTAATCGGCCGCAACCATGTGAATTCATGGATTGTAATTTACTGGATCATGGGGCGCAGTTCTAACAGCAGAAACCGGATTTTTACGCACCAAAACGGCATATTGCGTACAGAGGCTGCTGATCCCTCACTGTTGGAAGATCCTTCGCTGATAATTTATAATGCCATGAGGTTGCGAAGGGATCGCCAGTGGAGAAAGTTTTTACGAATCTCTGCACAATCAAAAGCATGAACCGGATGCTCCTAATTTCACAACACGCATTTCCGCAATAATTCAGCGCGAAGAAGCGTCAATGACTCTGGCCAAAATCAGCAAAAGTGATTTTTCGGATGAGCAATCGGAACTTCATTATTACCGTTATATCGACATTGCTCCGGGATACGGATATTGTGTGACTACTTACATGGGCGACGGGAATCCGCTTCCTTCTTTTAAAGATGATCCAATTCTGTTGCCGCTTCAAGGAAATGCTGAGCAAATAGCAGATCATTACTGGCAGCATCTGAATAATGATAATAGAATTTCTCTTGCTGCACGAGAGTTAACAAACTCAGGCGTAGATCGCCTGAAAAACTTCAACCGTAATCAGGCGAAATCTGAAAACGATTAACCATTATAAATTATTGTTTTAATTGCCTGAAGTTTACCCCGCACCTAAATAACTTTCAGATTTTCTATGCCTTTGAATTGCTAATTTAGGTGAGGGGGGAATCCAGGGGAGTCGCTACAATGATTTACCAAGACCAGAAACAGTATCAGATTCAAAAATTTAAAATCCTGTAAAATGACACGTTTTTATGGCTTTTTCCCACAGTATCAATTAAAGAGTTTAATATCCATGCCTGAATCCGACCGCCGACAATTTTTTCGCGTCTTTTTTGAATCCACTATCGAAGTGCGTACTAACGATTGGTCCGACAAGGCGGCAACAGGACTCGATATTTCACTTAATGGATGCCGCTTCAATTGCAAGCAATCCATGTCTGATGGCGAAAAAGTCAGCATCGTCTTTAAACCTGGTTTGGAACTGCATGGAACTGTACGCTGGTGCTGGCCTATTGAGTGGTATTATCAGGCAGCAGTACATTTTGAGGGAATTAATGAAAAAGAGCAGGGCCCACTGAAGACATACATTGAAGAAGTTACAGGAGAGAATTATCAAATGGAAGCAGAAAAAGTCACAAAACCGGCAACAGTTACGGAATCAGACGAAAGTCTGGTAGAAGATTTGGATGTTATTGATATCGATCAGGATTTAAGTGAAATGATTCTTGAAGAGGACGACCAGGAGGAAGATCTTGCCAGTGAAGTTGAAGAAGATCAACTGGAAGAACTGCCGCCCCTTGAAGAAGAAGATTTACTAAACCTCGATATTGAGGAACCCATTGACAGTGTATCTGATTTTTCGGAAACAATGCAGGCCGAAGACTTTTTTCATGAACTTGCTGAAGGGGACTTAAATCCACTAAGTTTTGCAGGCAAACAGGTAGTGATCTTTGATCTGATAAAAGATCAGGCGGAGCTTTTAAATCAATATCTGACTGAGCGTGCCGGAATGGAGGTTGAATACGTTACACAAAGAGAAAATCTTTGGAGACTGCTGAAAATAGATCCGCTGGATCTGGTGATTATTGAAGCCGGTTCGGGAGGTAATTCAGACGCTTTGGAGGTGATGCAGCAAACAAAAGATCAATTCCCCGAGGTGCATTTCATCTGTATATCCGGACCGGTCAGTCTGGAAAGACGCCTGCAGTTTCTGAATGCTGGAGCACTGGATTATTTGACCCGTCCGCTACATTTGTCGACAATCGCGCAAAGTGTTTTAGTAAACTTGAGTCGCACTGAGGTGGGAGATTTTGGGGAAGATCATACACCTCTTGCTACAGAAGCCATTGACATTCCGGATGAAGAACCAATCGCAGATTCCGCTGAATTATATCCTGACGAAGACCTGAGCGGAACAGTCAATCTGTTGGATGAAGATTTAAACCTCTCTAAAGAAGTTGATTTAATTGATGAAGATTTTTAGTTTTTGATTTCCTCAACTATTGACCGCACGATTGGAACCTGCACATACCCGCTTTCAACGCTCCAGAAATAGTAATAACCGCTTGTGCCGCCCTGCTCATCTTTGTGGGTTGTTACTTTCCCGTCTTTCACAGTCCAGCTTTTTACTATCTTACCGCTGTCAGCAACATATGAAATACGCAGATCCTTACCCAGCACATTGTCCGCCTGTTTGAATATTTTATTCCTCGATTCTTCCGTACATCCCACTAAAAACAGCAAAAACAATAAAAATCCATATATAGTTTTATTCATTTGTCCTCTAATATGTCCCGTTAAAGTAGTTATCAATAATCATATCATACTTTATTATTGATGCCGTCTTAAGAAGTCCTAAAACCATGTCATCCCGAACAAATGTGAGGGATCTTTACCATTGCATGCTTAAATCCTCCCACGAAGGATTAATTGGTTGAATCAACTGATTTTTCTTTTTCTTCTCCATTTTTTAAGTTCTTTCTCCCTGGCAATTGCTGTAGTCACATCTGATGTTTCCTCAAAATAAACTACTTTATGGACATTATATTTTTTAGTAAACCCTTTAACCAGTTGATTTTTATGTTCCCATACTCTGCGTGGTAAATTATTTGTCATTCCTATGTACATGACCTTGTGATTCCAGTTTGTAAGAATATACACGTAATATCTATGTTTCCGTTGCATAAGATCTCTCCCTACGGTCGAGATGACAACAACAACTGTTTTTGTACATCCTGTCTTAAAAGTCTCAACTCAAAAGTACCTAAAATTGCACTGCACGACAAGCCTGAAGGACTCCTTACTCTGAAAAGAATTAAGGGGACACGATACTTAATTCTGAATACCGAATTTAGTATCGTGTCCCCTTACATCCATGAATTCAAATGTAAAACAAGAATGCACCCAAATGCACTAAGCTGTATCCACTCCTGCCTTTTCAGCTGAAGCGACCAACCTCTGATCCATAGTCAGCAATGTAGCGTTATTGCGTCTTGCCAGTACCAGATAGATCATGTCATAGATTGAATGGTCCATCATACACCCTAATGTCGCTGATTTTCTTTTAAGCACAACCTACACTGCCGCACTGGTACCTAAAACAGCAATCATCGCTCTCTATCCTCACGGATCAATTCCACCGGATCAAGCTTAGATACTGTTCCAACACTTAATCCAGACTCTTCAGCAATTTTTTGCAACAACGTGGTACGACGGACTTTAGGAGAAATTGACGTATCGAGACCTTTAGCCAAAAGTGCAATTGCTTCTTGAGCAATACTACGATGTTCTGCCTTTGCTCTTCGCTTAAGCAGAGAATAAATATTTTCTGGTAATTCCCTAACTTGTAATGATGACATAACACGCTCCTTTAATGAAATTGTGATAAATCATAAGAATGCATTATTCTTCAAAATGCAACAACAGGCGAAATTTTCGAACTACACCATGCCAAAATAACACTATAAATCCCCGCAGTCTCACTTATCATAATGCCCATACCTATCTTTGCATGAGCCCCAGCATCCCGGAAGAAATCCCTTTTTTTGTGACCTTTCCGTGTTTCTCTGCGACATCCGGGGCAAAAAAATGCTTGACAGTAATTTTATTTAGTTTAGTATGTTCAATAACTGAACAACATTAAAATGAATTATAAATCATCTTTTAATCCTGTGAATCCTGTTGTAATCCTGTAATCCTGTCCATTCAGCATGACACCAGAAGAACTCCGCACACTGACTTTGTTCAATACAGTCGAAAGCAGCCCTGACATAAATCAGCGGCAGCTGGCCCAGGAGTTGAATATTTCATTGGGCCTGACCAATACCTATTTTCAAAGAGTCCTCAAAAAAGGCTGGGTTAGAGCCAAGCAGGTCAAACCAAGACGCTGGCTCTATTTTCTTACGCCACAGGGAGTGCTGGAAAAAAGTCGACTCAGCCTCTCATACCTGCACCGTACCCTTGAATCATTCCGTGAATTAAAAAATAAAGGTGATGAACACTTGCGCGTACTATCCGAAAAAGGGGTAAGCGGAATTCATTTGTGTGGAGAGGATGATTTAACTGAAGTGCTCAGTTTCTGTTTTACCGGATCTAAAATTGAACTGCTTTCTGTGATTCCGGAAAAAATTCTGATTGCGGAGGTAGAACAAAGTAAGGTACCGAACTTCCCGGAGCTGAAAACCGGAGAGCTGATTATGCTTGTGTCATTAGAACACCGGGATTTGATTGCTGAATTAATGCTTCAGCATGGACTCAAAAAAAATAAGCACTGGGTTTTATTTTCGTAACAACGGTTAATCCTGTAATCCTGTCTGTGTTTATATTGAGGTAGTTTTTAGGAGATATTCTGTTAATCCAGTAATCCAGTAATCCTGTCTTTTTTTTGAGAGAAAGCAGTTTGGTTTTAACCTTGTTAATCCAGTAATCCTGTCTATTTTTTAAGAGACAGTATTTTTTGTTTTAATGCGGAGCACTACAGTAACGCAAATGGCGGAGCCATCCCAAAATACTTGGCTGTGTTAAATCATGCAAATCATGTAATCCTGTCTAAAACAATCATTCGCGGACAAAGAAGCCTTAAGTTAGTATTACCCTTTGCGCGTTTGCGTCTTTGCTTGAGAAAAAACACACTGCAATATGAATGTTGAATTCTCAATGTTCAACGCATAATGTTTGCAACAATTCAACATTCAACATTCAAAATACAACATTAAATCCCATGTCCACTTTATTCAATTAAACATTGCAAATTAGATATTAAAAATCTAAATTGCATGGATGATAAAACGTAATCTTGAAAATAATTTAGTTAGAGTACTGAGGAGCAGTCCTGTTGTTGTTCTTTTGGGAGCACGGCAGGTGGGGGAGACGACTCTGGCGTTGGGGATATAAGAGTTTGTACAAAAAGAGACCGTTTATCTTGATTTAGAATTGGATTCTGATCTGGCAAAACTTGCAGATGCTGAGGCATTTCTTAGTCGATTTGACAACAAATTACTGATCATTGATGAGGTTCAGCGTCAGCCGGATCTGTTTCGTTTGTTGCGCTCTCTGGTAGATAAACGCAAAAGGGAAGGTGAGCAATCCTGTCAGTTTTTGTTACTTGGATCAGCATCACGGGATTTGATACAGCATTCATCAGAAACATTGGCCGGCCGAATTAGATATTTAGAACTCAACCCCTTTTTCGGTTTCAGAACTTGATCAGGACAGCTCTCATGTTTTTGATATAGAACAGCACTGGTTACGAGGCGGTTTCCCGGATAGTTATTTAGCCTCATCAAACGCGGATAGTTGGTCATGGAGGAGCGATTTTATATCATCGTACATAGAGCGGGATATTCCATTCATGGGGCCTCATATCAACGCGACGACGATGCGCAGGTGAACCTCTGCACAGGCAGAAGCGGATTTGGTTTTAGAAGGCCCCGGCAAAAAAGTACTTGCCATTGAGATAAAGCGATTTTCAGCTCCAACAGTGTCGAAGGGATTTCACTATGCCTGTAATGAAGTCAGGGCCACACACAGAGTGGTTATTTATCCCGGCATAGAAAATTTTCCGTTACCAAACGGCGTTGAAGCAATGAGCCTCGTAAGTTTTTTGAAAATGTTGCACCTGTAACCTGAGTCCAAAGAAGCCCAAAGTGAACCTTTGCCCATTCACCTTTGACCTTTAGCCTTTAACCTTATTTAAGAGGTCCTGGATGAACTGCCGCTTCCTTACCGGTTTGATTTGCAGGCAATGATTACGATTAAGAATCGTTCGTTTCTGGAGCATATTGAGCGTGTGGGAATCGTGATCTATCGAGGCCAAATCCAAGATGCCTCCAAATGAGGACGCTCTCCGCACTTACGTGTCATTCCGAGATAAGCAAGCACCCTGTTTTGAATTAGTTTGGATAAGTCTTTGCTTGAGCCCCTGAGAATTTTGGGGATATGATGTTTAATTCTTTTTTCGGAATTAAATTTCGTGTCCCCCAAATTCGATAGCAAAGATGGCAATAGCCAGCAAAGAGGCAAGAGAGAGCAAATACTGGATAGAGCTATTAATAAAAACCAATTACTTGGATAAAAACTCTGAACACACCAAAACCCTCCTAAACCAAGCAGAAGAGCTAGTCAAGCTACTGACGAGTATAGTTAAATCTTCACAAAGCAATTAATAATACAAAATTCCAATCTGCAAGATTGTCCAAGCGAAGCGCAAGAATTCATGTCAACATTAAGAATTAAGAATTTAATCCCGTGTCCTTAGTGGCTAAATCAGTTCGTGCAGTTCGTGGCCGTTCGTGGTAGTATAAAAAGGGTGCAATGCATGAATTCCGTGTCCGTGTCGTGTCAAAATTGAATCTGCCTTCATTAACTCATTAAGGAGTAAAAATATGCAAGCAATTAGAGAAATACAATCTGTACAAAAACACCAAGTGGTAGTTAATCTTCCAGAATCGTTTACCGCAAAAAGAGTAGAGGTAATTGTGATTCCCTATGAAGAAATGAATGAAGACAGAAACATAATGCTGGCACAACAACCCAGCATGCAAGACTGGGAAAATGAAGATGATGAGGTATGGGATAATGTACCAGCCATCTGATGTTCTATTGATCCCTTTTCCTTTTACGGATCTATCAGCAACAAAAAAACGTCCTGTCTTAGTTCTAACATCAGAAAATAGCTATGGTGGCTTTATCGGTTTGCAGATCACCTCAAAGCAAGGCTACCAAGAATCTGTACAAATAGGAAAACATGATTTTGCTGTTGGCACACTGCCTATAATCAGCTTTATTAGAACAGACAAGATATTTACCCTGAATAGATCAATTGTATTCTATCGAGTTGGAAAAATAACAGAAAATGCATTTAAGAGAGTTGAAGACAGTCTCTGTGGCTTTTTGTGCTAACTTGGTCCATAAAACGGGACTTGACCCCAATGAAAACCCCATTGCGCCTTAGCGTCTTTACGTGAGGCCAATAATACCAAAAACATAACCCCCAAGCACCCGGAGACGAAAATCATGAGAATAAGAGAAAGAGCCATAGAGGTGCTTGATCAACTAAGCCCCGTACAAATGTTAAAAGCATACGAATGGTTAAAACAGATAAAAGTAGGACCTACAGCACAAGGTCAATTGGACAAAGGAAATTACTCAAAATCGAGAAAGGCATTACAAGGCTGTACAGGAAATTTGAGTGATGAAATATCCAAGGATCGATCTGATCGCTTATGAAGCTTTTCCTTGATACTTCAGCACTGGTAAATTTATTCCACGAGGAAGAGGGAACAAAGTATATTACCGAAAACTCCATACGAGCTCATCAAAGAGGATGACTGGATGTTTGTAGCATCTGACAAGGTGTTAATTGATACAGTGAAAGTAATGGGACATTCTGTAATCAACCCTCAATATGAAAAATATAAATAACACAAACCTACCAAACAACGACAAATAGTAGACCAGTCTTACAACACTGTGCGTCTTTGCGCGAACCAATTAGATAACTCGACAGTCACGAGTTTTGTCGTGTCACTTTATCAGATCTCTCCCTTCGGTCGAGATGACAAGCCGTAGTCAATAATATCAGTGTCTTATTAGAACTCTTGACTCACGAGGAGTTAATGAAACAGGTTTTTTACCCAGACACTAATTAACCAAGCCTTAGCGTCTCTGCATGAAAGTCGAGCGTTATGAGAGCATTCAAAATTCAACATTCAACATTCAAAATTGCAATCTGCAAAATTGCCCAAGCGAAGCACAAGAATTCATGTCAACATTAAAAATTAAACATTAAAAATTAAACATTATATCCCGTGTCCCTTTATTTATCTAAAGAGAATCTAGAGTTATTGAGAAAACTGTCTGGTAAATATATCTGGTGGAAAACGTCCGATGAGGCAATCAAAATGCCGGAGAGAGTGATTGCTCAAGTGATGAATATTGGTGATTACGCGGATGTTCAAAAAGTAGTAAACCAACTGGGTGATGCAGTACTTAAAGAAATTATGCTTCATCTCGAAGCAGGACAAATGAGTGAGAAATCGTGGAATTATTGGCACTATCGTTTAGGACTTGCTAAAGTTGACCAAGTCCCTCCGCTGCCTGTTCGTAAGTTTGAATGAGCATTTTTCAAGCAAAAACGGAAATTCTACCGAATGAACAAAAATTACTTTGGCATCAATTACAGCCGGTAGCAAAGCTTGGTTTTGTTCTGTATGGTGGAACTGCAGTTGCCTTACGTCTTGGCCACAGAGTATCAGTGGATTTTGACTTCTTTTCAAGCAAGGAGTTGAATAGAAAAGAAATAGTACAGGCCTTTCCATTTATTCCTCAATCCACAGTTTTGCAGGATGAACCAAATTCGTTGAGTCTACTGGTCTGTCCAGAAGGTAAAAACAGTTCCGTGAAAATTTCTTTTTTTGGCGCAATAAAATATGGACGTGTTGGGGTGCCGGATATAACGGATGATGGGGTCTTGCAGGTTGCTTCACTGGATGATTTGATGTCGACAAAAGTAAAAGTAATTCTTCAACGTGCAGAGGCAAAGGATTACCGTGACATTGCAGAAATGATCCGAGCAGAATGTTCTCTTTCCAAAGGACTTGCTGCAGCCCAGGTGTTTTATGGCAGAAACTTTCAGCCCAGTGAAAGCCTGAAGGCTCTCACATATTTCAAGGATGGTGATCTGCAGACATTGAATAATGCTGACAAAAATACACTGGTATCCGCTGTCAGTGCAGTTGGAGCCTTACCAAAAGTGGAGTTGATTTCTGATCAGCTGGCATTTTCGGAATAAATAAATATTTTTCAGTATCTCTCCGAATGTACTCTTGAGTAGTTAATTCTTGTAAAATTCTGATATTATTGATTGCGATATGTCATCTCGACCTCATGTCCTGTCATTTCGACCGTAGGGAGAAATCTTAATGATATTAGTGTGGCAGCTTTTACAAGTTTTATCGCCCCCGATCAGGTCGAGGACATGCTTCACTCGAAATGACAAATTATGGATTTCAGAATTTTTACGACGGCATCAACATTAAAAATTCAACATTAAACATTAAACATTAAATCCCGTGTCTCCTTAATTAGATAACAACCAGGCAGCCGGTACAGCACTAACCGTTTCCCAAAACTGGACACGTTGGTCGTTGGAAACGAGCAGAGCCTGTAAAAGTGGTTTATCCAGAATGTCTTCCAGGTGGGACAGATGCCGCGCGTCAGGCTGCATGACTTTGACAGAGGATTTTATTTCCAGGGCGATATAGCCGTGTTCAAGCTCAATGAGCAGATCGATCTCCCGGCCATCCAACGTTCTCAGGTGATAAAACGAAACAGCAAGAGCATGAGACTTGATTTGTTTTATGACTTCAGACACAACAGCGCTTTCAAACTCATTTCCGGTCAATGTACCGCTGCGTCCGAGCAAAATTCGCTGTATTCCGGGATCAAGAAAGTGTATTTTGGGGGACTTAACAAGTCTCTTTTTCCGGTTACGAAACCAGGGTGGAAGTTGAATCACTTGATAACTGAGTTCCAGATAGTAAACAAAACGCTTGGCGGTTTGCATTGAAATTCCAGATTGTTTGGCAAGTTGACTGGTGTTTAAGAGTTGTCCGGTTAAACCGGCCAGGGTCTTTTGGGCACGTATAAAGGGTTCCAGTTCCCGTAAATTTGCCAAATCACGAACATCCCGTTGCAGGTAGGTACGAATATAATCCATCAGCCACTCCCTTTTCTCATACGCCTCAATATTTTCATCCACGATAGACGGCATGGAACCATATTCCAGATATGCGGAAAAAGACTGCTCCGCTTTTGCATAAGAAGAGTCTGCTTGCGGAATGCCGGATAAAATATCTCGTTTTTCAGTGGAAACAAGTTTTATCAGTCTGGAGGGAAGTACAGGATCCTCCCATGAATCAGTCAGACGTTCAGGGAGTGTGAGAGGATAGAGCTCAAGCAATGCCGCTCTACCAGCCAAACTTTCACTGATTTTACTCAGCAAAAAGATTTGACTGGAACCGGATAAGATAAATCGAGATTCCGGATAAAGGTCATAAACCGCCTTTACCGAATCGACCAAGGCTGGCAATTTTTGAATCTCATCTAGAATCACAACCGGATAGCGTTCTTGCCACTGAGTTGCGGATAAGTTGCCATATTCAGGACGGGTGATTGGGTCGTCCAGAGTAATATAAGCATAGTCCGGAAAAACTTTCCTGATCAATGTAGTCTTACCTGTTTGTCTTGCGCCGGTCAGTACGGTGATACGGCCAAACTTGGAAGAAGCCTTTTTTTGCAGTCTCTGGTAAAGAATTCTGTTTTTCATAATGGTTTCCTATACTAGCGTAATATTGAGTATTGGTATATAAATATTACGCCAATAATAGCTATTTACAAGCAATTTGTCAAGACTATTAAGATTCAAAGTTCACTAAATCCAAGATGAGCAATTACGGAAAGACTCTGATATAGCGGAAATCTACGAAGTAGAGACCAGACGCATTCCGTACCATCCGAGATATTTTCTCTTCTGATGTCAAGAAGCTGGTTGTGGATGACAAGACGCAGTTTCAAAAAATTCGCCAGTTTGTGCGGTCCTATCTGCCTCGTTACAGTTCTGTGCTGGAAAACTACACAAAACCGGAACCTTTATTTGACCATTACAGAATTGAGAATGAAATAGATCGCGCTCTTGGAAATAAAGTCTGGCTGCGTTCCGGAGGACATCTTGTGATTGATCAGACTGAAGCACTTACTTCGGTTGATGTGAATACAGGTCGCTTTGTGGGTAAGGAAAGTCATGAAAATACGATTTTCCGAACCAACATTGAAGCTGCTGAGGAGATTGTCTACCAGTTGCAATTACGTAATATCGGCGGAATAATCATTATCGATTTCATCGACATGGAAACGCAGCAACACCGGCAAATGGTTTATCAGACGCTCAAGGATCAACTGCGTTCCGATAAAGCACGGAGCAAGATTTTGCAGATAAGCGAAATGGGGCTCGTCGAAATGACTCGCAAACGTGATCGTGAAAAGTTAAGCCGTTACCTGTGTGACCCTTGTCCATATTGTGATGGAACCGGTCAGATCAAGTCAGGTTCGACGGTCAGCTATGAGGCCTTTAGGGAAATCAGAAGAAGTTGTCGCCAAAACACTAAAG
>LULR01000083.1_pt1 | contig 24947 bp, 25 predicted proteins | sample 729471 | NCBI WGS metagenome assembly LULR01 (sample SAMN03860284, study PRJNA289734) | marine metagenome | biome: seawater column; feature: ocean; material: water; isolation source: Red Sea water column Station 108 - depth 500m | place: Saudi Arabia: Red Sea | collected 2011-10-15 | depth 500 m
CTCGGTTTACTCTGGGTACATCAAAGCGAATGATGTTTTCCCACCGAATATGCCACTCACCGCGCCGGTGTAGATATTGAATACCTTCTGGGGTAATTACCAGTGAGACTGGAGGTTCTATTAACTTTCCTATGCCAAGCAACATGAATATGCCCGAGGCCGCTCCGAGAACAACTGAAACGCCAATTGGAATGTCATCCCTAATAAGATGCAGAAAGACTAGTAGCACCAATATAAGCAGCGCGATACCGCAAAAGCTTATGGCATTGCGTCTGGCTTGTGGGCTTACGGTGAATTGCATGGCGTTCCTTTATTCCTGCAAACTGGTTTATGTAGCCCGACGTGATTTACGTCAGGTGCGATTTTGAATTCACAGGCTAATGATGGTTCACCATCGCACCTGATGCAATAGCATCAGGCTGCGTCTTTACCGGAATACGACGGGTTGTATGGCTTCTAGCATCGGCTTTTGAAAGAAGTAACCTTGCATAAGAGAGACACCAGCATCTTGCAAGTACTTAAACTCGTGTTCGGTCTCTATGCCTTCGGCAATAATTCGTATGCCAAGCTGCTCTGCAATATCCAAAATACCTTTAACCAGTACCTGATTCACTTTATTAGAATCGATATCACGAATAAGCTTCATATCTATCTTAATGATGTCAGGCTGAAAATCAGACAAGAGGTTCAATCCGGAATGACCAGCACCAAAGTCATCAATAGCAGTCATAAATCCCTCTTTCCGATAGGCTTCAAAAACATCCACCAGAAAGTCCTGGCTGACCACTTTTTCCTGTTCGGTTACCTCAAAAATAATGTTCTTCTTATCGAACCCTGTCTTGCGCGCAGTCGATAAGGTTTTGGCCAGACAGGTTTCTGGCTCATAAATAGCATTCGGCATAAAGTTAATGCTTAGCTTTGACGGCAGCTCAATTCTTGAGGCCGTTTCTATGGCTTTTACCCGACAGCTTTGATCAAAGGTATACTTGGTTTCTTCCGTGACTCGGCCTAATACTTCTCCGGCGCCTTCACCATTTTCTCCGCGCACGAGCGCTTCGTAGGCAAACACATTTTTTTGGCTGGCATCAACAATAGGTTGAAAAGCCATTTTAATACCGAAGTTTAGTGGCGTTCGGCAATCGCATCCTGGACATGCAGACATAAAGTTTCCTTGCTTACTTTTTCATCGTCTTCAAACGAAAAAATTTTTTCAAATGATCACTAAAAAAATTGCCTTTTTTGAAAAATACTGTATTAAGCATTCAGCATTATATTACAAGGTAGCACAATGATAACAATTGGTTGGAGAGAATGGGGTCACCTCCCCGCGCTCGGCATTAGTAACATTCACATGAAAGTCGATACTGGCGCAAAAACGTCGTGTTTGCACGCTTTTCAACTCGAACCGTTTATGAAAGAAGGCGAGGAATGGCTGCGCATTTTCGTTCACCCTAAACAAGAATCACTGGAAGAGCACATTTGCGAAGCAAGAGTATATGACAAAAGAGAAGTGACCGACTCTGGAGGCCATACTGAAGTACGCTACGTGATAAAAACTCGTTTCGTGCTCGGCTCATTTGACCAGGAGGTCGAACTGACCTTAACTAACAGAGACACTATGAAATTCAGAATGTTATTGGGACGCCAGGCCATGCGAGGTCATTTTCTGGTCAACCCTGATGCCTCTCACTTACTTGGAGATGTAAAATGAGAATAGCGATTTTATCGCGAAACTCTTCGCTGTATTCGACTCGCCGACTGATTGAAGCCGCTCGTGACCGAGGCCACGAGGTTGATGTATTAAACCCACTCAGCTGCTACATGAATATCAACGCGCGAGAAAATTCAATTCACCGGCACGGTAAAGAGTTACCGTACTACGATTGCGTCATTCCGCGTATTGGCGCATCTGTAACCTTTTACGGTACCGCCGTATTGCGCCAATTCGAGATGATGGGCACTTACCCGTTAAACGAGTCGGTCGCTATCTCACGCAGCCGCGACAAGTTACGCTCATTGCAGCTACTCTCGCGCAAAGGTATTGGTTTGCCAACCACCGGTTTTGCCGACCAACCACAAGACATTCCCGATTTAATCGATATGGTGGGTGGTGCGCCGTTAGTTATTAAGTTACTCGAGGGAACACAAGGCATCGGTGTGGTGTTAGCCGAAACGGCACAAGCGGCTGAGAGCGTGATAGAGGCCTTTATGGGCATGAAATCCAATATCATGGTGCAGGAATACATTCGCGAAGCCGGTGGGGCAGACATCCGTTGTTTTGTCCTTGGCGACAAAGTCATAGCCGCTATGAAACGCCAGGCCAAACCCGGAGAGTTCCGCTCGAACCTTCACCGTGGAGGTAGCGCATCCTTAGTAAAACTGACTCCGGCAGAGCGAGCAACCGCAGTTAAAGCGGCAAAAACTATGGGGTTGAATGTGGCCGGCGTCGATATCTTACGCTCGAACCACGGCCCATTAGTGATGGAAGTGAATTCATCGCCAGGCCTTGAAGGCATTGAGCAGGCAACAGAAAAAGACGTTGCCTCGCAAATTATTACGTTCTTAGAAAAGAATGCAAAGGCGCATAAAACACGTACGAAAGGAAAAGGCTAAAATGAAGCGGTTTGAGCTTGCCGGGCAAAGTATTGAGTCCGGTTCACATCAGCATATTACGTTGCCGGCGGTTCGCCTTTATAACGATGCACCGCTGGACTTACGTATTGATGTATTCCACGGTACCAAGCCGGGACCGGTTCTGTTGGTATCTGCCGCTATTCACGGCGACGAGCTCAACGGCATAGAAATATGCCGCCGCTTAATTAACGAAACCGACGCCCACAACCTTGCCGGAACGCTGGTCGTCGTGCCTATCGTGAATTTATTTGGGTTCATCCAACAGTCTCGTTACCTACCGGACAGACGTGACTTAAACCGTTGTTTCCCGGGGTCTGAACGTGGTGCATTAGGCAGTCGCATGGCCTTTTTATTCAGTGAAGAGCTGGTAAAAAAATCCACCCATATTATCGACTTACACACCGGCGCCATTCACCGCAGTAACCTACCGCAAATTCGCGCGGACGTTGATAACGACAAGTCTCTCGAAATGGCTAAATCATTCAGTACGCCAGTTATTTTGCATTCCAAAGAGAGGGACGGTTCACTCCGGGCTTTAGCGACTGAATTAGGTATTCCGCTCATTCTTTATGAAGCAGGCGAAGCGTTGCGCTTTGACGAGGCTTCAATAAGTGCCGGGGTTATTGGTGTTCAGAATGTCATGAAGCACCTGAAAATGCTTAAAGGTCGCCGTAAAGGACGCCGTATTACACCAGTTATATCGCACCGCTCCACTTGGGTTCGTTCCGAGCGGGACGGTCTAATACTTCGTAAAGTAGAATTGGGACAAACCATTCAGAAAGGTCAAATACTGGCGTTAAGTGTGAACCCTCACGGCGGTGCAGACGACCCTATTGAGTCACCGGTTCGCGGCATTATTATTGGCTGCAGCAATATTCCGGTTGCGAACGAAGGCGAGGCGTTGTTCAATGTGGCTCAGTTTGACAAAGATGTCATATCCGATGCCACAGAAAGTGTGGATTCATTTACCGAGGTGTATGAGAACAAGCCCTTATGACGATGAAGCTGTCAACTGTCGACTTTGAGAAAGGTCTGCACCATTGCGACGATGTACCGTCGCTTTATCGTGAAGTCCTTCAATGTTACCTGGAGGAGTTTTCACCGCTGATAGACGAAGACGCCCTGCTTGCTAGCGACAATGAAGCAAAAATTAAGATACATACATTAAAAAGTTTAACGGCAACAATTGGTGCGGATACGTTTAGTGAGTTTGTTGGACAAGTATTCAATAAGTGGCCCAGCTTAACTGACAGTGAAAAGCGCCAAGAGATTAGACAACTGAACCACTTCCTTTTTGAAGTGAATCAAAAAGTCCAACACTATTGCAACGAAAACCCGCAAACCGACTAAAAACAATACAAAAACTTATCAAACTTCGTTAAGATTGGTCGATAAAATTATAACAACAGTTAGACAGTAGGCGCGCAATGTCCAGTCCGGTGAGTTTCCGGGTTTCTGAACGCGATGTATACATAAGTATTGATGCCGGTACATCGCCGTCAGACGTTAAAGCAGAAGCATTACAGAAAGCCTGGCAGGCTTCTGAGTTTTCGGCTGCCAAACTGTTGGATCCTCAAATGTTGACGCAAACGGCAACAAAATACGCGCAGCACTACTCCAAAGACAGCAACAAGAGCATTCCTTTTCAAGTCACTATTGCTGAAATCTTTGACGCTGAGCTTAAGTTGCAAATCAGTGACGACTCTATGAGAGTGACAGCCACTGCCATTGTTGGCTTTGGCGGCAAGCCTTTAACGCAAGAGATGATCATTGCGACGCTTCGGGAAAAAGATATTACCTCGGGCATTCAGCGTAAAGGCATCGAAGCTCTGGTAGAGCATACCAACGAAGCGCCTCCCGGGGCGGAAATGTCAGTAACTGTCGCTAAAGGAAAGCATCCGATTAACGGCAGTAATGCACGTTTTAAACCACTGGTCGACGATGCTCGAAAACGCGTTTTGCGGCCGCAACTTCGGGACGATGGTACTGCCGATATGCGTGACTTAGGTGCGCAAGTCACTGTCGACCCAGGTCAGCCACTGCTACAGAAAATACCACTGAGTAAAGGTCGCCCGGGTTTTACCGTGTTTGGCCAGGAACTCGAAGCAATGGATGGAGAAGATCGTGACTTTGCCCCCGGTGAGGGCACGAAAATAAGTGATGATGATCCGAATGTTATTATCGCTGACCGCACCGGTTTACCCAGTTTTAATGGTAATAGCGTACAAGTCGACGACGTTATGCAGTTAAATAACGTTGATGTTTCCACCGGTCACGTCAAGTTCAAAGGCAGCGTGATAGTCACCGGTAACGTAAGCGAAGGTATGAAAGTAACCTGCAGCGGCGATATTACCGTTGGTGGTTATGTCGACTCTGCCGAGCTCTATGCCGACGGTAACATTACCGTTCAAAAAGGCTGTATTGGCCGACTTCTGAATGCTTCCGAAACCGGCGAACACGATGAAGATGCTGACGACTGGATTCCCGAAGTATCGACAAAATTAGTTGCCGGCGGTTCAGTCTGGTGTGCTTACGCTCAATATTCGTTTTTTGATGCGAAAAACGGTGTGCATACCAATAAGCAGCTCACGCATTGCCATGTCGTTACAAAAGGTCCTTTAGCAATTGGCGGGGAAGGTAAAGCCGCCAGGGGTAAACTCATTGGTGGCACCATTGAAACCAGTGATCACATCTATTGCGGTCAACTGGGGGCTCCTGCCGGGACCAAAACTCGTATTTACTGGTCACTACCACCCCACGATCCACAGGCAGTCTCTCACCTCAATCACTTACGTAGCTCTCTCGCTAAGCTGATTGCGCGTGCCAAAACGCTGCAGCAAGGTTTGGAACGTTGTAAATCACTTGAGGACGAAGCCAAACGGGTGCAATACCAGCAAAAACTGCACGGTGAACTTAAAAAAATAAAGTCCCGAATTACGACGACTCGCATTAGCATTGATTCCGTTTTAGAAGCGTTCGAAACGCACCCGACTTTACGCACAATGGTTAGTCGCGAAGTATTCCCCGGTATACTCTTCATATTTAAAGAAAAAAGCCTGCGCATTAAAGAGCATCGCAATGGTACAATGTTCTTACTTGAAGACAAACAACTGCGCGTAGACAGTCTACTGTAACGATTCAATATAATGTCATCTGCTATTTTCTCTTTATTAGAACGCCAACACGAGCAGCCCTGGCGCGATGCTCCTTTACTGGTGATTAACCCCCTGGACGATGCTTTAGCAACACTCAAGAATGCAGAAGCCTGGTGCTTTCATGCGGGCACGGCGAGCCAGTGGCAAGCTAAAGGTAACGTCGCCTATTGTCAGGCTTCAGCTCCTGACATAAGCCAGTACACACAAGTCATGCTGGTGGTTGCCAAAGAAAAAGCGCTGAATCAGTATATTCTGGAGCAACTCACTGCATTACCTACGGATGCTATTGTCTGGCTGGTTGGAGAGAAGCGCTCCGGCGTTCAGTCCCTCGCTAAAAAATTGCCTGAGAGCTTTTCAAAAGCGCGTAAGGTCGCATCGGGAAATCATTGCCAATTATTTAGCTCGAGTCATATTGAAGCAGCGACTGACCCCAGGCCTTTAACGGATTACGCAACCCATGTCCATTATGAGTTAAATGGGCACACTGAGAGTTTCACCACATTACCAGGCGTATTCAGTCAAACTCATATTGACCCTGCCACCCAATTGCTATTGAACACCCTGAGCGAAAAACCACTGGGGCAAGTGTTAGACTTTGCTTGTGGTGCCGGTGTGATAACCAGCGCATTACGTCAGTCAGCCGAGCATTTAACCGCCTGTGATGTTAACCCTATGGCCATCGCTGCCAGCACAATGACGTTTGCTCAGCAGGGTATTGAGGTTGATTTGCGCTTAGCCGACGGCTTACCTGATAATTTAGAGGTGTTTGACACTATTGTCAGTAACCCGCCATTTCACACAGGCCAAAAAACGGACTATGCCATTGCTCGTAAATTTTTGAGTAGTGCTCGCAAACATTTGAAGAAAAATGGCGCTTTGTATATCGTTGCGAATCGCTTTTTACCTTGGCCAGAGGTTATCGAAGAACACTTTGGACACTGTGAAACGCTTGTTGATGATGGTCGTTACCGAGTTTACGAAGCCATTCGTCGATAAAATAAGCGTTTTATCGTTTAGGCGATTACTCTTTTGTTAACGATTTGCTAACATAAATAAACATAAACAATAATTAAGTTGAGCTGTTAACTGAATGCATACGATTTCACTGAAGCGCATACTCATTTATCTGGTGCTACTGGTCACCAGTTTTGCGCTGCTCATTGGCTTTACAATAAATATTGTCAGTCAGGTTGGACAGTTCGAAAAGTCGCTTCAGGAACAAGCACTCTCTTACACGCGAATTATCGCCAGTAATGCTGCACGAACTATCGTATTCGACGACTCTGCTTCTGAAAAACAGAGGCTGGGCACTTTTCAGAATACGCCTTTTATTGAGCATATTCATGTTTATAAAATGGACGAAACAAGTGGGCAACTGACTTTTTTTTCCAGTTATAACAAGCAAGGCTTAGCGCCTATTCCGGCCCGCTTTTCCAAGTTAGAGCGTTTAACGTCACCTAAAGTTAACGACTCCAATATAGAGGTTTCTCAACCGGTCACCCTGGACGGTGAGGTTATAGGTTATGTCTACCTAAGAGGCTCCCTCGAGCAAGTTCGATTGTTCATGTGGCGCTCGATAGCGGTAGCTATTGTAGTGGCCCTAGTGACATTACTCGCATGCTGGCTAGCAACCCTAAGACTGCGTAAAGCAATAGTTCAACCTCTCGACTCGGTCGTTGATGTTGTTTCACAAGTTGCCCGGGACAAAAACTATTCACTGCGTTTGCCCTCGTCACAATTAGCTGAGTTTGACATGATGGCTCAAGCTTTCAACACCATGCTTGACCGAGTGCAGCAACACATTACTCGCCAGCGCCGTGCCGAAGAAGAAGCCAGCCAGTTAAACACTCAACTAGAGCAACAAGTCACACAACGAACTCAAGCGCTGAAAGAGTCAAATAGTGAACTTTTGAAAACCTTAGAGCAATTGCACCAGTATCAAGGGCAGCTAGTAGAATCGGAAAAAATGGCGTCACTAGGTGACATGGTCGCCGGTATTGCTCACGAAGTGAATACACCAATTGGACTGTCGGTTACTGCATCCACTTTGCTGCAAGACAAACTTGCCATCATGCAAGAGAAGTTTGATGCTAAACGCATTTCTACCAACGAATTTGAGCGTTTCCTGAATGATTGCGACGAAAATCTGCAAATTATTTACCGCAACTTAAACAGAGCTGCCGACTTAGTCACCAGCTTCAAGCAAGTTGCTGTAGACCAGTCATCGGAAGTTGACCGTGACATTGAAATAAACAGTTTCATGAATGACGTACTGATGTCCGTGAAGCCACGTCGTTTAAACCCTGAACGCTTCCCCATTAATATTCACTGCGAAGGCGACATACAGGTGCGGGCGAAAGCAGGTCCACTGAACCAAATACTCATGAACCTTATTATTAATTCTATGGTTCATGCGTTCGATGGCCGTGACCAGGGACAAGTAGACATAAGCTTTCAGTTAATGAACGATAACGAACTGGAAATTGTCTACACCGATAACGGCTGTGGCGTTGACGCTGACATTAGCCGTAAGATATTTGATCCTTTTGTGACAACAAAGCGTGGTTCCGGCGGCAGTGGTTTAGGTCTGCATTTAGTTTACAACCTTGTCACGCAGGTACTGGGTGGAAACATCCACTTTTTCAGTGAAGAGGATAACGGCGTTGAATTTATTATTCGCTTTCCGGTCACCGTGCTCAGCAATGCTTGAAAAATTTGAAACAAAAGTCATAATGTAACGTCATAACTTTTATAATTTGACGCTAACTTTCACGTCAAGCGACGAACTTTCCGGGAAAATCAACGCTTATGAATGCCAGAATACTGATTGTTGAAGATGAAGTCGTTACCCGCCAGACTCTAACTCGTTTATTCCAACAGGAAGGCTATGAAGTATTTGACGCGGCGGACGGTCTGCAAATGGAAAACATTATGCGCCAGGAGCGTGTGGATGTTGTCATTATGGACGTCAATTTACCGGGAAAAAACGGCTTAGAGCTTGCCGAGTCACTGCGTGAAAGAGACAACATTGGTCTTATTTTCCTGACAGGCCGCGATAGCGAAGATGATCGTCTACTTGCTCTTGAGCTCGGTGCTGACGACTACCTTATTAAGCCTTACAACCCGAAAGAGTTAACCATTCGAGTTCGTAACTTATGCCGTCGTATTGAAGCATCACGCTCAAGCAATCCAGTAGAAAGTAACAGCGTTGAATTCCGTTTCCACGGCTGGCGTTTGAATAGTGACAGTCGCTGCCTGTACTCACCAGACAACCAAATGTTCCGTTTGCCGAAAAGTGAGTACCGCGCGCTAGAGCTGTTTTTAACTCATCCGGGTCGTATTTTAGATCGTGAGACTCTGGTCAAGCGTATGTTAGACCGAGAATTACGTCCTAATGATCGTACCGTTGACGTTGCTATTCGTCGCATTCGCCGTCATTTCGAGTCACACCCGGAAACGCCAAACCTAATAACCACCATCCATGGTGAAGGCTATCGGTTTATTGGTGAGGTTGATCAGCAAGCTCAATGATGAGTTGCTAACCAAGCGTCAATTTGTTGCCGATGCGGGATAACCGCGTCGGCCCACTCTATCAGCCAGCGCTCTACCTGCGGCCATTCCCATTTTTCTTTCTCTACTCGCTTCATCATTTCAGCTAGTTCAGTAAGTCCAACAGAACTGCATGCACCCTTTACTTTATGCGCTTGTTTGCGGAGCTCTTCTTCTTTTCGCTCTTTGGCAGCTGTATGAATAAGCTTCGCGTACTCCTGAATGACACCGTCAAAGGTGGCTAACGTTGTTTTCAGGCCGTCAACACCCAGTGAGTCAACGTACTGCTGCAATAATTCGGTATCGATAACCGATTTTTCTGACATTTTGTTACTCCGTCAATCCAAAACTCTATCCTCGGCGTAATTACTGTTTTAGTCAACTCCCCGGCCTGTTTGTCAGGGAGAATCGATTAGGGCAATCGGTGTCACCCGATGGAATTCTGCGCTATAATGCCCGACTTTAAGACTGAGCCAAATTGATAGAGATCAACTCGGCCCTGACAATATTCACAAAATTTTTGGAGTTCACAACGAATGCCAACAGTTATGCCCGACGTAGCCAACCAAACACAGGCCCAGACAGAGGGAACCCTGGATTGGGTTGGCATGAGCAATATTGAAGTTCCATTGATGGTGGCAGCGGCCGGCGCTTCTGAACGCCCTGTAGCAGCTCATGTGGAAGCTTTTGTTAACTTAAAAGATCCGAAGACCAAAGGCATTCACATGTCGCGTCTTTATTTACTGTTGGACGAGTTATCAACCAACGGTGAGCTCAGTCACGAATCATTAAAGCAGTTGCTGAATGACTTTATTGAGAGTCATAAAGACATCAGTAACCAAGCGTTTATTAAGTTCGACTTCGACTATCATCTGCGTCGTAAATCGTTAATAAGCAAAAAGCAGGGCTGGAAAGCATACCCAGTCAGCCTAACTGGCCGTTATGACGCGGGCACCCTGAACCTCGAGCTGTCTGTTGATGTCCCTTACTCATCAACTTGTCCGTGCTCTGCAGCGCTTGCACGCCAACTAATACAGGACGCATTCAGTGAGAAATTCGCTGGGCAGGACACTGTCGACGCAGCAACTATGCACGAATGGCTTGGCTCTACCGAAGGTATTGTGGCTACTCCTCACAGCCAGCGTTCAGTTGCTGAAGTCAAAGTTCAGCTTAGTGAAAATGTCACCGACTTCCCAATTGTCGAGTTAATAGACGCTGTGGAAGGTGCTTTAAAGACCCCAGTTCAAGCCGCCGTTAAACGTGAAGACGAGCAGGAATTTGCTCGCTTAAACGGACAAAACCTAATGTTCTGCGAAGATGCATCTCGCCGCTTGCAGCACACACTGAACCAGATGCCGAATTTCCGCGATTTCTGGCTGCGCGTGAACCATTATGAGTCTCTGCACGCACACGACGCGGTCAGTGTTACCACTAAAGGTGTCCCCGGCGGCTATAAAGCCTAAAGAATTAAGCTGTGTCATAAAGTATGGCACAGCTTTTGCTTCATACCTCATGTAGCGTCAATTTTCTGATGAGGTGTGAAAATGGAAATTATCCTGTTGTTGTTTGTTGTAGTTCTTATTGCGGTTGCTGTTATTGCAAGCCGTATGTCGGAGAACTATGTGCCCTACCCTTATAAACTCAAAGACGTGTCATTGTGCACGGCCCAGGAAGACCAGTTTTTGACACTTCTGGAAAAGTCTGTCGGTAATGAGTTTCGTATTTTCACAAAAGTACGCTTAAGCGACATTGTTACCGTTCGCTCTGGACTATCGGCTTCGGCACGCAAAGATGCCCAGCAAAAAGCCAGTCAACGAATTCTGGACTATGTTCTGTGTGATATCGACACTATGCAAGTGAAGGCAGCTATTGAGCTTGAACCGAATCAGTCATCGTTGCAGCAACAAAAACGCAATTTGTTCCTGAAAAACACGCTAGCTGCAGCGGGCTTACCCTTCCTTCGCTTTAAAGCCAAGCCAGGATACCGAGTTGCCGAATTACATGACTATATTCATGGAAAAATTCGCCAGGCTGAACATGTTCGAGCTGCAGTTCCGACCAATAAAGATAAGAATAACCAGCCAATTGCCGCTTAAGCCTTGCCGTGGCAATATGACGGCATGACCGTCGAACTGTTTAAAGAATTACTATTTTCACCTTTTGGCCTCGCTCTGCTGGCTTTGTTGGCAGAGCGATGGTTCCCCTGGCCTGAGCAATGGCACCCTTTTGCCGTGTTGCGGCTAATGGCCGCCTACATGAGCGGCAAAGTGAACAAGCCAGACCGCCCTTCTAGCCAGCAAAAAATTGCCGGTTTTTTAGCATTACTGACCATGCTTCTACTGGTTCTATTACCAGCCGCTATCGTTTTCGCCGGCGCTGAAGTGTCTTTAGCCATAGGTTGGCTGATTCTTTTAGTCAGCCTACGCCAACAAGCAGTCCGGCAAGCCACTCATCTGTCCGAGCAGCATTTATCAAAAGGTCGCAAAAATGCGGCACGCGCCTGGTTAACGCGGGTTACCTGGCGCGATTGCGACCTACTCAGTGAACACGGTATTGCTAAAACCAGTATTGAGTTACGGGCGACTAGCATTCTAGAAAGCCGCTTTGCTCCCTTGTTATTCTGGTGTCTCGGCGGACCGTTAGCCGCCCTTGGCGTACGTGTTTTGGCCGAACTTAAAGAGGTTTGGCCCACCGCGCAGGCTCGCTACCGACACTTTGGTCAGGCAACCGCTTGGTTGTACGCTATTACGCATTTTTTACCCTCATTTGTTCTGTCGTTATTCGCCCGGGCGGTTGGGCTATTTCGTCGCAATACACCGAAAATAGAACCACTCAAGCGTAACCCAGTGTTTCCGACAATATTGCTCAGTTGGCTACAAAGTTTCAGTTATTGTCATAAAGTGACTCTTGGCGGGCCTATACAAGCCGCCGGTATTCGTATTAGTCGCCAGCGTTTTGGCGGCCGTCCGGCAGAGTTGCTACTGCCTCAAGCGGCTCGCTGGCAAAGGCTTTGGCAAGGTTTCTTCATTACTTGTCTGTTAATTGGACTTTTTACCTTGTTCATTTATCGACCCTGACTGACTCATCGGGTATACTACGCGCCCTAATAAGGCAACCATTTGAAATTATGAAAACCATTGATGTAATCGGCATTGGCAACGCGCTGGTGGATCAGGAATTTGAAGTCACAGACGACTTCCTGCAAAAACACAACCTTAAAAAAGGCATGATGGAGTTAATTGACGAAGACGCTCAAAATACTCTTATTGCCGAACTCTCTGAACTTGGCGAATTGAAAAAGCAGTGTGGTGGTGGCTCAGCCGCTAACTCTCTGGTTGCTTTTGCTCAGTTCGGCGGCAATGCTTACTACTGCTGCAAAGTCGCTGACGACGAAGCCGGCATGTTCTATCGTCAGGATTTAGAGCAAGTCGGTATCGAAACTAGCCTTAAAAACCAGCAAAACCCGGGCATTACCGGACGCTGCCTGGTTATGGTGACTCCAGACGCAGAACGCACCATGCGCACGCACTTGGGTATTACGGCAGACTTATCGACTACCGAAATCGATGATCACGCCATTGCTGCTGCCAACTACTTATACATTGAGGGATACCTGATTACGTCAGATATTGCTCGCGGTGCTATTCAGCATGCGAAGAAAGTTGCTCGCGAGAATGACACCAAGTTGGTAATGACCTGTTCAGACCCAGCTATGGTTAAGTTCTTCCGCGATGGCATTGACGAAATTCTAGACGGTGGTGTCGATTTAATGTTCTGTAACCGTGAGGAAGCCGAATTATTGACGGGGAAAGAAGATCCTCAAGCGGCATTGAGCGTATTACTAGACAAAGCTGACACCGTCGCCATTACGCTGGGCAAAGACGGCGCTATTATTGCCAACAAAGAGCGCCAAGTTCATATACCCGGCGTTCCAGTTAAAGCAATAGATACCAACGGTGCCGGCGATATGTTTGCAGGTGCTATGCTGTATGGATTAACTCAGGGAATGTCTCTGGAAAATGCTGGTCGCTTAGCAAGTCATGCTGCCGCTGAACTGGTTACTGAGTTTGGAGCACGCTTGGACAAAGCGCGCCAACAGCAGTTAATTGAACGCGTTATGAACGCTGAAACTGCATAGAATTCACGAAAATTACTGAAAAGAGAGTCGTTATGAGTGTAGAAAATTCGCAAGACTACAAAGTCGCTGATATAAGCCTCGCTGACTGGGGCCGTAAAGAAATTGCTATTGCTGAGTCGGAAATGCCGGCGTTGATGACGATTCGTCGCAAATACGCAGCGAGCAAACCTTTAGCGGGCGCACGCATTATCGGCTGTATTCACATGACTATTCAGACGGCTGTGTTAATCGAAACACTGCTGGAGCTAGGCGCAGAGGTGCGTTGGTCTTCGTGCAATATTTTCTCTACTCAGGACCACGCTGCTGCCGCTATGGCTGCTGCAGGCGTACCTGTTTTCGCCTGGAAAGGTGAAACCGAAGAAGAGTATGAATGGTGCCTGAAACAAACTTGTCATAAAGACGGCGAACTTTGGGACGCGAACATGATTCTGGACGACGGCGGCGACTTAACGCTGATGATCCATGACGAGTTCCCTCAAATGCTGGAAAAAATTCACGGCATTACCGAAGAAACCACCACCGGCGTTCACCGCCTGCTGGATATGCTGGAAAAAGGCACCTTGAAGGTTCCAGCCATTAACGTGAACGACGCTGTAACTAAGTCAAAAAACGACAACAAATACGGTTGCCGCCATTCACTGAATGATGCTATCAAGCGTTCGACCGACCACCTATTGTCTGGTAAAAAAGCACTGGTTGTAGGTTATGGCGACGTAGGTAAAGGCTCTGCCGCAAGTCTGCGTCAGGAAGGCATGATTGTTAAGATCAGCGAAATTGACCCAATTTGTGCGATGCAAGCATGCATGGACGGCTTTGAAGTGGTCTCTCCTTATATCGATGGTCAAAACAAGGGTAACGGCGAGAACATTAACAAAGACTTGCTGGGCAATACCGACCTGATTGTCACCACAACCGGTAATATGGATGTGTGCGACCGTTATATGCTGGCTGCGCTTAAGCCTACGGCCCTGGTTTGTAACATTGGTCACTTCGATAACGAAATTGACACCGCCTTCATGCGCAAAAACTGGCGTTGGGAAGAAATAAAGCCACAAGTTCACAAAATCTACCGCTCAGACGATGACAACGACTATCTCATTCTCCTGGCAGAAGGTCGTTTGGTGAACCTGGGTAACGCAACCGGCCACCCAAGCCGCGTTATGGACGGCTCTTTCGCAAACCAAGTGTTAGCGCAAATTCACTTGTTTGAACAGAAGTTCGCTGACATGGAAATTAAACAGCAGGAAGAATATCTGCGCGTTGAGGTTCTGCCTAAACAACTGGACGAAGAAGTAGCTCGCTACATGGTTCAAGGCTTTGGTGGTGTCATTACACAGCTAACACCAGAACAAGCCGACTACATTCATGTAGAGGTTGAGGGTCCATTCAAGACTGACGAGTATCGCTACTAATGAGCGAAGTCATATATCGTCAAATAACGGCTGCCGATGAGGCGGCCGTTATTGATCTGGCCAACGAAGTTCATGGCGACAACTACTTATCGCCAGAGAGCTTTCAGCATTACTTACAAGCAGGCACCGTTGAAGATGTTCAGTTGAACTGGCTGGCTCTGAAGGACGGACAAATGCTAGGTGTTCGCCTGACATTGGCCCCTGGTCAATGGCCCATAGATAGTTTTTGTACACCATCCGAGTGGCCTTTCCCCGCAGAAGAGCTGTGCTACTTTAAATGCGCTGCTGTCTCAGAAAAAGCCCGCGGTTTAGGCATTGGTAAAACCTTACTGCAACGCAGTATTGACAGCGCTAAAGAGCTTGGCTGCAAAGGCGGTCTGGCACACATTTGGATGCAAAGCCCCAAAAACAGCGCCTATGAATACTTCACTCGCTGCGGTGGCGAAATGATTAAACAGCATGAAAAACGCTGGTATAAAGCCTCAGTAGAGGACGGCTACTACTGCCCAGTGTGTGACGGCATCTGCTACTGCAACGCCGGCGAAATGCTGCTGAAGTTCGATACGTAAGGCTGCGAATAGCGAGCGCTGAGGTTGCATGGGGCCGGGACAGATTGCTCACTTGTTTCGCTTGAGCATTGAAGGCCTCTGTGGCGGAGACGCGACAAGCTCATCCATGAGGGCTTGACGAAGGCCATCCATGGCCTTCGACACTCCACCACAGAGGCCTTCAATACTCGTAACGCTTACAAGTGAACAATCTGCCCCTTTTGCTTCTTCTATAACGGCTAAGTTTGCTTTTTATCTGAGACTGGGAGAGTGAGCGCGCTAACGGTTACATAGGACTATTGTGGAGGTGTGCAGCGCCATGGATGGCGCAGCACAAGCCCTACAGGGACGTATTCACGGGCGTCCTCCATAATAGTCCTTGTAACCTCAGCGCTCACTACCTTCTTTCTCTGCTATAGGTGGTGATTATGTATGATCCTTTGGTTAATGCGCCTCCGGGGCCTCATGATGCTCCTGGAGCTAGTTATTGGCAGTTGCATACTCAGGCTGAATTTCCGCAATGCACTGATGCGCCAGAGGACGTGGACTTTGCAATAATTGGCGGCGGTTATACGGGTCTTAACGCGGCTCGGACGTTGGCTGAAAACGGACATTCTGTTGCTGTCTTTGAAGCAAACAACCTGGCTTGGGGTTGCTCGTCACGCAATGCTGGCTTTGTAATGAAAAGTACGGGCAGGCTGGGACTTTCAGCTTGGGCTAAGCGCTTTGGTGAGGACGTTGCTAAGGGTATAGCCCACGAGCATGGGTTAGGTTTAAGGCTTATTGAAAAAACCATTGAAGAGTGCCCTGAGCATTGCCAACGTCAAAGCGGCGGCTATTTAAAAGTTGCTCATAAGCTAGCGTCAATACCCCCCTTACAACAGCAATACGACAGTCTTAGACAATTTGAACAACCTGTTGAGTGGTTAGATAACAGCGCTTTACGTCAAATTATCGATAGTCCTCAAGCGCACGCAGCCCTTCGCTTTACTGACTGTTTTGCCGTTAACCCATTATTACTAGCCGCAGCAACAGCCCGCCGAGCCGCTAAAGCCGGAGCGCAACTCGTTGAACACTGCCCAGTCACTTCAGCGGCTTCTTTAGGTAAAAAAGGCGTTTATCTGGAAACAGCCAAAGGCAATGTACGGGCTCGTAAGCTATTAGTTTGTTCGAATGGCTATACATCCCAACAATTACTTCCCAAGCTCGCTAGCTGCTCTTTACCCGTACTTTCAAGCATTATAACCACACCACCGTTGTCACAAGAGCAGGCTGATAGTATTCGCTTGTCGCCAGAGTATGCCATCATGGATACACGGATTCTGAAGTATTACTTCCGCCTACTGCCTGACAACCGTTTATTATTTGGCGGTAGAGGAGCAATTCAGGGAAAAAATGCTGAAGACCCAGTCTTCGCCAAGCGATTGTTAAAAGCAATGCACCAAACATTCCCTCAGCTAAAAGGGATTACCCAATGGGACAACTTTTGGAGCGGCTGGGTCAGCGTATCACTTGACGATTATCCTCGCGTCGGCAAATTCAGCGACAACATATACGCCAGCATGGGGTACTGCGGCGCCGGTGTTAGTTTCAGCGCATTAGCCGGCCAACGATTAGCCGAATGCGCAATGGGAGCAGTTCTACCCAAACTACCCTATTATCAGTCACAACTAAAACCATTCCCCCTACCGAAGTTCCGCCGCCTGGGCCAATGGCTCTACTACCACTACGGTCGCCTACTCGACTGAAGGTGAGGTGGCAGATAGAGAGCGCTGAGGCTATAGGGGCTACTATGGAGGACGCCCGTGAATACATCCTTGTAGGGCTTGGGCAGCGCCATCCATGGCGCTGCACACCTCCATAGCAGCCCACTCTAACCGTCGGGCGCGCTCTCTATCCGCCATCTCCCCCGTATAAAGGGCAGGCTAGTCGCTTGCAAGCGTTACGAGTGTTGAGTCCTTCTGTGGCGGAGTGTCGGAGGCCATGGATGGCCTTCGTCAAGCCCTCATGGATGAGCTCGTCGCGTCTCCGCCACAGAAGGACTCAATGCTCAAGCGAAGCAAGTGAGTAGCCTGCCCTGGAGCTACAGGCCGAAGACTATTTTCTCGCTTTTGAGGAGGCGGGCTATGTATTTTATGAGCAATAAAGCGGCGGCTAAGGTGGCTATGGCGCTTATCACTGTGCCCATAACGTTAATAGACTCTCCGCGAATGAGTGACAGAAAAGCCTGATGTTGTCCGGTGAGAGGCAAGTAATAGAGTATTGGGTTTTTAAGTCGGGCAAACTCTACGCCAAAGGATGCCGCCATTGGAATAATCAACAGGAAGCTAATATAAGTCTGTGCTTCTTTGAAGTTTTTCGCCCGAAAAGAAACGAACAGCTGTAATGCGGTTGCAAATAGCGCTAGCGGCACAAGCAGTAAGAACATGAGTAGCATCATACCAACGCTAAAATTCACGTTCATACCAATTTCGTGAAGTGGCACGTAAGCAAAAATAATTGGAATAATAATCAGCGACAGCGCGGCACCAAATAGGGAAAAGGTAGAGGCTGTCAGAGCCTTCCCTGTCACTATGTCCCAAGTGCTTAATGGCTGGCTCAACAAGAACTCAAGTGAGTTTCGCTCTCGCTCCCCGGCACTAATATCAATAGCCACGTTCATGCCTGACCAAAACACTGACAAAATAATAAATACCAAAACGGAGCCCATAATCAGTGCTGCTTTCGAGCCCTTTGTGGCAACGTCCTGCTTTTGCAGCTGAATAGGCTGCACAACGCGTGGGTCAACACCACGAAGAATGAGCCTATAACTGGCAATTTGACTGCTATAGGCTTGTACCGCCTTTTCGACACGCTTGATATCAGTTTGCTGCTTTTGAGAAGACCAATCTGCTTTTAACTCAACTTCAACAGGCTCGGCGTCAGCAATTTTGGTCGACCAGTTTTCTGGTAGTCGCAAAATAATAGGGACTTCGTTTTCTGACCAATCGCCTTGCTTTTCAACAATGCCGTTCTCGTTCAAAAACTCGACCAATTGCGGTGCGTATTCTTTACCTTCTATCTCGATACCGACATCGGCTTGGTCAGTCAGCTGTGAAATCAAGAAGAAAAACGCCACTGCCATAAGCATAGGGCCAAAAAACGCATAAGACATTGCCGCAAATACTGAACGCTTATCGCGTATTGCGTCGCGGAACTCTTTTTTCCATACGGTAGTTAATGCACTCATTACGCCGCAATTCCTTCGTCCGTTCCGATAATTTTAACGAAAGCATCTTCGAGCTGCTCTTCACCTGTCATCTGACACAACTCTTCCGGTGTGCCTTCTGCCGCTACTTTTCCTGCGGCCATCACAACAACGCGATCACACAGTGCAGCGACTTCCTGCATAACGTGACTGGAGAATAATATACAGGTTCCCTGTGCCCGTTGTTCTCTAAGCACATCGCGCAAAATGCGAGTACTCATAACATCCAGACCGCGACTTGGCTCATCCAAAATAAGGTGCTTGGGGCTGTGTACCAAAGCCTGAGCCAATGCCACTTTCATGCGTTGCCCTTGAGAAAAGCCACCTGTACGGCGGTCAGCCAACTCTTCAATATCCAGCTTTTTAATTACTTGAGATACCGCTTCTTTTAGAGTGCTACCACTTAGTCCATGCAGCTCAGCAAAATAAGCCACTTGCTCACGCACGGTCAAACGTTCATAAAGCCCGAATTTATCCGGAAAGATACCTAAATTTTTGCGCGCGCCCATTGGGTTTACGTTAGCATCAACGCCTTCTATTTCCGCCTTCCCTTCATCTGCTTGTAGTAAGCCGTAAATAATGCGAAGGCAGGTGGTTTTTCCTGCGCCGTTGGGGCCTAGCAAGCCTGTGATTTCTCCGTCTTTTGCATGAAAACTCAGCGAGTTTAGGGCCTGCACACTCTTAAAGGTTTTACTCAGTTCATCGACATTAATCATTTTACAGCCCCTCTCCGTTTTGATTTAACACAAAGGGCTTCAACCGTTGCTGCTGCAAACAGCTACCGTCAAGAGCACTGACGTCTGCGGTTTCAATAAACTCAGCGATGAGAGTGTTGGCACAGGTGTGGCTTGCAATGGTATGGCTTGCATTTGGCGCCACTAAGTGCCTACTGTTGGGTAATGTGTCGGCAGCTAACTCTCCCCACGAAGGCGGCGTTACCGGATCCAACTCTCCCGACAACAGTAATACAGGCTTATCACTAACGACCGGTTCTGCCCAATAAGATGGCACCGGCGCCGACTTCCAGCCCTTGCACATGTCAATGAATGCATCTCCGGTGCGGGCACCAATAAATTGATTGTCTCCGTCTTCTGCTAGCAGCTGCTCGGTCGCACGAGGTAAGTCCTCGCTGCACACTACCGATAGCATTAGACCGAGATAAATACTGCTTTGTGACATTGTGCCGCCCATTAACCCCAATACAGCTTTGTAGTTTTTCTCCGAAGCCGAATGGATCGCATAAGGCAACAGCTGACGTGTATTTGGGTGATATAACGCCATACGCACAATAGAACTAAAACGCCCGGGTGTTAAGTTTATGGTAATAGGTTCGAAAGACAGAGGATCATGCGTATCCAGCAGTACGTCCTGTTTTTCTAAAGCGGACATAACATCAAAATAGTCTTGCTCTAAATTGGGAAACTGTTCCTGACAAGCAGCTTGCTCTTCACAGTTCTTCAGCATAGCTTCAAATGCTTGTGCCCCATGTTGACCAAACGGACCAATTATCACTTGAGGCGGAGCTACGGCATCTAAGGTAGCAGTACGCACAGATTCCGGCGCTTCTCGTAAGTAGGTTAACCCAACCCGAGTTCCATAAGACCCACCGTATAAGTTCAGTTGCTGAACACCTAAATGCTCTCGAACTCTTTCAAAGTCCTTAACAGCATTCACCGTGTGGTATTGGGTCGTGTCGGTATCTGAATACTTTTGTAGGCAGTCTTCTGTTAGCTCAGCTAAATCCTGGTCGTCGTCGCTTCGTATCAGTTCATCCGGACGACTGATATCACATTCAAGAGGATGACTTTTCCCTGTGCCACGCTGATCGATCAGCAAGATATCTCGCTTCTGGCGAACCTTATCGAACATTCGGGAAATCATCGGTGCCAACTCGGTGGCTGCCTGACCTGGGCCGCCCGCTAAAATCAGCATTGGGTCGGACTTTGCGCCTTCCTGAATTGCCGGAAGCACCGCGTAATGCAAGCCTATTTGCTTACCTTGTGGTTTCTCATAGTTTTCAGGAACTTGAACAATCCCGCATTCCAACCGTTCCTGAATTCCCGGCAGGTAGCACTCATTATCGATTGTGTCCGTAGTTTTTTGTTGTTGTGCTTGGACGTTACTATTAAACGCGCTCAACACCAACAACGGTATGGAAACAAGCATCCACTGTTTCATAATCAGTCCAGTTGAATTGAATCACAGTGAGTTATTGTCGTTGAGAAGTGGAAAAAATAAAAGGTAAGTAACTGAAAGAATTGTTAGAAGATGTAAAAAAAACCCGCAGGCTAAGCTTGCGGGTTTTTAGTAATTCATTTTAGCTTTGTAATTAAAGGCCTGCGCGCTCTTTAATTGCTACAGCAATCGGCGAGCCGCCGTGACCGTTAGACTGTGCCCATTCGTAGTCACCAGAGCTTTTCAGTTCGTCTACTGATAAACGTCCAACAATAAACTCGCCAATGTCTTGTGAGCCATTTGCCATTGCGAACTGCAATAAGCTTTGACCATTACACTGGATGCCTGAATAGATGTCACGGACACGCACGCGTGAGTCACGTAACTTTTTACGCATACGCATGGTGTCGTCACCCTGAACGTAGGTGCAAAGGCTTAACGCCAATTCGTTCGCTTCTGCGTTTTTTGAAAAAGTTGCGCCAGTTACTGCAACCGCAGCCATCAAGGTGCCTAATACAATCGCTTTCATCTAAAACCCCATCACAAGATTGTTCAAAAATTCATCAGGATGATACTACGATATGAGTCGCTCTGCAATGGGCTGCAAGTCACGTAAGTGACTGAAATTATAACGTCTTATTAACGTTTCCTATCGAAAATAAGGGTAGTAAAATCGTTGGAGTTTCGGTCGTTTGCGGCAAAGTTTTGCCTTTCTATCTCTTGCCAGTCAGCGACTTCCTCGTAATCAGGAAAGAAGGTATCGCCGTCAACATTTAGGTCTATTTTAGTGACATATAAGCGGTCTGCCAGGGGTAAAAATTTTTCATAAATTTTTCCGCCACCAATGACCATAACTTCTTCAGCGGGTCCTGCCGCTGCAATGGCTTGTTGCGGGCCATTAACCCAAAGCACTTGGCCGTCATGGGTTTCACGACTTTCAGAAGTTCTGCTTAGGACGATATTTTTACGACCAGGTAATGGGCGGCCAATTGACTCAAAGGTATTCCGACCCATAACAATTGGCTTACCCAAGGTAATTTTTTTGAAATATTGGAGCTCGTCGGGCAAGTGCCAAGGCATTTTATTGTCTTTTCCAATGACTCTATTGTCTGCCATTGCAACCACAAGCGATATTTTCATTTAGAATTACCTTTTTACTTCTGATAAATAACTTCGACGCCATGGTCGTCGTCGTCATCATCGTCGTCCTCGTCATCTTCGAAGTGCTCTTCCATGACATCTTCGTGATAACTGTCCCACTTAAACTCGACCGGATCCGCTTCTTCTGTTTCTTCCATATGGGGTACGGGCAAAGTTTCAATATAGTTCATGACTTCGCGACAAAGTTCTTGGACAGCTCGACCTTCTAGTGCAGCAATTTGGAACACAGGACCGTCCCAATCCAACTCTTTCACTAACGCGTCAACTTGCTCCTGGACTTCTTCATCCAATACCAAGTCAACTTTATTAATAACAAGCCAGCGTGGTTTTTCAGCCAACTTAGGACTGTATTTTTCAAGCTCGTCAATAATGATGCGAGCCTGTTCAGCGGGGTCTGTCTCGTCAAATGGTGCTAAGTCAACTAAGTGCAATAACAGTCGACAGCGCTCAAGATGTTTTAAGAAACGGATACCTAAACCAGCTCCTTCCGCAGCACCTTCAATTAACCCCGGAATGTCCGCTATAACAAAACTTTGGCCAGGTGCCGGTGTCACTACACCAAGGTTTGGAACCAAGGTAGTGAACGGATAATCTGCTACTTTAGGTTTAGCGGCAGATACCGAGCGTATAAACGTTGATTTACCCGCGTTAGGCATACCCAAAAGCCCAACATCAGCCAGCAACATCAGTTCCAGCTTTAAGTTGCGAACTTCACCAGGAGTACCGTCCGTCTTTTGGCGCGGAGCACGGTTCACACTGCTTTTAAAGCGCGTGTTACCAAGTCCATGAAAGCCGCCTTTAGCAACCAACAGCTTTTGACCGTGCTTGGTCAAGTCGCCCATGACTTCGCCAGTATCAATATCGGTCGCGCGAGTTCCCGGAGGGACAGGTAAAGTAATGTCGCTGCCCCGCTTACCAGTGCAGTTTTTACCCATACCATTTTGGCCACGCTCTGCACGGTGAAAACGCTCAAATCGATAATCGATAAGCGTATTCAAGTTTTCATCGGCTTGCAGGTAGACATCACCACCATCGCCACCGTCACCACCGTCAGGACCGCCTTTGGGTATGTATTTTTCGCGGCGAAAACTAATACAGCCATTACCACCGTCGCCAGCGTCGACACGAATTTCTACTTCATCAACGAATTTCATCGCAATCTGCTACTTATCACTTATTAAATATTGTGCAAAATTCTAGCACATAAGAAAAAGCCCCGCCGTAATGGCAGGGCTTTCGAACCGAAACTTTTCAGTTTATGTGGCATTATTAGTCAGTAATAACACTCACAAATTTACGGTTGTTCTTACCTTTCGTTTCGAAAGATACCTTGCCTTCTGAAGTCGCGAACAACGTGTGATCTTTACCGATGCCAACGTTGCTACCAGCGTGGAATCGAGTACCGCGCTGACGAACCAGGATGTTACCTGCAAGAACCGATTCACCACCGAAGCGCTTAACACCTAAGCGTTTACTCTCTGAATCGCGACCGTTTTTAGTAGAACCACCAGCCTTTTTATGTGCCATGTCGTTACTCCTTAATTAGCTATTGATACCAGTGATTTTCACTTCAGTGAACCACTGACGATGGCCTTGTTGGCGACGAGAGTGCTTACGACGACGGAACTTAACGATGTTAACTTTATCGCCACGACCGTGATCAATCACTTCTGCTTTCACTTTACCACCGGATACGAACGGAGCACCGATGTTTACATCGTTGCCGTCAGAAACCATCAAAACCTGGTCGAATTCAACTACATCACCGGTAGCTGCTTCCAGTTTTTCCAGGCGGACGATTTGGCCTTCAGACACACGGTGCTGCTTACCGCCACTTTGGAATACTGCGTACATATTATTCTCCACAACCCAATTGGGTATCCAAATTCAAATCAGGGCGCGAATTGTACGTAATCCCGTCAACGATCGCAAGCCCTAATTTGCCGCCTTTAGAGTTTCCGAGCCCGTTGAATTAGTGTACCATCTGGTTTCCGTTAAATTTTGTAAATTTCAGATATCTATGATGGATATGCAGTCCATTAACGCATTAGCCAAAAACGACATGTTGGGTGTGAATGCGCTTATTGGTGAACAACTAAAATCCGACGTTGCGTTAATCAACCAGCTGGGTATTTATATCGTCAATAGCGGCGGTAAACGCCTACGCCCCCTGCTGACGGTGATAACCGCCCGAGCCTTGGGCTATGACGGCAAAGACCACCAAAAACTCGCCACCATTATAGAGTTTATTCATACCGCAACACTACTACATGACGATGTTGTCGATGAATCTGATTTACGCCGTGGCCGCAAAACGGCAAACGCCGTATTCGGTAATGAAGCCGCAGTATTAGTGGGTGACTTTCTCTACACCCGCGCATTCCAGCTTATGGTCGACTTGGACTCCTTGCGTATCTTGCGCATTTTAGCCGATGCCACCAATATTATTTCTGAAGGCGAAGTCTTACAGTTGATGAACTGTAATGACCCGGATACCTCTGAAGAAAGCTACTTCAACGTCATTTACGGCAAAACCGCCAAGCTGTTTGAAGCCGCAACGGAGTTAGCAGGTGTACTTACAGGGCAGGACGAAAAGCTTACGGCTCAATTGGCGGACTACGGCCGCTATTTAGGTACTGCTTTTCAACTTGTAGATGATTTACTGGATTACACAGCTGACAGCGACTCAATGGGCAAGAATGCCGGTGATGATTTAGCCGAAGGTAAACCAACGCTACCACTGTTATACGCCATGTGGAATGGCAACGATGTAGAGCAGAAACTGATTCGCGAAGCGATAGAGCAAGGCGACGGACGCGAGCACTTACAAACCGTGCTAACTGCTATGGAACGCACTGGAGCACTGCAATACACTCGCGAGAAAGCATTAGAAGCCGCCGAACAAGCACGCCAGTCATTAAACGAGCT